>OBEQ011830830.1_pt1 | contig 20248 bp, 17 predicted proteins | sample 1670901 | NCBI WGS metagenome assembly OBEQ01 (sample SAMEA104232315, study PRJEB22302) | groundwater metagenome | biome: forest; feature: aquifer; material: groundwater | place: USA | collected 2011-08-07 | depth 5.4 m
CAATCTACAAACGGCTTCTTCCTTTGCGGGAAACTGAGCCTCCACTGCCCCTTCCGCGCCCGCCCGCCCCCCACCCGGGCTGGTTCCCCCGCCTCGACAAACCCGACCAGCTCGCCCCCGGCAAGCCGCCCGCCCCCTGCCCGCCCGTCGAGGACCGCCCGCGCCGGCTCTCGGCCACCGAGATCGAAACCTGGATGCGCGATCCCTACGCCATCTATGCCCGCCATGTGCTGAAGCTGAAGGCGCTGGATGGCATCGACGAGCCGCCCGACGCGGCGCAGTACGGCGAGATCATCCATAAGGCGCTGGAAAAGTTCCTGAAGACCTATCCCGCCGCCCTGCCCGCCGATGCCGAGAACAAGCTGCTGGTGCTCGGCCGCGAGGTGTTCGGCGATGCTCTGGCGACACCCGGGGTGTGGGCTTTCTGGTGGCCGCGCTTCGAGCGCATCGCCCGCTGGTTCGTGCAACAGGACCGCTCGGGCATCCAGACCAGCCTCTGCGAGGTCAAGGGCCATGTGATGCTTGATGGTCCGGCCGGACCCTTCGAGCTGTTGGCCAAGGCCGACCGCATCGACCTGCTGCGCGACGGCGGGCTGTGCGTCGTCGACTACAAGACCGGCGCCCCGCCCACCGGCCACGAAGTCGCCGCCGGCTACGCCCCGCAACTGCCCATCGAAGCCCTGATCGCCCAGGGCGGCGGCTTTCCCGGTGTCCCGGCCAAGCCGGTGTCGGGCCTGGAATACTGGCGGCTGCGCGGCGGTGAGCGGGCCGGCGAAATCCAGAGCGCCGCCAAGGAAAAGACCCCCGCCGCCTTGGCCGAGGAAGCCCTGGCCGGCGTGCAGCGCCTGATCGCCGTGTTCGACCTGCCCGACACGAAATATCAGGCCCGACCCCATCCCGAACGGGCGCCGCGGTTCTCGGATTACCTGCATCTGGCGCGGGTCAAGGAATGGGCGTCGCTGGGTGGGGAGGAGGAATGATGGTGGTGCGGCGGACAGGACGGCTTGACCACAGAGACACAGAGGCACAGAGAAGGCACAGAGAAAAAAATAGCATCGTCATTCCCGCGAAAGCGGGAATCCATGCAGCGTCGAAGCCAGAGCGGATGTCAACGCCGCTGGATCCCCGCTTTCGCGGGGATGACGGCTTTTTCTCTGTGCTTCCTCTGTGTCTCTGTGCCTCTGTGGTCAACAGGCCCACCCCATGACCCACTCCCGCCACGACCCCAGCATCGACCAGCGCCGCGCCGCCGCGCCGCAGTCCTCCGTGTGGGTCTCGGCTTCGGCCGGGACTGGCAAGACCAAGGTGCTCACCGACCGGGTGCTGACCCTGCTGCTGGCCGGCACGCCGCCGCACAAGATCCTGTGCCTGACCTTCACCAAGGCAGCGGCGGCCGAGATGGCCAACCGCATTGCCGACAAGCTGAAGGATTGGGCGACGCTGCCGGATGCCGCCTTGGACCGCAAGCTGATCGACCTGCTCGGCCACCCCGCCGAGCCGGATCAGACCCGGTTGGCGCGGCGGCTGTTCGCCCAGGTGCTCGACGTGCCGGGCGGCATGAAGATTCAGACCATCCATGCCTTCTGCCAGTCGCTGTTGCGCCGCTTCCCGCTGGAAGCCGGCTTGGCGCCGCATTTCCAGGTGATGGACGACCGGGATTCGGCGGAACTGCTGGAACTGGCGCGCGACGAGGTGCTGTCGGCTGCCCGTGACGAGGCCGACCCCGCCCTGGCCGAAGCGCTGGCCGAGGTGGTGCGCTGGGTCGGCGAGAGCGGCTTTCCCGATCTGCTCGACGCCCTGACCAGCGAGCGCGGCCGCATCAAGCGCATGGCCGGCCCGCCGATCCGCGAGCGGCTGGGGCTGGCGGCCGATGATACGCCGGATATGGTGATCGCCCGCGCCTGCGCCGACAGCGCCTTTGCCGTCGACGACTGCCGCCGCGCCGTGACCATCCTGGAGACCGGCACGGTCACCGACCAGAAGCGCGCCGCCACAATGGCCGCTTGGCTGGCCGACCCCGACGGCCGCGCGGCCGGCTGGCCCGCCTATACGCTGGCGTATCTCACCACCACCGGCGAAATCCGCAAGGCGCTGGCGACCAAGAAGACGGCCGCCGCCCTGCCCGCCCTCCAGGCCGAAGCTGAGCGCGTCCTGCGCATCGCCGAGCGCCTGCGGGCCGCCGTCATCGCCCATGCCTCGGAAGCGCTGCTGATGCTGGGGCGGGCGCTGCTGGCGGCCTATGAGCGGCACAAGACCGCCCGCGCCCTGCTCGACTATGACGACCTGATCCTCGGCACCGGCCGGCTGCTGACCGAGACCGCGGGCGCCGCCGCCTGGGTGCTGTTCAAGCTGGACGGCGGCATCGACCATGTGCTGGTGGACGAGGCGCAGGATACCAATCCCGACCAGTGGGCCGTCATCCGCGCCCTGACCGACGAGTTTTTCGCCGGTCAGGGCGCCCGCCCGATGGTGCGCACGGTGTTCGCGGTGGGCGACGCCAAGCAGTCCATCTACAGCTTCCAGCGCGCCGACCCGCGCGAGTTCGAGCGCATGCGCGATGTTCTCTCGCAGCAGGTGCCGGCGGCCCGGCAGGTATGGGCGGAAATCCCGTTGCGGGTCTCGTTCCGCTCGACCAAGGCCGTCCTGGACGCGGTGGATGCGGTGTTCAACCGCGATCCCGGGCGCGACGGGGTGGCGCTGGACGGCGAGGAGATCCGTCACGAGCCCTGGCGCGAAGAAGACGCCGGTCTGGTGGAGATCTGGCCGCCGGTCGACCCCAAGGACACCGACGAGGCCGAGCCGTGGAAGCTGCCGGTCGAGCGGGTGCGCGGTGATTCGCCGCGGGCGCGGCTGGCCCGACTGATGGCCCGGCGCATCCACGCCATGGTCGGCAGCGAGATGCTCGAGTCCAAGGGTCGGCCGGTGCGGGCCGGTGATGTGATGGTGCTGGTGCGCCGCCGCAATGCCTTCGTCGAGGATCTGGTGCGTGAGCTGAAGGCTCAGGGCGTCGCCGTCGCCGGTGCCGACCGGCTGGGGCTGACCGAACAGATGGCGGTGATGGATCTGATGGCGCTGGGCCAGATGCTGCTGTTGCCGGAAGACGACCTGACTCTGGCCACCGTGCTGAAGGGACCGCTGATCGGCCTGGACGAGGAGCAACTGTACCGTCTGGCGCAACCGCGCTCCGGCCGGCTGTGGCAGGCGCTGAAGGAGTCCGAGGAGTTCGCCCCCGCCTTCGCTGCCCTGTCCGAACTGCTCGGTCTGGCCGACCGGGTGCCGCCGCACGAGCTTTACGCCCATGTGCTGGGCAACCGCGGCGGCCGGCTCAAGCTGGTACGGCGGCTCGGCTGGGAGGCCGAGGACGCCATCGACGAATTCATGGCCCTGACCCTGACCTATGAGCGCGGACATCCGCCCTCCCTGCAAGGCTTCCTGCATTGGCTGGAGTCCGGCGCCGTCGAGATCAAGCGCGATCTGGAACAGGGCGATCACGACGCGGTGCGCATCATGACGGTGCATGGCTCGAAGGGCCTTCAGGCGCCCATCGTCTTCCTGCCCGACACCCTGCAATCACCGTCGCAGACACCGCGCCTGCTGTGGCTGGGCGAACGCGGCGAGGAAAGTCTGGCCTGGCTGCCGCGCAGCGATCTTGCCGAGCCGGAATGCGCCGCGGCGATTGATGCCACCAAACGGGCGCGCGATCAGGAATACCGCCGCCTGCTCTATGTGGCGATGACCCGCGCCGAGGACCGGCTGTATGTGTGCGGCTGGCGCACCCGCCGCGCCGAGCCGGCCGACTGCTGGTATAATCTGATCCGCGCCGCGGTCGCCCAATACGGGACCGAGTCCACCGACGACTTCCTGGCTGGCCATAACGAGACCGCCAACAGCCGGGTGCTGCGCCTGACCTGCGCCCAACGCCGGCCGCCTCAGCCCGATGGCCACGCGCCGAGCGGTTCGTCGGATCAACCCTGGCCGGCCTGGGTTCACCAGACCGCGCCCGACGAGCCCGACCCGCCGCGGCCGCTGACTCCCAGCCAGCCCGACGGCGAGGAACCGCCGGTGCGCTCGCCGCTGGGTATTGATGCCGGCGCCCGCTTCCGCCGCGGCGTGCTGATCCACCGCCTGTTGCAGACCCTGCCCGACCTGCCGGCCGACCGCCGCCCCCAGGCCGCCGCCCGCTACCTCGCCCGGCCGGCCTGGGAACTGCCGGCCGCGGTGCAGACCGAACTGGCCATGGAAGTCTCGCGCGTTCTGCAACACCCTGATTTCGCCGCCATCTTCGGACCCGGCTCGCAGGCCGAGGTGCCCATCGTCGGCGTCATCGGCGAGCGGGTGGTATCCGGTCAGGTCGACCGGCTGCTGGTCACCGACAGCGAAGTGCTGGTGATCGACTACAAGACCAACCGCCCGCCGCCGCATCTGGTGGCCGAGGTGGCGCCGATCTATCTGCGCCAGATGGCCGCCTACCGCGCCGCCCTGGCCTGCATTTTTCCCAACCGCACGGTCCGCTGCGCCCTGCTGTGGACCGACACACCGCGCCTGATGCCACTCGACGGCAGGTTGCTCGACGACGTGCTGGCGGGAATGCTGAAAGGGTAGGTCTTTATATCGAAGGGCATAGGCCGTAACACCAATGATCTGTCAGACCATACCAAAGTCTATTTGCGCGGATGGAGTGCGAGAAATAGCCTTGAGATAGATAACGTGCTGCCGCTAAGCAATCTCTGACTGGATTGCCGGACAAGGGCCACGAAACTGTCGGAGCATTCAACCATGAAGAAGGCTTTTCGTGTTCTCGCCATAGCGGCGATCGCCAGCGCCATTCCCGCCGCCGCCATGGCCGGAGCGACCGCCGAGCAGGCGCAGGCCATGTCGGAAAAGGCCGCAGCGCATATCCTGAAAGTCGGCAAGGAAAAGGCTTATGCCGACTTCACCGGGCATGCAGAAGGCTTCAAGGATGGCGAGCTGTATGTCTACTGCTTCGCTCCCGATGGCACGGCCGTCGCCCATGGCGGTAATGCCGCCATGGTCGGCAAGAACCTGATCGAAATGAAAGATCCCGACGGCGTTCGCCCGGTTGCGGTGCTGCTGGAAGTCGGCAAGACCGCAGGCAAAGGCTGGTACGATTTCAAGTGGCAGAACCCGGAAACCAAAAAGGTTCAGGCCAAAAGCGCCTATGTGATCCGTACTGGTGACGATACCTGCGCCGTCGGTTACTATCGCTGATGTTATTCGGCACCAGCTCCTGCGATAGGCAACGCACATGGTCTTGACAAACAGGCTGCCACTCTCGGCAAAGATCCTCCTGGCACCGGCTGGTGTATTTCTCTGCCTGGTCGGGTTGGCAGCCTATGCCATGACGATCTTTTCGGAACAACGCGCCGATGTGCGGACCCTTGACCGGGATGTGGTGGAAAGCGTCTATGCGACGATGTCGCTGGCACGGAGCGCCAGCGACATGCACGCCAACCTGTTCCGCATCACATCGGTCGCGGCGAACGAAACCGACGCTGCCAAGCTCGCCAAGCTGGTCGCCTCGGTCAAAGCCGATATGGTGACCCTGGAAGCGAATGTGCATAAATATGCCGGAGCATCCGAGGACCAGAAGACAAAAGACCTCCTGACGGCATTCGATGTTTACGAAAAGCAGGCCGATGAAGTCATCCAGATGACGACAGTTGATGTCGGATATGGGGTGATGATGATGGGACAGGCCGACGACCTGTTCAAAGCCGTGCGGGAAAAGCTTGATCTGGAAATCGCCGCCGCCCAGGAGCGCCGCCTGGAATCCACGGAAAGCCTGTTCACGACGATGGATCGCTCGCAATTCGTCTTTTCCATCGCGGTCCTGATTTCCGCAGTGCTGGTCGGCTTCGCCTTTGTCATCGTCCACCGGCGCGTCAGCCTGCCGATCCGCCGAATGACATCGGCCATGAAAGTGCTTGCCGAAGGTGATCTTTCCGTCACCATCTCCGACACCGACCGATCGGACGAAATTGGTTATGCCGCAACCGCCATGCAGACCTTCGTCAATGCCCTGGGCGATACCGTCGAGGTGGCGCGCCGCATCGCTGACGGCGATCTGACGGTCAAGGCGCAATGCCTGTCCGATCGCGATACGCTCGGCACCGCTCTGCAAGGCATGCTGGAAAAACTGAGCAAAATGGTCGCCGATGCGCGCGCCGCGGCCGACGATGTGGCCGATGGCAGCCAGGGACTGTCGGCCAGCGCGGCCGACCTGTCGCGCGGATCATGCATGCAGGCCGCCGCCGCCGAACAGGCTTCGTCGGCGATGGAGCAGATGGCCGCCAGCATCAAGCAGACCGCCGACAACGCCGGACAGACCGAGGCCCTGGCCCGTCAGTCCGCCTCGGACGCCTTGTCGTCCGGCAAGGCGGTGGCCCAGGCAATGCTGGCGATGCAGACCATTTCCTCCAAGATCACAGTGGTCAAGGAAATCGCCCAGCAGACCGACCTGCTGGCACTCAACGCCGCGATCGAAGCCGCCCGCGCCGGCGAGCACGGCAAGGGCTTCGCCGTGGTCGCCTCGGAGGTGCGCAAGCTGGCCGAGCGCAGTCATAGCTCGACGATGGAAATCATCGAACTGTCCTCGGAAACCGAAACGCTCGCTCAGCAGGCCCGGGGGATGTTGGACAAGCTGGTGCCCAATATCCGCAAAACCGCCGAACTGGTGGAAATGATCACCGAGGCCTGCCGCGAACAGAATACCGGGGCCGAGGAAATCAACCAGGCTATCCAACAGCTCGATCAGGTCATGCAGCAGAATTCGACCGCGTCCGAAGAGCTGTCGGCAACCTCGGTCGAACTGGCCGAGCAGGCCGCGCAGTTGCAATCCGCCGTGTCCTATTTCCGCCTGGCTCACTGAGCGGCCGCAAGCCGCCCTATTTGCACTCCCCCACCGACCCGGCGGCGCATACCCGGCCGTCGATCCAGGTGGCGCCGCTGAAGGCCGTCCCGATGAAGATAGCGCCATCAATCCGCGCACCCTTCAGGTTGGCGTCCTTCAGATTGGCCTTGGTGAAGTTCGACTTGGACAGGTCGGCCCCTTCCAGATTGGCGCCCTGCCAGTTGCCGGCAAAGGCCGTCAGGTTGCGCAGATTGGCGCCACGCAGATCGGTCTGATCGAGAAACGCCACCTGCAACACCGACCATTCCAGATTGGCACCCCGCAGATTGGACCCGGTCAGATGCGCCGCCATCAGGTCGGCGCCCTCCAGATTGGCCTGTTCCAGCGCCGCATGAGTCAGGTCGCGCCATTTGCAATTGGTCTCGGGCTCGATAATGCAGCCGTTGACCACCGTCTCGGCGCTGGCCGGCATCGCCGCCAGCAGAACCGCCACCACCGCCGCCGCACTCCATCTGCCCATGGTCAAACTCCTTCCTGACTGTGGAGAGAATTTAGCACATGGGGAGAATGCCGGATTGAGGGAGGTCAAGCCGCTATATTACACAGTCAAATTTTGTTATTCTTCTTCCTCCGCCACTCCATAGCCGCCACCGCCCGGTGTTTCGATGATGATGGTGTCGCCCGCCTGCATTTCGGTGGCGTCGGTCGATCCCATCACCTCGATCCGTCCGTCGGCCCGCTCGACCCAGGTGCGGCCAAGGGCCCCCGGTTGGCCGCCGCTCATGCCATAGGGCGGCACGCGGCGGCGGTTGGCGAGAATGGCCGCGGTCATCGGCTCGAGGAATCGCACCCGACGCACCGCCCCGTCGCCACCTCGGTGAGCCCCGCCGCCGCCCGAACCACGGCGGATATGGAAGCTGTCCAGCAGCACCGGGAAGCGCCATTCCAGCACCTCGGGATCGGTCAGCCGCGAGTTGGTCATATGGGTGTGGACGGCGTCGGTGCCGTCGAAGTCCGGCCCGGCGCCCGAGCCGCCGCACAGGGTCTCGTAATACTGATGCCGGACGTTGCCGAAGGTGAAGTTGTTCATGGTGCCCTGGGCCGCCGCCATCACCCCCAGCGCCCCATAGAGCGCGTCGACCACCACCTGACTGGTTTCCACATTGCCGGCCACCACCGCCGCCGGATAGTGGGGGTTGAGCATCGAGCCGGGCGGAATGACGATATCCAGGGGCTTCAGGCACCCCTCGTTCATGGGGATATCGTCATCCACCAGGGTACGGAACACGTACAGGCAGGCGGCGCGGCATACCGCGCTGGGAGCGTTGAAATTGTCGGGCAGTTGATCGGAGGCGCCGGTAAAGTCGATCCGCGCCGAGCGCGTCGCCTTGTCCACCGTCACCGCCACCCGCACCGTGGCGCCGTTATCCATCTCGTAAGCGAAACGACCGTCGCGCAGCCGGTCGATGACCCGGCGTACGCTTTCCTCGGCATTGTCCTGCACATGGCCCATATAGGCCCGCACCACGCCGAGCCCGAAATGATCCACCATCTTTCGTAGTTCGCGGCCACCCTTTTCGTTGGCCGCCACCTGCGCCCGCAGATCGGCGATATTCTGGTCGGGCTGGCGAGCCGGATACGGACCTGACCCCAGCACCCGGCGCATGTCGGCTTCCAGGAATACCCCGTCGCGCACCAGCAGCAGATTGTCGAGCAGAATGCCCTCTTCCTCGACGCTGCGCGAATTGGGCGGCATCGAGCCCGGGGTGATGCCGCCGAGATCGGCGTGATGGCCGCGACTGGCGACGAAGAACAGCAACGTCTCGCCCGCAAAGATGGGGCTGATCACCGTCACGTCGGGCAGATGCGTTCCGCCGTTATAGGGGGCGTTGAGCACATAGGTATCCCCGGGACGGATGTCGGCGCGCTCGCGAATCACCGTGCCGACGCTCTCGCCCATTGATCCCAGATGCACCGGCATATGCGGCGCGTTGGCCACCAGATGGCCCGCGGCATCGAAGACGGCGCAGGAAAAATCCAGTCGTTCCTTGATGTTGACCGAATAGGCGGTGTTGGCCAGCACCGCCCCCATCTGTTCCGCAATCGACATGAACAGGTTGTTGAAGATTTCCAGCATCACCGGATCGGCGCTGGTGCCGATGGCCGTCCGTTGCTGTCGGGCGACGACCCGCCGCAGCACCAGATGGCGTTTTCCCGTCAGCTCGGCGCACCAACCCGGCTCAACCACGGTGGTCGCTGTGGCCTCGCGCAGGATGGCCGGGCCGTCCACCCGGTCGCCCGGTTGCAGGGTGTCGCGGTCATAGACTCCGGCGGCGTGCCAATGGCCGTCACTGAACAGGCGCACCCGATCGAGTGCGCGCGGCGGCGTGTCGTCGGTGCGGGAAATTTCCGGGTCTTCGGCTTGGCCGGTGCGACCGATGGCCTCCACCGACAGAGCCTCGACCAGAAACGGCCGGCCGGGGATGGCGAAGCCGAATTGCTGGCGATGCATCGCCTCGAAGGCCGCGACCATGGTCGCACGGTCGGCGAACTCGACCAGCAGCGCGGTATCGGTGCCCTGGTAGCGCAGATGCGCCTTGCGCAGCACGGTGACGGCGTCGGCGGCAATGTCCTGGCGGTGCAGCTCGTCGCGGGTCTCGGTGGCCATGCCCTCGAGGGCCGCGGTCAGGCTCGGCATCAGGGTGTCGTCGAGCACCGCCTCCACCGCCCGCTCGCGCATCGCCCGCAGATCGGCCAAGCCCATGCCATAGGCCGACAGCACGCCGGCGAAGGGATGGATGAACACGGTGGTCATGCCCAGAGTGTCGGCGATCAGGCAGGCGTGCTGACCACCGGCCCCGCCGAAGCAGGCCAGGGTGTAATCGGTCACGTCATAGCCGCGCTGCACGCTGATCTTCTTGATGGCGTTGGCCATGTTCTCGACGGCAATGCGCAAATACCCCTCGGCCACCTGCTCCGGCGTCTGCTCCTGGCCGGTGATGCAGCGGATGCTCTGCGCCAGATGTTCGAACTTCTTGCGGACGATATCGGCGTCGAGCGGCTGGTCGGAGTTGGGGCCGAACACCGCGGGGAAATAGGCCGGCTGGATCTTGCCGACCATCACATTGGCGTCGGTGACGGCCAGCGGTCCGCCGCGTCGATAGCAGGCCGGACCGGGATTGGCTCCGGCGCTTTCCGGGCCGACGCGGAAGCGGCTGCCGTCGAACAGCAGCAGCGAGCCGCCGCCCGCCGCCACGGTGTGGATGCTCATCATCGGCGCCCGCATGCGCACCCCGGCGACCACGGTCTCGAAGGCCCGCTCGTACTCGCCGTCATAATGGGAGACGTCGGTGGAGGTGCCGCCCATGTCGAAGCCGATCAGCCGGCTGAACCCGCCCATCGCCGCGGTCCGCACCATGCCGACGACGCCACCGGCCGGGCCGGACAGAATGGCGTCCTTGCCCTGGAACAGGCGGGCGTCGGTCAGGCCACCGTTGGATTGCATGAACATCAGCCGCGCCGCCCCCAGCGCCGCCGCCACCCGGTCGACATAGCGGCGCAGGATCGGCGACAGATAGGCGTCGACCACCGTGGTATCACCGCGCCCGATCAGCTTCATCAGCGGCGATACCAGATGCGACACGCTGACCTGAGGGAAACCCAGCGCCCGCGCCAGTTCGGCCAGGCGCAGTTCGTGGGCGTGGTGGCGATAGCCGTGCATCAGCACGATCGCCACCGAGCGGATGCCGGCATCGTAAGCGGCCTGGAGATCGCGCCGCGCCCGCTCCTCGTCGAGCGGCACCAGCACCTGCCCTTGCGCCGAGACCCGCTCGGCGACCTCGATCACCCGTTCATACAGCAGGTCGGGCAGCACGATATGCCGGTCGAACAGCCGCGGCCGGTGCTGGGTGCCGATGCGCAAAGCATCGCCGAAGCCTTGGGTAATGACCAGCACCGTGCGGTCGCCCTTGCGCTCCAGCAACGCGTTGGTGGCCACCGTGGTGCCCATCTTGACCGCGTCGATGTGCTCGGGCGGAATCGGCTGGTCCCTGGACAGGCCGAGCAGATCACGAATGCCTTGCAGCGCCGCGTCCTGGTATTGCTCGGGGTTCTCTGACAGCAGTTTGTGAGTCGCCAGCCGGCCGTCAGGACGGCGCGCCACGATATCGGTGAAGGTGCCGCCGCGGTCGATCCAGAATTGCCAGCCGGTCATGGGAGCCGCCGTTCAGGGAATACATCGGAGGCCAATGTAGGCGAACGCGGCGAGGCTGGGAATGGGGGTGGACGTGGCAATCGGGTGAACAACCTCATGACGAAGGTTTGTCCGGTCGATAGATCGCAGGCAACACGGATGAACACGGATTCCGGCTTCGCCGGAATGGGGATGAACACGGATTGTTCGTTATCCGTGTTTATCCGTGGATATCCGCGTTCATCCGTGTTGCTTTTCACTGCTGATGGCACAGCATAGTCTCAACGCGTTGCGCTGCTTGCCTTCACCCGATTGTGGGGGCGGACATGGTCCGCCCCCTCCTCGACGATTACAGGCTCTTCAGATACTCGACCAGCGCCCAACGGTCTTCGTCGGACAGAGCGGCGCCGTACTCATGGCCGGCGTTGGAATTGCCGGCCTTGGTGGTGTCATAGGTGGTGCCGCCTTCGTTGGTGACGTAGCCGGCATGCTTCGGATCATATTTGAAGCTGCCGACCTGGAAGGTCTTATCGCGCTGCGCCGCCGGCAACAGCAGCTGGTACAGATTGGCCACCGAGCCGTTGTGCAGGAACGGCGCCGTCGCCCAGATGCCATCGAGCGGCCGCGCCTTGTAGGACGACAGGTCCGGCGTCACTTTTTCACCCATCAGCTTGACCGCCGCGGCCAGGGCCAGTTCGACCTTCTTGCGGTCGGCGGCCGGCGAGATCTTGCCGCCCTCGACATATTCGAAGCCGGCCAGCACGCGCAGAGCCCGCTCCTTGAGCGAGAACAGCACACCCTCCTGGAACGGATCGACGAAGCGGCCGAGCACCGAACCGGCAACCGCGTTGGCCAGCAGCCGCACGCCGAGATCGTTGGGGCTGGCGAGCGCCGAACCAAGCAGCGGCGGCATGACCGAACCGCCGAGCTGAGCGGTGTTGACCATGCGCAGGGCGTTCTTGGACATCACCGGATCGGTGCCGACATCGGCGACCTTGGACAGGTGGACCTTGAACGGCCCGGTGCCGGCCGGCAGAAGCTGATGGCAGGCCGCGCAGGTCTTGCCATAGATGTCATGGCCCTGCTTGACCTTGTCGGCATCAAGGGCGCCGAACATCTCGGTCCATTTCGGCGCGGTCATCTTCTCGACCAGATCCTCCATGTACAGAAGATAGGTCACCTTGACCGATGAGTTATAGTAATTGTGCTTTTCTGTCGGCTTGGCGAGCGTCGCTGAGCCGAATACGCCCAGCACTTCGCCGGCATTGCGGAACAGCTTTTCCACCACCGTGTCGTTGGGCACCACCGCATTCCACTGCACCCAGTCGAAACGGCCGGTGTCCCAGATGTGCGGATAGCTCACCGGAGCATTGGGCGCCTGGCGGTTGCCCGGATATTTCAGGTCGGTCGAGGCCACCCGGTTGAAGATCATGCCGAACGCATCGGTACGGCCGTGGCCCCACACCACCTTCTGATCGCCCGGCGCGGTCAGGAAGCTGTCCAGCACGATGTCATTGAAGCGGGCAATGTTGGCGTCAAGCCGCTTGATCAGCGCCGCGACCGCCGTCTTGCTGGGACGCTTGCCGAGCATGCGCTCGACGAAACGGGCCTGCTTGGCCGAATCGGTGCGAGCCGCCTTCAGGGCGTCGTTCATGCCGGCGATCAGGCCGCTCAAGTCGCCAAGAGCCGGCGCACCGTCGATCAGTACCGCCCGGCCCTGGTATTCAATCCGGCCGGTGTGGCAGGCGGCGCAGGTCATGCCGACCCAACTGTTCTTGCCGTCCTCGTCGCGGGCGAAACCGATCGGCAGCATGTCTGGATTGCCGACCTTGGACACCGCCGGCAGATAGGCGTAGCGCTCGACCAGCACGCTGTTCAGCATCTTCTCGGAATCGGCCGTTTCCAGCGCCATGAAGATGTCGTAATGCATCATCTGGGAGCCCTGGGTGGCATGGTAATACCACTGGGCCGAAGCATCGCTCCAACCCTGCTCCAGCTTCTCCACATTGGTATACAGACCCTCGACCGTGCGGCCGCTATAGTTCTGATCGGCCATAACCTGTGCTGAGCCGCCCACCACCATCAGCGCGGCGGCAATTCCGCAGCGCAGCATGTCTCTGTATGCCATAAATCCCCCTCGTTCGAGTTGAACAGTGTCAACCCTGGCACCATACCACCTCAGAGCTATGCCGCACAGCTACCTTCGCGCAAACTGCCTCAGGTCTTATTGCCTGCACGTTTCAGCATCATGGCTCCGGCTTGACCGGGCTGTGCGACCATACCAACGGGCAGGTATCCCGCCCCTCCGCCCGCGACTACCCTGGACGACGATCGACCGGCACCCGCAGGAGACGACGCCCGTGAAGCTCCGCATCGCCATTCTGGCCGCATTCGCCGGCCTGGCCCTGTCGGCCGGGACCGCCCGCGCCGATACCGTTCTGAATATTCTCACGGGTGGCACCAGTGGCGTGTACTACCCGCTGGGGATGGCGCTGTCGAAGATCCTGCCGGCCTCTCTTCCCGGCACCAAGGTTCAGGTCCAGGCGACCAAGGCGAGCGTCGAGAACCTGAACCTGTTGCAGGCCGGCAATGGCGATATCGCCTTTTCGCTGGGCGACACGCTCAGCGCCGCCTGGAGTGGCGACGACAACGCCGGTTTTCCCAGGAAGCTCGACAAGCTGCGGGGCATCGCCGCGCTGTATCCCAACTACATACAGATCGTCGCCGCCCGGGACAGCGGCATCCGGACCCTGGCCGACCTCAAGGGCAAGCGGGTGTCGGTCGGCGCGCCCAAGTCGGGCACCGAACTGAACAGCCGCAAAGTATTCGCTGCCGCCGGACTGACATACCAGCAGTTGGGCAAGGTCGAATACCTGCCGTTCAGCGAATCGGTAGAACGGATCAAGACCCACCAACTGGATGCCACTTTGCAGTCGGCCGGCCTGGGCGTCGCCTCGATCCGTGACCTGAGCAACTCGGCACCGATGACCGTGGTGTCGGTACCGGCCGAGGTGGTCGCCAGAATCGGCGACACCGCCTATCTCGCCGCCACCATTCCGGCCGGCACCTATGAGGGCCAGGAGACGCCGGTGCCGACGGTGGCGATCATCAACTATCTGGTCACCACCTCGGACGTCTCCGACGACCTCGTCTATCAGATGACCCGCCAAGTGTTCGAAAATCGCGACGCCCTGGTTTCCGCCCACGCCGCCGCCAGCGAAATCAGGCTGGAGGACGCCACCAGAGGCATGCCCATCCCCCTGCATCCGGGTGCCGAAAGATATCTGAGGGAAAAAGGCGTGGTGAAATAGAGCGCCGCGCGTCAAATGTGACGCATGGCGGGACCAGCGGCCATTGCGGCCGCGGCCAAGCGCGGAGCGCGCCCGGCGAGGGCAGGCATAAGCTAGGCTGTGATGATCTGTTTTCTGACGGCCGGAATGGTGGTGGCGACGCTGGCGACCCAGCAGTTCACCCTGATCTGGATGCATTCGGTGGAAAAGATCGCCTGGCAGGAGGATTGGCAGGTCGAGGATGACCGGCTGATCGCCGTGGCCGCCCGGCTGCAAGGCAGCGGTGCCGGGATGGAGCCGCCCGCCGATGCCCGTCTGGCCGAAGGCTGGTGGCACTACCGGCCGACCCTGCCACCGTTGCCCCGTCTGGTGCTGAGCCGCAGCCAATTCGTCGACGATTATACGATCTGCTGGAATGATGCCTGCCATCCGCTCTCATACATTGTTAAGTTTTATGGCGACACCAGCATAACAATCATTGAGCCTTGCAGCACCTCGCGGCAGCACAAACAGCTTTGATATTTTGACCCGCGGCGATAGCCGCGAAGAGTTATCCCCGATATCCTCACCCCCCTATGACCAATAGCCAGATCACCCCAGCACCTGACGATGATACACCTTTGGTCGAAGAATAAGGGGGAAGCTGATATGTTGATCGACATATCCGGGGCGATCCTGGCGCCCACTGCCAACGATCATGCCGTGGACGAACTGGCCGACGCGATCCGCGCGGCAGCGGCACGACTGGATATGACGTGCCATATCCAGATCCGGGAAATCCGCGGTAATCGGCAAGTGACCATCACCAAAGTACCCGACTCCGATAGTCTGTCATTGTAATCCAGCAGCTTAAGCATCGTCCGTTCACGTCAATGCGGAATGCCTGCCATGCGGCGGAACAATAAGTTAATAATCGGTAAAGGCGCTATAATCTGCCGGACGGAGACGGGAGGTGCGTAATGATCACCATGTACGATATGGACGGATTCTGTCCGCTCACCATGGACGAGGTACGGGTCATTGCCGGTCACGAGCATCTGCCCGATATTGTCGCGCTGGAAAAAGTAACCCACTTCCTGGCCCAGGAATATGGCAACGCGGCAATCCATCAGATGTTGAACGATGAATACCGCAAGGCTTTCGCCAAGGGCGACCTCGACCGAGCCATCGTCGTCGAACGGATGCTGGACATCTTCGATGCCGGCCATCCGGTGACCCTGGACCGCCGCCACAACGGCCGCGGGCACTGAAGCGCCGCGCATAACGACCGCGCGTCAAGACGCGGGATCACGAACCGTCGCTGAATCAGTTGTTTGACCAAGCAGGTTGGCGATTGAGAGCCAGCCTGCTTGTTGCGTGATGGGACGGTGAGGCCGCGGCAATCGAGCCTCGCGAAAGATGCCTGTTCGGTGGATGGATCGCAGGTAACACGGATGAACACGGATTCCGGCTTCGCCGGGTTTGGGATGAACACGGATTGCCTGTTATCCGTGTTCATCCGTGTTGCTTGTCAGCGTTGATCACACAATCACCGTGTTTCGCAGCCCCTCCTTCACCCGATTGCCCCGGGACGCCCGCCGACGCCCGTTGCCAGCGGGCCTTGCCCGACATAAGCTGCGGCGCGATGCGTAGATTGTTCCTGTACCGTTATGGCAGCACTGCGGTGGCCAGCCTTCTTCTTGGCCTGGTCATGCTGCGCCTGTTCCTGCCGCCATTGGACACAACCGACTCCAAGCCGGCAACGGCGAATCAGCCGACCCTGCTGCCGACCACCGCCAAGCTGGCCCGTCCTGTCGCCCCCAGTTTCGATATCGTCCGCGCCACCGCCCAAGGCAATATGGTGATGGCTGGCCGCGCCACGCCGGGGGCCACCGTCACCGTACTCGACGGCGACCGGCCGCTGGGCAGTGTCAAGGCTGACCGGTTTGGCGAGTGGGTGGTGGTCCCCGATGCGGCGCTGCCGCCCGGTTCGCATTCCCTGTATGTGCGTGCCGACACCGCCGACGGCTTCCGCGAGCGTTCCGACCAGCCGGTGGTGCTGCTGATCCCCGATCGCCCGGGATTGCCGACGGTCTCGCTGGATACCGACCGCTACGGCAATGTCCGCCACGGCTCGCCGGTGCTGATCACCGCGGCCACCCGCCTGGGTGCCAATGGCCTGTTCCTGGTGGGCCGGGGACCGGCCGATGCCTCGCTGATCGTCTATTACGACAACCTGCCGATCGGCGAGGCGATCCCCGACGAGCGGGGCCGCTGGACTCTGGCGGTGCGGTTGATTCTGCGCAACGGTCGCCACACCTTGCGCACCGACTACGTCAGCGGCGGGGTGGTGGTGGCCAGCGGTCATGCATTCCTGGAAATGGGCCTGCCCAAGCTGGTGTCCATGGACCCCCGGCGTGATGACGTGATTGATTTCGAGAACGGCATTCCGATTCTGGTCGAGGGCGGCGGCCGCCGGCTGGGCGGGCGAACGCCCGGTGAGGGGCCTTCGGTGCGGCGCTACTGAAGGTTCATCGACGCCCTCGCCGGGCGCGCTCCGCGCTCAGGTGCGGCCTCAATGGCCACTTGGTTCGCGCCGGCATCACCGCCCGAACTTCATGCCCGACCGTCGCCGCAGGAACGATGCATAGGCCTGGCCGATCAGGTTCACCGGCAGGAAGGCACCGCTGCCGCCGCGGTCCAGCTCCGCACAGGCCTGGTTGTAGATATCCAGCGACAGGTCGTCGAGCCGCAGGGCGATGCCGTTGGGCAGCCGGGCAAACAGACCGTCCATCACCGTCAGCAGGCCTTCCACCGAAAAGCGCAGCATTTCGTCGCGCTGGCCCGCCGCCACAAATTCCGCCAGCTTGCGCGCCACGGTCAGCACGAAGGCTTTGGTCCAGCAACTCTGCTGAGCGGTCCCGCACAGCATGGCGAAAGTCCGCTGCTCGTCTCGCGACAGCGCCCGCGTGACGCCCTCGACGCCGCCCTCTTCCAGTGCCGCGAACATCTTCACGACCAACTGATGCAACAGTTCTCCCCGGCAATTGCTATCGCCCGGGCAAGTCCGACAACTTTCCACCGCCGCCCCCATCGTCTCGGATCGGCTGATGATGGCGCAGGCGGACCGGCGGCGCAATGGGGCTAGGCTGCGTCGCGAACGATCCAGCCGCCGCCCAGGCAGCGGCTGCCCCGATAGAACACGCAGGCCTGACCGGGCGAGACTCCCGCTTCGGGCTGCGCGAACACCACCTCGGCGGTTCCGTCCGGCCCCAGCGTGACCGTCGCCGCCACCGGGGGACGGGTCGAACGGATGCGGACATCCAGCGGATACGGCCTGCCCTCGGCCGGATCGTCGCCCAGCCAGTTGACGCCCCGCAAGACGATGCGCTCGCGCCCCAGCGCCGAACGCGGGCCGACGATGACGCGGCGGCCGACTGGATCGAGTCGCACCACATACAGCGGGTCGCCGCCACCGATTCCCAGACCGCGCCGTTGGCCCACGGTGTAATGGATGATGCCGGCATGGCCCCCGAGCACCGTGCCGTCCAGATGCACGATGTCGCCCGGCTCGAAGGCACCAGGGCGCAGCCGCGCCACCAGGCCGGCATAGTCGCCGTCGGGGACGAAGCAGATATCCTGACTGTCCGGCTTGGCCGCCACCGGCAGGCCGAATCGCGCCGCCAGGGCGCGCGTCTCGTCCTTGCCCGACAGGCCGCCCAATGGAAAGCGCAGGAACGCCAGTTGTTCGCGCGTGGTGGCGAACAGGAAATAGCTCTGGTCGCGCGAGGGATCGGCGCCGCGGTGAAGTTCGGGGCCGGGGAGCCGCTGAACGTAATGGCCGGTGGCCATGGCCTGCGCCCCGAGATCCCGCGCCGCCCGCAGCAGATCGCGGAACTTGACGGTGGCGTTGCACAGCACACAGGGAATCGGCGTTTCGCCCCCCACATAGGACTCGGCGAAATGCTCGATCACGTCCTCGCGGAAACGGCTTTCATAATCGAGAACGTAATGGTCAATCCCGAGCCCATCGGCGACCCGGCGGGCATCGTGGATATCGCGGCCGGCACAGCACGAATTGGCCCGCTTGACCGCGGCGCCATGATCGTACAGTTGCAGGGTGACGCCCACCACCTCATAGCCCTGCTCGCGCAGCAGCGCCGCCGTCACCGAACTGTCGACCCCGCCCGACATGGCGACGACGACCCGGGCACCCTTGGGGAGATCCGTCATTCCTTGGGCCTAGCCTTGTTGACCTCGAAAACTCCCTCTCCCGCTGGCGGGAGAGGGTTGGGGTGAGGGGGGCACACGGCTGAAGGCCGGAGAAGGCGTCGACATCGCACCCCCCTCACCCTCCCGCTTCGCGGGTCCCTCCCTCTCCCGCCAGCGGGAGAGGGTAATTTCAGGCCCTACTTCGCCAGCGTCAGCCCCATTTCCCAGAATGCCGCTTCCAGCCTCGTCGCCCGGCGGAAGGTGTCGACCAGGGCGGGGAAGCGGCCGGGGCCGCCGCGCAGGGCCATCAGGCGGTCGAGCTGGGCGACCTCGGCATGGGCGACTTTCTGGTAATCATCGCCGGCATACATGTCGATCCAACTGCGATAGGGGTTACCCTCCAGCCGGGTATTGGGGTCGACCATCACCCGGTTAGCGATTTCCGCATAACCGATTACGCAAGGCGCCAGCGCCACATGCAGATCCAGCAGGTCGCCGGCCATGCCGCGTTCCAGCACGAAACGGGTATAGGCGACGGTGGCGGTCGCCTCGGGCAGCACCGCCATTTCCTCCTGAGAAATGCCCCATTCGTGGCAATATTTGACGTGCAGCGCCATCTCGTCGAGCACCGCGCCCATTCCGGCCGCCGCCTGACGCATGTCTTCCAGGCTGTCGCTCTTGTAGACGGCCAAGCCGTAGGCACGGGCAAAATGGATCAGGAACAGGTAGTCCTGTCCCAGATAATGACGGAAGTTTTCTTCCGCCAGGGTGCCATCGCCCAGTTTGCGCACGAACGCATGACCGATATAGGCCTCCCAATCGTCGCGGCACGCGGCACGCAAGCGACCGAACAGCGTCGTCTCCGGTCCCATCTCCGACTCCACACTCAATCCCGTTCGTCGATCCAGGCCATCTGGATGGCCTCCAGGATCTTCTCGTTGGACCGCTGCGGATCGTCATCGAAATCCGCTAGCTGCGTCACCCATTTATGGAGATCAGTATAGCGCAGATTGACGTTGTCCACATCGGGAAGGGTCTCTTCCAGCGCAATGGCGATGTCGCGGGTATCGGTCCATTTCATGAGGCGTCCCTTCCGTAGCTTCCTCTCCCGCATGCGGGAGAGGAAGGAATTCGGTCTACGACTTGTCGACCATCATGTTGCGGGTTGCCGCCGGCAGGGTGACGGTCAGGCCGTCCAGTTCCTTGCTCATGATGATCTGGCAGCCCAACCGCGAGGTCTGGGTCAGGGCGAAAGCCAGGTCGAGCATGTCTTCCTCGTCGTCCGACGGGTCGGACAGCTTATCGAACCATTCCGGATCGACCACCACATGACAGGTCGAGCAGGCCAGCGAGCCCTCGCAGGCGCCTTCCAGGTCGATATGGTTGCGATGGGCGATCTCCAGCACCGAAAGCCCTTCCGGTGCCTCGACTTCGCGTCGGTTACCGTCGGGGTCGATAAAGGTCATCTTGGGCATACGGTATCATCTCCAGCGAATGAGGCTCGGCAGGGGGCTTTTATCATGTTGCGGTGCGGCACCCAAGAGCGAGTGAACGTGATCCGATCAGGGCAATCGGGTGAACAGTTCCAGTCTGGCGGTGATGTCCGTCCCACTCTCGTCATCCCCGCGAAAGCGCTAAAGTATGTACATATCTCGCAACCGCAAATGAAAAAGGAGTCGTCATTCCCGCGAAAGCGGGAATCCA
>OBEQ012960339.1_pt1 | contig 20228 bp, 18 predicted proteins | sample 1670901 | NCBI WGS metagenome assembly OBEQ01 (sample SAMEA104232315, study PRJEB22302) | groundwater metagenome | biome: forest; feature: aquifer; material: groundwater | place: USA | collected 2011-08-07 | depth 5.4 m
CGAAGGGTAACCCCTCGATGCGCTTCGCTTGCTCGGCCCTTCGACCTGGCTCAGGGCCGAGTCCTGAGCGGGAGTCGAAGGACTCGGGGTCAATGGAACCACCCCGACGAATGTTAGCATGCAAGGGTGGTTCCATTTAGGCGGCACCGCCATGGTACCCGCCGCCACACCGATGTTCTCCGTCCTTCTGGTTGACGACGACGAAAAAATCCTGGACATCTTCAGCCGGTTTCTGGAATCAAAGGGCTGCCGGGTGCGCGTGGCCACGGGAGGCCACGAGGCGGTCCAGGCGGCCCGCGAGCACCCCGTGGATTTGGTGATGATGGACGTGCGCATGCCTGACATGGATGGACTCGCGGCGTTTCGGCAGATTCGTCAAGCCGCTCCCGCTGTTCCCATCGTGCTGATGACCGGCTACAGCGCCCGGGAAGATTTGCAACAGCTCATCCAAGCCGGCGAGGTGGAGTACCTCCACAAGCCGGTCACGCTTGATCAACTGGCGAAGCTGGTGGACCGGCTCGCCTCCGAACGCCGCACCTAGTGCTCCGACAGGATTGACATGAGGGATCCAGAGGCTCAATCCTGTCGGAGCAGTCCATCGTCCATAGTCCATAGTCGATAGTCAGACGAAACAACCAGGGCTACAACTCGTTGTTTGCTACGGACTATCGACTGCTCCGTCCACGCCCCGCGAGTGTGACCAGCGTAGGCGGATCGCTCGACTACGCAGCTCAAAGTGGACGGAGCACTAGTAACCGCAGACGCCGGGACGGGGCAAGCCCTCTGCGTCTCCGGATTGCTGCAACCAGTTTGGATTCAACGGATTGGTGCTTTACAGAACCCGCGTCGCATGTATAATGATCCCACTACCTATCGCGTCGCCGCAGGCGACTCTCGGCGGTGTACCGCCGAGGTGCCGCGTTGCGGCAGGCGATAGGTGGTGGGATGAACACGAGTTACCGTGGGGCTGTGGGCCACCTGTGTGGAGGCATAGGTGACCGCGGAAATCAGGTATCAAGTGGGAACGAGAGCACAGGCATCTCGTACAGCCCATCGTGTAGCGATGCCCGTGAGAGTGACACACGCGTGTCCATTGTCTGAGCCGAGTGTTTCTACAACGATCAATCGACACCATCCCTGCCACGTGGTTGAGAGCCGAAGGCGGCGGAACGTGAGCCGCGCCTCCCTCACTATCGGCTGTACCGCTCTCCTCAGTGCTGGTTTCCTCGGCTGTGCCACGCCTTCGACCCCGTCCTCTTCCGCCCGCAACGACAGCCAGATCCCCCAGCAGGATTCAGAACGCTATGTGACGCTCGGCCAGCAGTTGGTGAACGAGGGCCGGCACGCTGAGGCCGCCCAGGTCTTTCAACAGGCGGCGTTCCTCTCCCAGCAGGCCGTTGCGGCTGAACACGAGCGGGCCATGCAGGCGGTGCTGTCCGAACAGAACACCCTCCAAGCCGAACGGCGCCAGCTGGCTCAAAAGACGCTGGCGATGAGGCAAGCCGTGGAGGCCGAGCGGCGCGGTGATACGCGGCGCGCGTTGACGTTCTGGCAAAAGGCCGGCGCCATTGACCCTCAGGACCGGCAAGTCCAGAAAGCGATCGCGTCGCTTCAGCCCCGGCCGAAGTCGCGCTCCCGTCCGATGACCCGGCGCGCCCGCGACGCCGACAACGAGGTCTCGACGCAACCCGTGGTGGCAGAGTACCGCGTCAGCGTGGGAGATTTGTTGGAGGTGTTTGTCTGGCAGCAGCCGGATCTCACGCGTGACGTGGTCGTGCGGCCGGATGGGCGTCTATCGTTTCCGCTGGTCGGTGATGTCGAGGCGGCCGGGACCACACTGACCCAGCTGGACGCCGCGCTGACCGAGCGGCTCAAAATCTACATCCGCTATCCCGACGTGTCGCTGTCCATTAAGCGGTTCGGGGGAACCAAGACCATCGTCATGGGGGAAGTGGGACGCCCCGGGATTTATATCCCGTCGGGTGAGGGGCGGGTGTTGGATGTCATTGCGATGGCGGGCGGACTCTTGCCAAAAGCCGAGTCCACGAGCGTGATGATCGTCCGTGGGGGGCTCGCCTCCCCGCAGGTGATCAAGGTTGATCTCCAGCGGATCTTAAGTTACGGAGATCTGAAGCAGAACATCCCCTTGCAGCCGGATGACATCGTCTACGTGCCGAAGACAGCCATTGCCAATGTGTTCCAGTTCCTGGAGCAGTTCTATCCGGCGCTTGATGAGTTGCTGGTGAGTCAGCAAATCGCGACCAACTTCGGCGTGAGAGAAACCAGCGGGGGGATTACTCGGTAGGCTGTAGCCCGTCCTCGTACCAGACCCCTGTGGGTCGGCCTGGATGCCCGAGGAGGTTTGCGGGGGCAGTCGAAGGACGCAGCGGATTGCTACGGGACGGAGAGCCCTCCAACGGATTGTCGTCCAGGGGGCTGCCCGCGTCTTCAGAAGGCTGAGCGCGGTCATAGAGGGAGGGGGAACGTGGGAAATAGAACGCCTCCGATTCGTCAGGGGGCGAAGCCGTCTGGTCGTCTTCAGGACCGTATACCCTCCCATACGCGGAGCCGGTCCCGGATTGAAGCCGTTTGCGCGGATCCACGCCGCTCATGGCGTCCGTCAAATCTGACGCTAGGCTTGCCGGCATGAGGGCGCTCAAGAGGCCCCCGATGAGCAGGACGTACGCGAGGGGTTTCATCGTCGCTATGACAAGCGTACCACGGAGTTGGCGGATCGTCAACGGCCCGTGGATGCGTGGGTGACCCATGGCCCAATATGAGCTGACGCTGATTGATTATTGGCGGATTCTCCGCAAGCGCCCCTGGCTGATCGTCGGCTCGCTGGTCGTCACGTTGTTCCTGGCCGGCCTCTATCTCAGGGGGCAACTCCCGAAATATCGGGCTGTGGCGAAAATCAAGCTCCAAAAGATCGAGGCCGTCCCGTTCAGCGCCTTCAACGTGATGCAGGCGTTTGAGAACCCCATTGTCACGGAATCCCGCGTGATTGAAAGCCGGTTGATCGCGGAGGAGGTGGCCCAACGGCTCACCAAAGGCAAGCCGCCGCTGGACCCGTCCGCCTTTCAGAGCTTGGTTGATCGGGTCCAGGCCAGCATCAAGGCCGAATCACTCCCCGAGACCAATATCATCCAAATCGCAGTGAAAGGCGCCGATCCCAACTGGGCGACCACCGTCGCGAACCTCACCGCGGAAGCCTATATTGATATCAACCTCTTGGAGAAGAACAAAGAAGCGCGCAAGGTGCGGGAATTCATTGAAACCCAGCTGGCGCAAACGGAGTCGCGGCTCCGGCAGATTGAAGACCGCGTCAAACAGATCCGGCAGGAGGGTGCGGCGACGGGCTTGGCTGTCACGATTGAAACCCGCATGGTGGACATCCAGGCCAAGCTGTCTGAGCTGCTACTCAAGGTCACCGAAGCCCATCCTGACGTGATCCGGCTCCGCGAGCAGCAGAAAGACCTCGTCAGCCAGCTCAAGGAATTGCCGGCAGAAGAGCTGGAATTCTCCCGCTTGAACAGGGACCGCGAAGTGACCGAGAAGACCTACCGGACGCTGCGGGAGCGCCTGGAGGAAGCGCGGCTTGCGGAAGCCCAGAAGACGCCCGATGCCTCCATCATCGAACGGGCGACCACGCCGAAAGCCCCCCAACATCCGGTGAAACAACTCGGATTGGTGATTGGGGGGTTGCTCGGCATCCTGATCGGGTGCGTCATCGCGTTTGTGGTTGAGACCATGGACACGTCGCTCGGGACCATTGAAGATGTGGAGAGTCTCCTCCAGGTTCCCGTGTTGGCCGTGATCCCCCACCTGTCCAAGGAAGAACAGGCGGGAAGGGGTACCCATGAGTGGCGCTCGCGCATCTGGAAGCGGATCAGGCGGACTAAACCCGACGACGATACGCTCGACCTGTACACGCATTACTCGCCGCACACCACGGCGGCAGAAGCCTATCGGATCCTCCGGACTAACCTCAAGCTCTCGTCAGACAAGAAATTACTGCTGATCACCAGCGCGACCCCAGCGGAGGGGAAATCGACGGTGATTTGCAATCTCGGCGTCGTGATCGCGCAGGGCGGCTCCCGTATTCTGCTGGTGTCCGGCGACCTCCGGAAACCGCGGCTCACCAAAAGCTTTGGGCTCTCGAAGGAAGCAGGATTGACCGAGACCTTGCGGGGGGAACTCCCGTTTGAGCGGACGATTCGCGGGCTGTCTGATTTTATCCTGGGAAAGTTTGGCTACGATGAGGTTGTGAAGAATCCGTATTTGGCCAACTTATTTATCGTGCCTGCCGGAACGCTCCCCGACAACCCCGTGGAATTGCTCGGGTCGCAAACCATGCGGGAGTTGTTGCAACAGCTGAAAGCGCAGTTTGATGTGGTCCTCGTGGACGGCCCCCCATTGCTGCCGGTGGCCGACAGCCTGTTGTTGGCCCCTCATGTGGACGGGGTGGTCCTCATCTATGAAGCAGGTCGCACGTCCCGCGCGGCGGTGTTGCGGGCGAAAGCGCTGCTCGATAGCGTGGGGGCTAAACTCCTTGGCGTGGTGCTCAATCACGTCCGACCGGAAATGCAGACCTACCCCTATTACTATTACTACCAACAGCGCCATGCCTACCGTTCAGACAAAGAAGCGGAGTCCCGCAGCGCTGTCTCAGCACATTCCTGATTGTGCGCCGCAGCGTCAGAGCGCCCCTCCACCGCGCCGGTAAGTGATGGAAACGTTTGAGGCGACGCTGATCGTCTGCGTGTTTCTCGCCGTCGGCGTGTTCTTCCTCACGCTGGTCAACACCGAAGCCGCCTTGGTGCTGTTGATCTACTCCATGCTCCTCTCGCCCGAGATCAAGCTCATCCAGTTGCCGGAGCGGGCCGTCGTTGTGCGGTTCGACGATCTCCTGGTGGGGGTCATCTTCTTCAGCTGGTTGGCCAAGCTGGCCATCAACAAAGAGGTCGGCGTGTTCCGCAACACGCCGATCAATGTGCCATTAGGAATGTTCCTGGTGGCGTGCTGTCTTTCGACCGGTTGGGGTGTCATCAACGGTTCACTGATGTCTCCCAAGGACAGTTTCTTCTACATCCTGAAGTTCGCGGAATATTTTCTGGTGTTCTTCCTGGTGGCCAACGTCATCCGGGACCAGCGCCAGCTCAAGCGATTCCTGAAGGCGATATGCCTCACGGCAGTGCTGGTGAGCCTCTACTGCTACGCGGACCTGCTCATCCATACCGGCGGCCTCTTTGCGTATTATCGTGTCTCGGCACCTTTTGACTATAACCCTGATGGGCAAGGCGAGCCGAATACCCTGGCCGCTTACCTGATGCTCATCTCAGCCGTTTGCGCCGGCGTGGCGCTCCACACCCCTTCACGGTCTCAGCGGTTTTGGTGCCTGGGCCTCATCCTCCTGATCTCCATCCCCCTGATCTCCACGTATTCTCGAGGAGGGTACCTGGCCTTTCTGACGATGTACATGGCTCTGTTGGTGTTGACCAGGCGCCACAAGATGCCGTTGCTCATCCTGTTGCTGGTGGGAATCCTCGTGGCGCCGTTTGGGCTTCCGCAGACGGTCTATGACCGTATTTTCAGTACCTTTCGGCACGCGGCCGGGACCATTCAGATCGCCGGGTGGGAAATCCCCCTGGCGCACTCGCCGTACCACCGGTTGTGGGTGTGGAAATTCGCCGTTGACTTGTTGATGGAGCATCCCTTCCTTGGCCACGGGCTCACCGGCGTCGGCTTGATCGATAGTCAGTATCCAAGATTTCTGGGTGAACTTGGGCTCGTTGGATTTTCCGCCTTTCTCTGGATGATCTGGTCCGTATGGAAGGTGGCGCGACGCGCCTACAGGACGCTTGACGATCCGTTGGCCCAAGGCTTGAGCCTCGGGTTTTCGGCTGCGCTTGTGGCACTCATGGTCCAGAGCTTGACTGGAAATTTCTTCGTCATCGTGCGGGTGATGGAGCCCTTCTGGTGTCTCGCGGCGATGGTCGCCGTGCTGCCGCACATCTTCAGCGCACCGCCCGAGTTGCCAACCCCGATTCAGCCAAGGCCGCTCGTACGCCCGCTGGTCGCGTGATGTCCGACCGACCAATGCCTCCCACGTGGGGGCGTGGGATGATTGAGGGTACGGTGGCCACGGGCTGGTCCACGATGATCGTCCAAGGCCTTGGGGTGCTCCGCACCCTCCTGCTGGCTCGCTTGTTGGTTCCCCCGCTCTTTGGTATCGTGGCGTTGGCTGAAGTGTTCCTGTCCATCGGTCGCCAGTTGCAGGATTTCAATTTCGAGGCGGGCCTCATCACGCGGGGTGAGAGGCTGCCGTCCACTATCGTGGCGCACCTGATCCTGCGAGCCGCCTTCGCGCTGGCGGTTTTCGGGATGCTCGCCGTCGCGGCGGTTGGGTTGCGCCACTGGTATGACCCCCGGATGGGGCTCGTCCTGCTGTGGTTCGCGGGCGGTAGCGTCGTCCAGGCGCTCGGCAGCACGCCGCGCGCACTCCTAGAACGCACATTTCGACTCGCCTCGATCGCCTCCGTGAACGTGGTCAGCGCCCTCGTCCGATTGATCATTCCGGTCTTGCTCGCATGGCGCGGATTCGGACTGACGAGCTTGATTGCTGTCAGTGTGTTAGACATGGTCGTGCCGGCCCTCGGGTATTGGTGGTGCCGCCCGTCCCGCGAGTTCGGGAGGGTCGCCTGGGGAGAGATCTGGGAGGGCATGCGCTGGTTGCTCCGTTTTGGGGCCCCGCTCTGGATGGCGGGGCTGCTGAGCAACGTGTTCGTCCTGGACAACTTCCTCGTTGGAACGTTCCGCGGCGTCGAGGCCCTCGGGTTTTATGCCCTGGCATTTACGCTGGCCCGGCTGCCGGTCCAGTTCATCGCGCATGCGGTCACAAAGGGCACCTTCCCCGCGTTCTCAACCCACCAGAGGGATCGCGCCAGGCTCAATGCCCTGTTCACGCTGACCTATACCATTGTCGTGTGGGGACTCGTGCCGCTGGCGGCGTTGGCAGCCGTGGCTGCGCCCGAGCTGGTGCAGTTGACCATCGGCGCGAAATGGATTCCGCTCATCCCGGTCTTTCGATGGCTCTGCGTCTTTACGGTTTTGCGCGGCGTCCAGGATTTGACGGTTGACTTTTTCGTCTCACAGGGCAAGACCGCCTGGTTCAGGAACGTCCTGGGGCTGGAGGCCGTCGTGCTCGTCCTGATTGGTCCCTTGTCCGCCTGGCGCTGGGGTCCTGTTGGAATGGCGATCGCGGTGGATGTGATGCTGGGGTGCGGCCTGCCGTACCTGATCAGCCACCTGCGCCACGTGGTGGGCTCTGGATATTGGTCGGCCTGGCGCACGCCGCTCATCGCCAGCCTCGCTGGAGCACTCGCTGCCTCCGGGGTGGTTGTCTGGTGGCCGGGTCGTCCGCTTGCCTGGATATTGGGAGCGAAACTCCTCATTGGGACGGGTGTCTTGGGGACGGTGTGGTGGCTGCTGGGTCGTGACCAGTGGCAAGCGCTCAGACAGGGCCTCAAGAACCTGTGGCGGGGCGAGGAGGTCCTGGTATGAATCGGGCTCCCACGGTGGTGTGGTCGCATGGGTGAGCCGCAGCCTCGTTGGCGGGAGTTCTACGAGACCGAAGCTCGATACCTTCGATTCGATCCTGAGCAGGACCCACTTGAGAACAGCCGCGTCCGGCTGGTCATGCGGTTATGGCCTCGCCACGTCATCTCGGCGCTCGATGTCGGCTGCGGCGATGGCTACCTCTGCGGTGCGTGGCAGCAGCGGCACGCGGCACGGGAGATCTGGGGGGTGGACTATGTGCAGGCGCGCGTGCATCGCGCACAGGTCCGGCTGCCCCAGGGTCATTTTTCGGTCCAGACCGCGCAGACACTTGCGTTTGCAGACCGGCAGTTTGACCTCGTGTCGCTGGTGGAGACCTTGGAGCATCTCGAGGAGCCTGAACAGGTCTTGCGCGAGGCGGCGCGGGTGTCGCGGCGCTATGTGATCGTCACGGTTCCGTATAAGGAGGACATGGACGTCCATCGGTACATCTGCCCCTATTGCTTGAATCGCTTTCACGCGGCAGGCCATTTGTCCCGTTTCGACGAGCGTCGAATCGCGGAGTTGTTCCAGGGGGCGGGCTTGCGGCTGCTGGTCATGCGTATTCAGTGTTACTTGCGCGTGTTTGAGGAGCATCCCGTGTTCCGGTGGATTCCGACGCCGGTGGTTGAGGGCGTCAAAGAGTGGGCCCGTCGGGCCCATCTGATTGATGGCTTGTACCTCGGGGCTCTTGGTGAACGCCTCAATGGCTGAGAGACAACAGACTTCGTTGGCCTGGCACTTGCTTGCCCTCGGCGTCTGGTCGGCGTGGGTGGTGGCGCGCCTGTTACCCAGGCCGTTGGTGGTCGACGAGGTCGCCTTCGCGAATTGGGCCGTCAGGCCCTTCATTCCGTTGCCGCACCCGCCCCTCTATATGTGCCTGCTGGCACTGCTCCATCATGGGTTGAAATTTCCGCCTGAGCTGCTCCGTGTGGTGGGCCTTGTGACGACGGGGCTCACCGCTTGGCTCATGTACCAGTTAGCCGAACGGATGGAGCGTGGAGCCGGCCGCTGGACGCTGTGGCTGCTCCTGACCAACCCGCTGCTCCTGCACGGGACGCTGCTGCTCGACATCGACAATACCATCTTGATGGCGTGGCTGGCTTGCGCCGTCTGGTGGGTCACCCGCGCCGCGTGGCCGCTTGAGGTACGTACGCTGCGCATGATGGGCGTCTGGTTGGGCGTGGGATTCCTCATGAAGGTGACCACCCCGTTTGTGTGGCCGGCCGCGCTCTGGCTCGTCTATGCGGCGCGAGGCGAGGGACGCCGCGGGCTGCAGGCCGTGACCTTCATGAGCCTTGTGGGGCTCGCGACATTCCTAGCGATGTGGACACTCTACAGCGGGCTCACTGGCATTCCGTGGACGCGGCTCTTCACCGGCCGCATCGTGGACATGTTTCTTCGTGGGCCGACCGATGTGGGTGCGACAGTCCTTCGGGAGCTGGCGGAACGAGGGCTGCGCATTGGGTTGTGGATCGGACCGGCGGCGCTCTGTCTATGGGTCGTGGGGACGGTCAGCGCCTTCCGGGTCTGGCAGACGCTTCGTGGTCGGGAGGCGTGGGGACTCGTGTTGGCCCTGGGATGGTTGTTGCTCGTGGGATATTGGGCCGTCGGCGGGGTCGTCTGGAGCTTCGCCAAGTATCACTGCCCGTTCATCCCGCTGTTGGCGGTCGTCGGCGGAGCCACCGTCGCGCGTAGCCTTCGGCGCAACCGTCTTTCCCGTTGGATGCTCATCGGGCTCACGCTCGCGATAGCCCTCTGGAGCGCGGCTATGGTCGGCGATATGTTGTACCTGGTCAGCCACACCTTGCGCTACTCGTACATCTTCGCCCCCGAGCGCATCTCCGAAGACCTCTGGCAGCTGGCCGGACGGTTGGGGTGGCTGGTTGCCGCCGTGCTCGTGATTGGATGGCTCCTGTGGCGGTTCCGCGCGACATGGCGGTTGCAGGCTCGCGGGGTGTGCGCGGTTGCGCTGGCCGTCGGCGCGATCGGCAGCGGCGTTGGACAGATGAGCGTTCAGGCTCGCGCCCCGTACAGCACGACGTACTGCTACGGGCGGCCGTGGACGACGGACCGGGCGACGCTTCGTTCGCTCAGCGAATTTCTGGCGGCCTACCCCGGCGCGCGTGTCCTGGTGCCGGACCGCACTTATATGCTGATCACTGGGAGGGATTGCGAGACACAACCCACGTGCACGTTTTGGACGGGGCATGAGACGCCGGAAGGGTTGGCCGCCAGTCTCCGAAAGCAGGACTACGTCCTCATCGATCCTGATAACAACCCGGCGTATTTCTTGCGGCACGTCTTACCCGATCCCCGTGTGCAAGCCGTTCTCCAGAGCGACTTCGAATCCTCTCCGGCTGAGACGGCCACCGTGTGGATTCGGCGCTCGCTTCGGCAGCCGGCGCGCCGGAAGAAGCCCGGCTCGTAGAGCCCATTTCATATATGCCACCTTCTATGATTACGGTGATTGTTCAAAGAGATTTCAGTGATTCGTCGTCTGCGCTGCATCGCTGTAATCGCTTGTTGAAATCACCGTAATCCCTGATAGGAGTTTATAAAACCAGTTCTCATGTCAAAACGCTTGCTCGGTTGGTGTGCGCTCTGCTCCATCGTGTATCTGTGGTGGGCGGTCCCGCGGCTTGGGCTGCCCCTGCTGACGGAGGAAGTCCAGTTCGCGGCATCTTGGGACCGGCCGCTCGCCAAGGTGGTGGTCGGCATCCCACATCCGACCGCGTACATTGGTTTGCTGCGTGTCCTGGTCAATCACGGATGGCTTCATGGGCCGTTCCTGCGCGTTGTCGGGATGGTGAGTTTCGGCGCACTCATTGTCCTTGTCGCCTATTTGGCGGAACGCCTCAGCCCGGGCGCAGGGCCATTGGCGGCGCTCCTGTGGACCGTCCATCCCATGGCCATTCAGGGGAGTTTGATCTTGGAAATTGATAACGCGTTGCTCACGTTGGTGGTGACCGCCTACTTAGCGCTGCTCATGGCGCTTCCAGTCCGGTTGAGCCGTGGACAGGTTGTCGGGTTGGGCCTCGCCCTCGCCGGCTGTCTCTGGGTCAAGCTCTCCTGCGCGCCGTTTCTGCTGCTGGCTGCGGCGCTGCGGCCGTGGAGCCAGCGCCAGTGGGCGCTCGGAGGACGCCAGGTGCTAGCCATCGCAGGGATCGCCGTGGTGGTATTCTTGGGCAGTTGGCGTTTCTGGTGCGCCCTCAGTGGGATTTCCTGGGTGTCGGTCTTTGATTGGGTGGCGACAGCGACCCATCGCGGGTTGCAGGGAGAGATGTTTGGGTGGGGTACTGAACTCCTCAACCGCGCCGGCCGGGTGGGCTTGTGGTTGAATCCGTGGTTGGTTGTGGGTTGGCTCGTAGCCTCGTGGTGGGTGGGACGTGTGCCAGCGGCAGAGCGGTGGCGCTGGTGGTCGCTGGTCGGTTTTACCGCAGTCGTCATGATCGGCTATCTCATCATCCGCGGGACCCACTTTGGTTTCGCCAAGTATCACCTGCCGGCCTTGCCGGCCGCGCTGGCCTTGGTCGCGGCAACGGCTCAACGGGCGATTAAACCGCTAGTCGCTCGGCAACGGATTGTCCTTGGTCTGGTCGGCCTCCTAGGACTGGGGTATTTCTGGGGCGTCGGCGACCTCTTGTACCAGGTCAACTATACCCTGCGCCTGGCGCTCCTCACAGGAACACCACCCCTAGCAGCCATGCTGCGCCAACTCCTCGGCCGCAGTCTTCTCTACCTGCTGCCCGGCTTCGTCGTCGGCGGTTGGCTCCTCGGCCGCTGGCCGCGCGGACAGCGCGCCGCGGGCGTCTGCACCGGACTGCTCCTGCTGCTCCTCAGCTCCAACCTCGCGTTGGATCTTCGCCAGCGCCAGGCTCCCTATGCGACCACCTATACCTACGGCCGATCCTGGGGAACCTACCAGGAGGCGGTCCAGTGGGTGAAAGCCTTCCGCCAGGCGCATCCCAACGCGGCGATAGTCGGGCCCGTGGACATCCTCTGGTCGGCGGGAGTACTGTACACTGAGTGGCTGTCAGTCAGCTTGCCTGACAGTGGAGAGACAATTCTTCAGGCTATTCAGAATCCTGCCGTCGGCTGTCTCCTCTACGGCACCACCACCCACGACCTTCGGACCTGGCGGCAGCTCCTCGCCACCCCGCAATTCCGCAAGGAGCTCGAGCAGCACTTCACTGAAGTCACCGTCCATCAGGGAGAATACTTCGCCTGGGTACGGCGACCATGAGCCTGTTACTGAAGAGGACATCCATAAGCTATCTCCGCTTGCTCCGTCGAACTCCCGGCTTCGCAGGGCCTGCCGTGGCGCCTCTCCCCCGGTCCTCGCCGCGCCGCACGTTTCCGGCGTCGTCGGCTGCGGGCCGGTGGGGGCCCCGTCGCCGCGTCACTCGCGAAGCCAGCGAGAAGACTTTTCGCCAGAGCAGTCTCCGCTTCTTAAGTTGGCAGGCGCTGTCATGTCGAAACGGGTAATGCTCTGGTGCGGTTTCCTGTTCGCGGTCTATGTGTGGTTGGCTCTGCCTCGAATCGGCTTGCCCGTGCTGGCAGAGGAGCTGTCCTTTCCGGGGTCGGCCATGCTCCCCATGTCTGAGGCGATTCGCATTCTTCCGCATCCGGTCGGCTACCTCGGATTGCTGAAGCTTCTGCTCCATGTGGGAGTCCCGGCAGGGCCGTGGTTGCGGGTCCTTGGGCTTCTGAGCTTTGGTGTGACCATCGGGTTGACCGCCGCGCTGGCGAATCAACTGACTGCCCGGTCAGGATGGTTGGCGGCGCTGCTCTGGACACTCCATCCGATGGCGGTTCAAGGCAGCCAGATTCTGGAGATCGACACCACGCTGTTGACGGTCGCCGTCACGGCCTTCCTCGTCCTGGTAGTGGCATGGCCGCTCGAGCTGAGCCGTCGGCAACTGGGGTGGATTGGGATTGGGTTCGCCGGCTGTCTCTGGGTCAAGCTCTCCTGTGCGCCGTTTCTCCTGCTCGCGGTTGCGCTGCGAGGGTGGAGTGCGCGTCAATGGCGGCTGGGATGGAATCAGATGGCCGGGGTCGGAGGCACTGCAGCGTGCGTGTTCCTGTCCAGCTGGATCGTGGTGTGTCATCTCATCGGCATCCCATGGACGAGCATCTTTCGCTGGGTCGTCCTGTCCACCTATACTGGTTCAGGGAGCGCCGTGGCGTGGAGCGCCGACGTCCTGAGCCGCAGCGGCCGGATTGGGCTGTGGATCACTCCATGGTTGTTGCTCCTGCTTGTGGTCGTCGCCCGCTGGGTGGGTCGTCGCGCCGCCGCTGATCAATGGCGGTGGTGGTGTGTGCTGGGTGTGGTCGGAGCCATCATGGCGGGGTATTTCTTGGTGCGGGGGACGGCGTGGGGTTTCCCCAAATACCACGCGCCCGCCTTGCCGGCGGCGGTGGCCGCTGTCGCTGCGCTCAGCGTCCGCTTGGTTCGTCTGAACACGCCTCGGAAGCGGCTGATGCTTGGAGTGGCTGGAATCGTCGCCGCCCTCTACTTCTGGAATGTCGGAGACCTCTTGTACCAGTTCAACTATCCGCTGCGTCTGGCATTCATGACTGGCGCGCCTCCGGTGAGCGATGCGCTTCACAGGTTGTGGGTGCAGGGGATGTTCTATGTGTTGCCCGGACTGGTGATTGGTGTCGCGGTGTGGCGGGGCTCCAGCCGTCAGCGGTGGTCCGGGTACGTCATGGGACTCTTGGTGCTGCTGGCCGGCTCGAGTGCGGCCCTGGATCTCAGGCAACGACAGGCTCCCTACGCCACCACCTATCACTACGGGCGTCCCTGGAGCCCCTATCGGGAGGCCATTCACTGGGTTTCAGCCTACCGGCAGGAGCACCCCCACGGGAAGATCGTTGGGCCGCCTGATCTGTTATGGTCTGCCGGCATTCCGATGCGCGAGGTGCTGGGCCTGGAGATTCACGCCCGAGACGCGATCCAGGCTGCGGTTGATGATCCCTCGGTGAGTTGTATCGTGTATGGGATCTCTACCAATGATCTCAAGACCTGGCGGACGCTCTTGCAAGATCCCGGATTTCTCCAGCATATCCAGCAGCGCTTTACCCGTCTGACGCTGGGCGAAGGAGAATATACGGTGTGGGTGAGAAAAGAGAAGGGCGTGGAATCTGGCGCTCAACGGCGAGCCCTCATGATGGGGGAGCGCCCGTGATGAGCCACACTCATATGGATGACGTCGCGCACCTGTATGAGCACACGATTCCCCAGCACGTCCTGAACCATTACCTGCGCAAGCGGGTGGCGTTCATTCGCCGGCGCATCGCGCGCGGGCTTGTGCTCGATGTCGGATGCGGAACGGGGTTGCTCGGCGTCGGGTTACGGGAAGCAGGACTTAACGTGATTGGTCTCGATGAGTCGTTCGGGATGCTGAAGACGTGTCAGCAGGTCCATGGGATTTCGAGCCTTTGCGGCGATTCGGCGCAGCTGCCGATTGCGGCGAACAGCGTGGACGCAGCGGTCTGCATCGCCGCGCTGCACCATGTCATGGACGCTAGACAAGTCCGATTGACGCTTGCTGAGATGTTCCGCGTCGTTAAACCGGGCGGCTGGATGCTTCTCTGGGACCACAATCCGCTGAACCCCTATTGGCCGTTCTTGATGAAACGCATGCCCCAAGACCAGGAGCCGACCCGTTTGGTGCCCTTGAAGGAGCTCCTGAACGATCTCCGGCTTGACGGGGTTGCCTCGGTTGAGGCCCGCCGCTCAGGATTTGTGCCAGACTTTGCGCCGCCAAAGCTGCTGTGGCTCTTTCAGACCATCGAGTGGGTCGTGGAGCGGATGCCCGGCCTGCGCTGTTGGTGCGCGCATAATGTGGTGGTCGCCACCAAGTCGCCGCCGGTCGCGCCAGTCATCGCTGGAGCGTACGCGTGAGGACGCGCATGGCCCGCGACCAGAAACGTTCATCCCACCACCTGCCGCCCTGCCGCGAAGCGGCAACTTCGGCTCGTAAGCCGAAGCCGCCGTTGGCGGCGCGGCAGGTGGTGGGATCATGGGTATCACGCATCGGGTTGATGATTGTCAGCCTGGTTGTGGTGGTGGTCATCCTGGAGCTTGGTGTGCGCCTCATGCTGCCGCAAGACCTCATCAAACCGATGGTGACGCAACTTGATTCGGAGCTCATCTATATGCTCACACCCAATTATGCTGCGCATCTGAAAGGGACCTCAGTACGTTGGTTTCATCTGACGACCAACTCGCTGGGCCTCCGGGAGCGCGAGATCCCGTTCCAGAAGCCCCCGGGGGTGTTCCGTATCCTGCTGCTGGGAGATTCCGTGAGTATGGCCGAGGGCGTGGAGCTTGAGGAAACCTATCTCAAGCAATTGGAGTCGCTGGTGCGCGGGCAGGGATGGCGCACCCTCGAAACCATCAACGCGGCGGTTCGAGGATACGGCAACGACCAGGAGCTGGTGCTTTTTCGCAGACTCGGGAAGCGCTTTGAGCCTGACCTGGTCATCCTGGCGTTCTATACCGGCAATGACCTGGAGGACAACTGGGAGGGGCAGCTCTTCCGGCTGGAAGGCGGCACGCTCCTTCAACAACCCGCCACCCCCCAGTCGTCTCGGAAGTATCGCTTTTACACGATCCAGTCCGCGGCTCAGCATGTTCCCGGCTACTCGTTCATGATGGCGCATTCCCAGTTAGCCAACTTCATGCGGGTCGCCTTCGCGAAAATCCTGCAGGACACTGTGACCACTGATCCCAAGTATCCGGACGATGTCATCATTGCCGACCGGCCGGAATTTCACTTAACCGCCGCCATCATCCGAGCATGGAGTCGCGAGGTGCAGACGATGGGGGCGCGGCCGTTTCTCCTCATCATTCCGCCGGTTGAAACGGTCGACGCGGTCAAGAACGGACGAGGGGTGGACCGGGCGCGGCTGGACCTTGCCGTCGAGCAACTCGGCGTCGTGGAGAAGATTCCCACCATGAATTTGATCTCCCCCATGGCGCGGCACCACGACGAGGGAGAGCGGTTGTGGTTGTCGGATGGCCACTTGAGCCCGGCGGGGCATGCGTGGGTGGCCAAGAGGCTCTTTGAGGCGTTGCGTGCAGATCATCTATTATCAGAACCCCTGGGAGGCAAGGGATCGTGATGTGGCAGCACAAACGTCTCTCGGTGGCCTTGCCGGCGTACAACGAAGAGCAGAATATCGCCCACGCGGTGAAAGATTTCCTCTCAGTGGGGGTGGTGGATGAAGTCGTCGTCGCTGATAATAACTCAACAGACCGAACGGTGGAGGTTGCCAGCCGAGCGGGAGCCCGTGTGATCAGGGAGATGCGTCAGGGCTACGGGTTTGCCTGCCAGCGGGCCTTAAAAGAAGCCACAGGCGACTTGATCGTCTTAGCCGAACCCGATGGGACTTTCTTGGGCAAAGACATCCTGAAGCTGCTGGCCTATGCGGAGGACTTTGAGTTCGTGCTCGGGACGCGAACCTCCCGTGTGTTCATCTGGGAAGGGGCGAACATGGGGCTCTTCTTGAAATGGGGCAACTGGGCTGTGGCCAAGTTACTTCAATTACTGTTCAATGGGCCTTCGCTAACCGATGTCGGCTGCACGATGCGGCTGATCCATCGGAAGGCCCTCCGGAAGATTCAGCGCCGCTTCAGTGTGGGCGGCTCGCATTTTTCTCCGGAGATGATGGTCTTGGGTCTCCTCTACAACATCCCCATGGTCGAAGTCTCCTTGAATTACTGCTCGCGGATTGGGGAGTCGAAAATCACCGGGCAATTGAGCCGGGCAGTCCGCGTTGGGCTGGCCATGATCGGCTTGATCCTCCGCTACCGGCTGACGCACTGGGGATTTTGGCGGCACCGCCGCCGTCGACGGCACTCGATGAGGCGCTCGTGACGAAGACGGCAGAGCGAGCATACGGAAGTCCGTGCGCAATCTCTGGTCGGTGAGAAGGACGCAGCGAGGGTAGGATGTGGAATGGGAAACGGATCTCCGTGATCTTTCCGACCTATAACGAAAAACGCTCCATCTATGCCGCGATTCAGGACGCGTATGGCACCGGCGTCGTGGATGAGGTGGTGGTGGTCAACAACAACGCGGTGTCCGGAACGTCGAATGAGGTGGCCAAGACGCGGGCACGGGAGGTCTTCGAGCCCCGCCAGGGGTATGGCTATTCCATTCAGCGAGGGTTGCGCGAAGCCGCCGGAGATCTCCTCGTCATCTCAGAACCCGATGGAACCTTTCTCGGGAAAGACATTTTCAAGTTGCTCGCCTATGCCGATGACTTCCAGCTGGTGTTGGGGACCCGCACGTCCCCCCTCTTCATCTCAGAGGGGGCGAACATGGGGCTCTTCTTGAAATGGGGCAACTGGACGGTCGCGAAGTTCTTGCAGTTTATGTTTAATGGACCGATCTTGACAGACGTCGGCTGCACGATGCGGCTGATCCATCGGAAGGCCCTCCGGAAGATTCAGCGCCGCTTTACGGTCGGCGGATCGTGTTTTTCTCCTGAGATGACGATGCTTGCGCTTCTCTACAAGGTTCCTTTGGTGGAAATCCCCTTAAACTATGGTCCGCGAGTTGGGGAGTCGAAGGTGACGGGCAAGTTCCACCGCGCCGTGCTGGTTGGGCTGGCCATGATCGGCTTGATTCTCCGCTATCGGCTCACGCACTGGGGATTCTGGCGCCTCTCTCGGCGTCGGCGGGTACGCCGACGCGTACAGTAGGGAAGCGGGGAGCGGATGGGTGCCATGCCGCCCTTTGGAAGTGAGCGCCGCTATGTGGAGCCACGACGGCTCAACCGCTGCTTGCTGGCCGTATGCGGATGGCGTCAGATCGGCCCCTGGATTCGGTACTGGCATGTGGCACGCGCGATTCGCGAACTCCAGCCGGCCCGGATTCTCGAAGCGGGATGCGGATGGGGACAGAACCTCTTTGCGTTGCAGCGGCAGTTTCCAGACGCCGTGCTCATCGGAGTGGATCGGGATGCCGCGATGGTGGAGGTGGGCCGTCGCATTGCGGCGCGCCTGCCAGGACGGCAGCCTCAATTTGTCCTGGGCGATTTGCATGCGGTATCCTTAGAGGGGGTCTTTGAATTGATTGTGATGGTGGATGTGTTGGAGTACGTCGCTGATGATGCGCTCGTCCTCCGCCGATGCCGCGAGTTGCTGGCTGACAACGGGCGGTTCATCCTCCATGTGCCGCGGCGCATCACGGAGCAGCGTCGGGTCCTGCCGGTTTCGCATGACATCCCAGGCCACGCGAGGCCCGAATACACCCGCCAGGAGATTGTCGACAAGGTGCAGGAGGCGGGTTGTGAGTTGGAGGAGGTTCGCGCCACGTTTGGATTGTGGGGGACGTTGGCGTGGGAGTGTGGGCGCGTCTGCGAGCGGTTCAAGCCTTTTGGCGCCCTCTGTTTTCCGTTCCTGCTGCTGCTGGCGCGGCTGGATTACTGGGGCAAGCCGCATGACGGCAACGGCTATCTCTTGGTTGCACGACGGAGGATTACGCATGCGTAAGATGCACACGTGGCGGGGAGGCAGGGGATGATGGGCGGCCTTCGGGCGTGGTATCGACACTCCCGCGTGCTGAAAAAGGCGACGCGCTTCACGCAATTTGCAGTCGCCAAGGGGCTGGTGACGGCGAGGTTGCCGCACCCCACGCCGCTGCGCCATGGGCGCGTGATGGTGCTCGCACCCCACGTCGATGATGAAGCCATCGGGTGCGGCGGCACGCTGCTGCTGCATCGGCAGGCAGGCGATCCGGTGCAGGTGGTCTACGTCCTTGCGGATGACCATCGGCAGGAGGCGCGTGAACAAGAAGGCAATCGGGTTGGCGGAATATTGGGTTCAGCCCCTACGCATCTTCGGTGCCCGCAGCAGATCGAGAGGGTTCGAGAGGCGCTCAAACCCCTGATGCTTCGCGAACGGCCGGATGTGACCTACGTCCCGTGGTGGCTGGATAACCATGAAGGCCATGTGGTGGTGAGCCAGGCGGTTGGACAGCTCCTGGAGGCAGGCATCGCCTGTGGCGAGCTATGGTGCTATGAGGTATGGACGCCGCTGATCCCTAACCGCATCGTCGATATCACCAGCGTTCTGGACCAGAAGACGCGCCTCTTGGAGCAGTACACGAGCCAGATGGACAAGAATGACATCGTGAGCATGGCAGTGGGGCTGTCACGGTACCGGGGAGGACTCTTGGCGGACAAAGGCTCCGTCGCCGCTGAGGTCTTCTTGGCCCTTTCCGCCGCCGAGTATCAAGCGTTCCACCGTCACGTCTTGGGATCGCGCTAAATGGAACCACCCTCCGATATGTTCAGGCACATTGGTGGTTCCATTTAGCTCATGGCGTCCTCCGGCTCTGGGCACTCCCCGCACACCGTGCTCTATATGGAGCTGGTGGGGGAGGTGCTGGGGGGCGGTCAGCGCAGTCTACTGGATATCGTGACGCAACTTGACCCGCAGCGGTTCCGGCCCATCGTGGTCTGTGGGACCGACGGCACGCTGGTGGAGCGCCTGAAAGCTCTTGGGGTGCCGGTCCACGTCATCGCGATGCCGACACGCAAGTTTCCGTGGGCACCGGCCACACGGAGGGCCGTGGCTTCGTTAAGCCGCCTCGTGCAGCAGGAGCGCGTGGCGCTCATCCATGCCAATCAGCTACGCATGGCGCTGTATGGAGTGCAAGTCGGGAAGAAGACGACGGTTCCCGTCATCTTTCATGCCCGGATCACCGCGGCCGATGCGAGAGGACTCATGGCGCGATGGCTGGACCGCTACCTGGCTCGCCACTGCCGGTGGATTCTTGCAATTTCCGAATCGGTGGCGCTGCGTTTTCCGTGGCTCCGAGGGACCGGGCGGCTCCAGGTCCTCTATAACGGCGTGAATGTGGAAGCCTTCTCGAATCCGATCGACCGGAGCGCGTTGCGGAGGCAGTTCGGGATTGCAGACGGCGGGCCCCTGATTGGGGCGGTGGGGTTGCTGGAGCCGCGGAAGGGCCACGAGATCCTGCTCGAGGCGTTTCCGGGCGTCCTCCGGCGGTATCCGCAAGCGCACCTGCTCATCGTTGGGCGGGACGCCCCCGCGTACAACGGCTACGGGCAACACCTCCACCGCTTGGCCGAGCGGCTGGGCATTGTTGCCCACGTGACGCTCACCGGATTCCTTGACGATGTGCCGCTGGTTCTCGGCAGCCTCACGGTGTGCGTGATGCCGGTGGTGCAGCCCGAAGGACTGGGACGGGTCGTTCTTGAAGCCGGAGCGTCGGGATGCCCCGTCGTCGCCACGCCGATGGGTGGGTTGCGGGAAATCATCGAAGACGGGGCGACCGGCCTGTTCGTCCCGCCGCGGGATCCGAGTGCTTTAGCGAAGGCCATCCTGCGCCTGTTGGACGACCCAGACTTCGCACGGCGGTTGAGCCAGGCGGCTCGCCGCCGAGTAGAAGAGCGGTTTTCATTACCCGCCATGGTTCACCGATTGCAACAGCTCTACGACGACGTGCTCACGCTCCCTCCGCATCGAGTAGATTGATGCTGGTATACGCTTGGTACCTGGTACGCGGTACTTGGTATCGAATATCCTCACGTCGATTGCAGGGCAGGGATTTTGAATTGGGTCGACTTCCAATCCGCAATCCGCAATC
>OBEQ011837627.1_pt1 | contig 20220 bp, 20 predicted proteins | sample 1670901 | NCBI WGS metagenome assembly OBEQ01 (sample SAMEA104232315, study PRJEB22302) | groundwater metagenome | biome: forest; feature: aquifer; material: groundwater | place: USA | collected 2011-08-07 | depth 5.4 m
CCTCATCCAATTTAAGTTCTAACATTTCATAATCGCGTAAATCAATTTGTTGCGAAACAGCAAGCACCCTGCCTAACGGATTGTTGGGATTGGGCTTGTCGATCTGTTTAAGTTGCGCTGAGACTCGGGCTTTTACGACAGTAAAATAAATCAATCGCAGGACAGTGATAATCAAACCGAAAATTCCTAAAGCAATAGTGATGTAACCAATCGTTCCACCCTGATCAATTCGCTCGTCGAGATCGGGTCGCTGCACCAAAACATTTAAGATCGAACCACGGGTAGGGTCGATCATCGCGGTCGACATTGGCTCTTTGCTCTGGGTGAAATTTTTGGCAAATAGATTGTAGGGATACGGTGGTTGTTTTGATAAACTCAGTAGCTCGCCGGATTCAGGGAGATATCGCAAATAGTTGCCATCAGCGATCAGAGTGAACACGCCAATGCGCGTGACTTCGCTCTCTTTGCTGACGCCATCAGTGGAGAGTACGTTGGTTTTAAACCGCACCACTTTTCCCGACTCGACCATTTCCTGTTGCATCAAATACCATAACTTTTCCAGTTCAGCGATGGAAGGTAAGGCTTGCGAGGTGGAGATGTTACGCAGCGTTTCGACACGCTCAGGGTACTGCGCAGATATCACAGATTCACTGGCTGTAGCATGAAAATCTGCGGTAATTTGCCGCGCGGTGATAAACATATCGCTGGTGTCTTCAGTGGCTTTTTTTAGCTCCTCCTTGAGTTGACTGAGCCGCTGTTTGTTATCTTCAAACTGTTGTTTGAGCGGATTATTGCGCCGCTGAATCGATTCAAATTCACTGCGCGCTTCGGTCAGCACATTCTTTCGTTCGCGGGTTTTTTCTAAAAAACGCATCTCGCGTTCATTATTACTTTTTACATCGGCGAGTTGGGTTTTTCTTACCTCTTTCAATAAATCATCCAGCGTGTTGGGGGCAGAAATCGCCATGACTGTGGATGACGATAGCAACACAACGCTGGCAAACAACATCTGCATCAAATAAATTAAACCGCTCCGCTTCGAATTTGGATTAGTCATGGGTGACCTCAGCAGTTTTAACAGGCAAGGCTAAAAGGTCGGGGGCTAATTGTTTATTGGCGATCCGCAATCCTTTGCGAATATCGGAACGATATTCCCCTGGCAATTGTTCCCATTGTTTGGTCGTGCGGTTCCACTGGCCTATTTCCTTACCATCCAAGGTTTGATAATAAAGTGCAAGCCGCCCAATACGCAGAAATTCCACTAAGCGTTCTTCGTCGTTCTGACCGCGCAGTTTATCTTTGTAAGCTTCGATGGTACGCCCATAATCGTTTTCGATCTGATACGCTTCTAATACGTAGCGATATTTTTCGCCGACCGAAAGCGATGGCTGACGCAGTTTGTCCCGCAGTTTCATCAAGCGCTGTCGACGTTCGCTCAGGGAAAAGGGCAGGTCTAAGGCTACGAATTGCTCCAGGCGGCCTACCATCTCTCGAATCAACGGGGTGATGCGCTGTTGAGTAATTTTGACGCCGGCAATTTCTTCCTCTAACAAAGCGATTTCCGCTTGCTGCTCCGTCAGCGAATTTTTGAGTTCAGTATTGTAATCCGCTTGATAGTCAGTGTTGCGGATCAGCGATTTATATTCTTCATACATCTGTCGCTCGGCATCGGACATTTCGTTGATGCGCTCTTGCGAAAGACTGCCCGATTCATGTATGTCCTGCGTGACTTTAAAAACTTTTTCCAATTCATTTGCTGCGCTGCTTGGTAGGGAGAGAGCAACTAGGCTCCAGGTAAGCGTAAAAAATATACTGCTTTTGCGGGGATTCTGCATGGCGGACCTGCTTGTTAATTCGCCAGTTATGACCGGCTATTTTTATTTTCCTTTGCTACTCAATAACTTTTCGTCAGGAATTATGGCAGCTATATTCAATCGAAGCTAATCAGAGCTATCGCGTACGTGAGGCTAGTTGTTATGCAGATCATACCGCTAACTTTCTTTGCAAACATAACGTAGCCTAAGTAAAAAAAAGGGGTTAAAATTTCGCTAAATAGGAGTGGAAAGCCATGGATAATTTATTTGTCATCCGAAATCAAAACAATCAATTCTTAACACGTAAAAGTATCTGGGCAAATGCCGATGAAACGGCGTTATTTTTTAAAACGCCCTATTTTGACATTGCCCTGAATCAGCTCATTGAAATCAATGCCAAGGAGATTGATTTACGTTGTGAGATTGTCGAGTGTCAACCCAATGAAAAAGGTCTACCCATAGTTCCTGAACTCTCCCCCTATCAAGGCAATGCGCCGGAGTTTCCAGTTTTTAGCGCTGAAGAGTTAGCTGCCGAACTGTCAGAAATCCAGGCATCTTCTGCAGGCGATTCGCTGGTAGCAGTTCAGTCTGAAGAAGTGGTAACTGAACAATTACAAACTCAATCATCTGATCAGGAATATATTTTGCCCGAAGAGACCCTGCAAATATTCGAGGTTTCTAATGAGGAATTGCAAGTTCATTTTGTGCCGGATGATGCCGAGAAAAAAATTGCTGATGAGGTAAGCCAATAATTTCTGTCCATAAATCAGTACTGCGATTTATTCTTGCAATTTAAACTTAGCTACCACATAGTCCGCTGTTCTCAAATCAAGCTTGGAAAATAAGCTGCGACGTTAATAGCCTGGTCGAAATAGTCTGGCTGAATGGTCTAAACTGGCTAATTGATACAGGCTGGCCGGATTCTAAAAGGAACAAGAGTTGCCACATATAATTCAGCAACGATTATCTTCGCTTGAAGACAACGGGGCACTCCCCCTGCTTAAACGCATTAGGCGAGGCATAGAGAAAGAGAGTCTTCGTGTTCAACCCGACGGTCTATTAGCACAATCACCGCATCCAACTGAGCTGGGTTCTGCACTTACCCACCCTAATATCACGACTGATTATTCAGAAGCCTTGCTTGAATTTATCACCCCTGTGTTTGATGATATTGCCGGCAGCTTGAACTGTTTAGACGAACTGCACCGTTTCGTTTACAGCCAGCTCAAAAATGAAGAGATCATTTGGGTATCCAGCATGCCCTGCATTTTAAAAGGCGATATGAATATTCCGGTCGCCCAGTATGGCAGTTCGAATGTCGCTAAAATGAAGACTATCTATCGTATCGGTCTTGGCCATCGCTACGGCAGACTCATGCAATCCATCGCGGGTATTCACTATAATTTTTCCTTGCCTGATGAGTTGTGGCCAATCCTGCAATCCATTCGACAAGTCGACGGCGATACTCAAGCTTTTAAAACCAAAAGTTACTTTGGCTTAATACGGAATTTTCGCCGCTATTTTTGGCTGCTGATTTATCTTTTCGGTTCAGCACCCGCTGTATGTCATACCTTTCTGGATGGTCGTAAACACTCACTCGAGAAGATGGGCAAAGGCACTCTGTACGCCCCTTACGGTACCTCTCTGCGCATGGGCAACCTCGGCTACCAAAGTGACGCACAAGCTAAACTGGTGGTTTGTTATAATGACCTCGCCACCTATACCCAGACATTAAAGCGCGCCATACACGAACCACATGCCGATTACGAAAAAATTGGTGTTAAAGTCAATGGTGAATATCGCCAGCTGAATAGCAGCCTGTTACAGATTGAGAACGAATTTTATAGTGCGATTCGCCCCAAACGAGTCACCCAAGCTGGCGAGACTCCGCTGCGCGCACTTGCAAATCGAGGCGTCGAATATATCGAAGCAAGGTGCGTAGACGTCAATCCACGCCATCCCCTCGGCATTGATGAAGAACAGATTCGATTTATCGATCTCTTTTTGATTTTCTGTTTGTTGCAAGATAGCCCTCTCACCAATGCCGCTGAATATTGCGCTATTTTAGCAAATCAGCAATCGATAGTTTTTTCGGGACGAGATCCGCAATTACGGCTTAACTGCAACGAAAACAAGCTTTCAGTTAAAGACTGGGGCTCGCAGATTATCGATCAATTGCAACCTATTGCGGCGCTGTTTGATCGAATACACAATTCTGCAACTTACTCCGCGACATTAAATAGGCAACAAGCCAAGTTGACCGATTCGAATTTAACGCCTTCCGCTCAACTGCTGGAGGAGATCTCCCAAAGTAATGAATCTTATTTCCGCATGGCAATGCAATATGCACAGCAACACCAAGAATATTTTGCATCACGCCCTCTATCAGCGGACATCTTAAACCGCCACAAAAATGCCGCCGCTGCCTCTATTGAAAAGCAGTTGGATATAGAGCAATCTGACAGACAATCTTTTGAGGAATACCTTGCGGCTTACTATAGTCAGTAAGTTTTCTTCATAAAACCGTTTCAAAATTTCGGCTACTGCTTGGATTTTTATTGTTGAGCTTTTACTGCTGGGCTTTTATTGCTGGACTTTTATTGCTGGACTATAAAAGTGTTAAACAGGAGATCATTAACCATATTTTCTACGCCCAATTCAGCTTTAAAAAACTCGTTGATTTCCGACAACGCCTGTTTACGCAGGGCATCCTTACCGAGAGATGTCATCACACTCTCTTCTGTTTGATCACTTAATATAGAAACCATTACATTTCGAATTGGCGCCATATGCATCATTATCGCGGTCTCGGCATTAGAATCCATCACACGCAGTGAAATATCTACCTTCAGATAACGCAATCTGCCCGGACCGCCATAATTGGCGACGAAGGCAGGCTTCAAACGAACGTATTCTACTGTGCTCACCGGACCAGTCTCTTCTGGTTTTGGCTCTTCAGCATGCCCATGCCCCGATGAAGCATAGGTATTAGTAATCGAGCCAAAAACGACGAGGCAAATTGTAAGTACACGCAAAATCAACATGGTCACTTATTAATCTCCATTTCTAATCCAAGCTCTCACCTAAAATTAATCTAGATTCCGCAGTTGAAACCGTAGCGAGAGCGGCTAAGGTGCTGAAGATGCGGAAATTTTTCTTCATTTTTAGACGACGGCGTGGTCATTCGCACGGTGAGTTTAAAAATGAAGAAAAATTTCTGCAGCTTCAGTGCATTAGACGTTCGCAGTAGGTTTCAACTGCGGAATCTAAGATTAAGCATAGACGACCTCAATAAGCATTGAAAATCGACCTTGTTCTCGATTGAAGACAAATTTCAACTCGAATGATAGACTTGCCCTCTCGTCAAAGAACCCTCGTTTAATTTGAGTGTCGTATTCGGTATTATGCTGATCGAAAAATTAAATCTTCGAACCACAAATTTACTCATTTTTCTTATCTGTGTCGGATTAATCGTTACGGCATTAATCATACAAGAAATAATGGGTATGCATCCTTGTCCACTGTGTATCACTCAGCGTATCTGTGTCATTGCTACTGGGGTGGTGGCATTAATAGCCGCAATTCATAACCCGCATATTGTCGGACGAAAAATATATGCGCTAATAGGCATTGTCGCCGCAGCGGCAGGAGTAGGATTTGCAGGACGCCATGTATGGCTGCAAAGTTTACCTGAAGACCTGGCTCCTGCCTGTGGCCCCGGTCTAAGCTACATGCTGGAAAACTTTCCGTTCATGCAAGCTTTCCAACTGTTGCTGTTGGGTGATGGGAATTGCTCCAAAGTTGATTGGACATTTCTCGGATTAAGCATTCCTGGCTGGCTGTTGATTTGCTTCAGTGGACTAATTGTTATCAACTTATGGCAACTTTTTCGTAAGGAATAGTCGACTGAGTTCCCTACAATAAATCTCATTAAACTCTCTCACAGTGATTTTAAAACAGCACCTTCTGACGAGAAAGTAAATCGACTCAACGATACGACACTATTATGTTAAGAGGGATATTAACACTACTGTTATTCCAGCTAACCGGCGAGATAATTAGCGCTTACTGGAAATTATCAGTATCAGGCCCTGTCATCGGCATGATTATGTTATTCCTCACTCTATTCCTGCGCAACGGCTGCTCGGCGGAGTTGGCAACCTGTAGCGCAACACTTATCAAATATTTACCTCTACTGTTTTTACCCGCAGGTGTTGGTATTTTTTTTCTGCCGGAAAAATTTTTCAATCAATGGCCCGCTATTTTAGCAGCGATGCTGTTCGGTACCGTCATCGCGATCATCATCACCGCCAGTGTCCTGAGTTTCTGCATGAGACACTTCGCAGTCCGAGCCCACAATGATGACTAGATTAAGCGATTTTATTGAGGCAGGACCAATTATTTCGCTTCCATTCGCTGAAAACTGGGATGCATTAATTAATACACCGCTCTTTTTAATAACTCTAACACTACTCGCCTATCAGTGCGGACTCAGCATATATAAAATAAGTGGAAATTTTTCTTTACTGCATCCTTTACTTATTAGTTCGATGGTTATGGTCGTCTCTATTCATGCCTTAAAAATTCGTTATGAAGACTATTTTGTCAAAACCAACATGCTCTACTTCTTGCTCGGCCCCACAACAGTTGCCCTAGCTGTGCCAATGCATCAATATTTTTTCCAAATTCGAAAATTTGCTCTGCCGATTTTAGTAACGCTAATTGTCGGTTCGACAAGTGCTTTTGCTAGCGCGCTATTAATAGCAAAATATTTTGGGGCTAATGAAACCGTCATTTTTTCATTGGCACCAAAATCGGTAACAACACCAATTGCCTTAAATATTGTTCAAATAATTGGTGGCTCTCCATCGCTCACTGCGGGAGTTGTGGTCGCAACTGGTATCATTGGCGCAATAGTCGCGCCTTTCATTTTTAAACTCTTAAAGATTGACGACCCAAAAGTACAAGGATTTACCCTCGGCTTAACTGCTCATGCTGTCGGCACAGCAAAAGCATTCGATATTAGTGGCGAGGCAGGTGCTTTTGCCTCCCTTGCGTTGAGCCTTACCGGTATATTTACCGTTTTTTTACTGCCATTTGTTATTCATTTTTTTGTTTAGTTTAGTTAAACCCAGAAAACGCAGTCTGTTCAGCAAAACAGATATGGCCGATTCTCGATAGAAAAATATATTTTGCGCCGATAATTTATCGACGCGAAATAGATTGAAAAAGTCTGTCCGCAAATCACAATGTTGAATGCTAAGCTAAGTGGTCCCTTACCTATATTCGCCTTGATTTTATGTAGGCGGATAAATTTATTTCTTCAACAATTTTCACTCAAACAATTTTCAATTAAACAACTCATCAGAAATAAAAAGTCAGACAAAATTAATGCAATTTCGAATTTTCTCTTGCCACTCTCAGCTAGCTAACCTATGCTGAATCCTACTAAATAACAGCAACACTCATAATTAATAGTAATTACTTCTAGATCTGTAAATGCTTTGGAATTTTTGTTATATGGTAGTCTTCGCTGAGTTGCTCTGACACTCGTAAAAAGTTTCAAAAATATTTAAATGCAGGTAAAGTAGGTACAGTTAAGTTAGTTGTTGCAGCAAATTTCCACCCAGACTTAGAATTCAGAACAAGGAGCCTAGAGGGCGCGCTATGCTAGAAAATTGTAGATCTGCAAAAGAGCGTTGGGGCGGCGTACATGATCTTATCGATCGATGGTTGCATGAACGCCAAGAGCTAATCGTCCTTTACTGCAATGTAACCGGCTTTGAAGACATTGCATTATCCAATCAATCGACGGCTGAAAAAACACAAGCGTTTTGCCAGATTCTTATGGATTATCACTCCGCTGGCCATTTCGAAGTGTATGAGCAGCTCATTGAAGAGACACAAGCATTTGATGACAATTCTGGGGTAGCACTCGCCCAAGAACTTGTGCCCAAAATAGAAGAAATGACTGAAATCGCCGTAAATTTCAATGACAAATATGATCATCCTGAAGACGACTATGATGAACTTGTGCAAGAGCTAGCTGACGACCTATCAAAGCTAGGTGAAATTTTAGAAGCACGGTTTGAATTAGAAGACCGCCTGATTGAACGACTTCATATTGCTCATAAAGAGCTGGTGGCTTAAATCAATTAAGTGGACAAAGTTTATTTTTGGAAAGAGCACTCATCTGAGTGCTCTTTTTTTGTCAGTCCAATTTCTAACAATCCATAAATTTAGAAGAATGTTCGACTTTGGATAAATTTTGTCTGGATTTATTAATTTTGTCCTCAACCCTAGCTATTGCGGCCGGGAGGACAGCAATACATCCCATTAAGAAGTTAAGCGTTGGAATGTACATTGGGAATATTCAAGAGCGGTGTTTAATTGAACATTGGATAACACTAGAAATATCTTGTCATCTACCAGTGTCATACTAGTATACGTAATAGCCAACATTTTATTGTCGAACACAAACTAATAAAAATTAACTAGCCGCCATCGCCCACTGAATAAGAGGTTGGGCAGTGGCGACTAGAGAATGAATTGCTTAACCGCCTTTGCTTTCTTTAGTAGTTGTTGCAGCTGCAGCAGGTTTTTCTTCAGCCACGGCTGCTCTGAGTAATTCCACTTCAAACAGCAATGTAGCATTGGGTCCAATTTTTCCTGTACCGCCTGGGCCATAGGCTAAGCTCGCTGGAATAAAGAGCTGCCATTTGGAACCTTCTGGCATCAGTTGCAATGCTTCAGTCCAACCAGGAATTACACGATTAATCGGGAAAGTCGCTGGCTGTCCGCGTTTGTAGGAGCTGTCGAACTCTTCACCATTAATTAGCGTGCCGCGATAATGTACTTCGACGGTGGCTTCTTTAGCGGGCTTAGGTCCATGTCCCTCGGTCAGAACTTTATACTGCAATCCCGTTGTCGTGGTGACTATGCCTTCTTTCTTAGCATTGTCCGCGAGGAATTTATCTCCTTGCTCTTTATTTTCTTTGGCTAAACCTTGTCTTTTTTCCTGCATCTCGGCCTGCTTACGCTTTTGAAATTCCTGCATAGTCTGCATCATTTCCGCGGGCTCCATCATCGATGGCTTGCCCTGCATGGCGTCTTCAATAGCTTGAGTAAATATCTTAAGGTCTAAATCTAACTCATCTCTTTTCAACTGCGCGCCCAATTGAGAGCCAATTGCATAACTTACTTTTTGCTTTTCAGTTTCTAACTTAGAAGCTACGGCTACACTGGCCGCTGCCGCTGGCTGGACAGCTGCCGTAGCAGTAGCAGCTACGGCAGCTACCTTATTGTCAGAAACCACTTCGCCACAACTCGTCACTAGCGTCAAACCAAGTAGAGCACTAATCAATTTATTATTACTTCTCATTATCTTCATCTTCCCCGTAATTTTCACGTGACTTTGCTAACAAACCAGATCGCGAATATTACTCCGCTTTACAATTACAAGATAGTAGCAGAGAGCTACAGATCTAGTAGCACAAAGGGACAAATGCTTTACCAAATTTACGATTAAATTACATTCAGATTCTAATTATTTTTGTGACAATTCGCATTTATTTCATCGCGTCTATTTGTTTATTAAGATCAGCTTCGCGGTCATTCGCTAAATTTTGAACGTTCTTCACATCGTCCATCAGCTTTGGTATGTCTCCGGGTGAGACAGTCGTTGGACTCGGCATGCCAATAGAAAAGCCTTTTTTAGTGCTATTTTTAACCTCTCCTGCTTTTTCCATAGGCTTGCCTGAAGCCAGTATATTCGCGTCGGGATTTACATGAACGATTTTGCTCATGCCTTGAGGATTCGGTTTATCTGAATACTGCCAAACACCATGTTCATCTTGCCATTTATAGAAATTTCTTCCCGGACCTTTATCATCCTCATCGCCATCCGCATTGTCATCCATATCATTATTCAATGGAGAGGCCAAGTTACCCACCATCTTCACTTGATCTTTTATACCATCGACATCCGGTAGCCAATCTTTAAGCGTCATTAATGGTTTCCCACTCGGGCCAACAATAAACATTGGCGCAATCAATGCCGCGCCCATCGCCAAAAATGATAATTTATAAATTAAACGCATTTGTGACTCCTTAAATCCCGATTACGCACGTCTACCCTACAACCTTAGCTCAATCACTTTACTCTGCTTGGCTTATTAGCCTATATCACCTAATTTATTTAAAGATGGTTGTTCTGCAGGATTGCTCTCTTCCGCAATTTTCTTTCTTACAGCAATTCTTTTAGGAATTATTTGCAATAAATTTTTATTTTTCAGGAATGCGCAGGAAGAGCTCCTATCAATTTTTCAAACCATATAATAAACTTTGGTTTTTAGTATCCAAACTCGTTTGATCAATTTATAAGTTAAGGTATCTAGTGATGGCCGCCAAGAAAACGCCCGCAAAAAAACAGCCCGCGAACACCGTGGCTGTACTCGAAAAACAGATCGCCGCTCTTATCGTGAAACGGGAACAAGCCCGCGATAAATTAATTGCCGATGCTGACAAATCTGTGCAGAAGCAGAAAAAAGATCTTGTTAAATTACAAGCGAAAGAAAAAGCTGAAAAAGCCAAGGTCGCCAAGCTGAAAACGAAAAAGAAAACCCCAGCCTTGGCTAAACAAATTGCTGCTGCCGAGACAGTAGTTAACAAGGCCCTAAAAAGCGTCGAGGCCGCCAAGCAAACGCTCGAGCTAGCGAATAGCCAGTTAACAGTATTAAAACAAGAAAAAGCCAATATCAAACAAATTGAAAAAATTACCTCGGCGGCTAAAAAAGAGCTAAGTAAATTAAAAGATACGCCGGCAAAAAAAGCCCCTGCGGCTAAGGCGAAAAAAGAAAAGTCTGCCAAACCCAAAGCAGCGGAAAAAAAAGCTGCCAATAAGCCAGCAAAAAGCGTTGCTGAAGCTCCCATTGAGGCATTTGCAGAAACTACGCAACCGACTGAAAGCCAAAAAGAAATTGAAGATACATCGGCAGCGAAACACACCGATTATTTGGCACAGCACGCAATCCCCGAAGAAGCCGCCAATGAAGAAGCTGAGACCGAAACAGCAGAAGCTTTTTCAGAGGAAGCCGTTGAAGATGAGGCGCCTTCATATCTAGATCAGCAAAGCGATGAAAGCGACGCTGATGAAGATGACTACGAAGATGAAGACATGGATACAGAAGATGACGAAGTGGAGCCGTTAGACTTTGAGGGTTCAGACGGAGAAGCGGGAGTTTCTCGCAGCATCTTTGATACTCTAGATTAATCACTAAGCACAACACCCTCGCAGTTCAACAATTTCGAGGGTGTAATCTCTTTCCATACAACTTTCCCTGTTCTATTGCACTTCAGCAGTCGTAAACCAGTAATTAATCAAAATCATGATATCGTTCAACCAACTCTCGTTAAGACGTGGTAATAAGTTACTCTTTGATTCAGCAAATCTCATCATTCACTCTGGCCAGAGAGCAGGCATTATCGGTCCGAATGGCTGCGGAAAATCAAGCCTATTTAAACTAATACTGGGCCAGCTGCAAAGCGATAATGGCGAACTCACCGTTCCGAGTTATCTCGCTATTGCTCACATGGCACAAGAAAGTACTGATATCCATCAAGACGCTCTTAACTACGTGCTCAACGGCGATCAAGAACTTCGCCTTATTGAGGAGAAAATTTCATCTGCCATGCGGTCGGGTGACGATAATGCCTTAGGGCATCTCTATGCCAAACTTGAAACAATTGGCGGGTATAACGCGAAAAATAGAGCGGAACAATTGCTCCATGGCTTGGGTTTTCAGCAAGCAGAGATAACTAAACCGGTCAATCAATTTTCTGGTGGTTGGCGAATCAGGCTTAATCTCGCCCAAGCTCTGATGACACGATCAGACCTTTTGTTACTGGACGAACCCACCAACCATTTGGATCTGGATGCTACCGTTTGGTTAGAGCAATGGCTCAAAGCCTATCAGGGAACATTAATACTTATCTCACACGACCGAGATTTTCTCGACGGTATGGTAGATAGTATTTTAAGTTTTGAAAGCGCAAAACTCATACTCTATAGGGGAAATTATTCCAGCTATGAACGACAACGGGCTGAACGATTAGCCCAGCAGCAAGTCGTCTTTGAAAAACAACAGCAACGGGTCAAAGAAATTCAATCGTTCGTCAATCGATTTCGCGCCAAGGCCACCAAAGCACGCCAAGCTCAAAGTCGCCTAAAAGAACTGGCGAAAATGGAGTTGATTGCCCCAGCCCACGTGGACTCACCATTTCATTTTCGCTTTCGCGAATCGGAAAAAATGTCCTCTCCCCTCTTACACCTCACCTTGGGTCAACTTGGTTATAGCACGCCAGTCTTGCAAAATGTTGAGTTAAGTATTCTACCGGGAAGTCGTATAGGTTTACTGGGCGCTAACGGTGCGGGGAAATCCACGTTGATAAAAACCTTGGCAGGACAACTGCCCTTGATTAGCGGCGCACTCACCGCAGGCGAGCATTTGAGACTAGGTTACTTTGCCCAACATCAACTGGAAATTCTCGATTATGCGGCAAGTCCTGTGGCACAGTTACAACGCTTGCGGCCTGCTGCCACAGAACAGGAAATTCGAAATTTTCTGGGTGGTTTTGACTTTCATGGTGAGATCGCTGTCAATCCTATCACGCACTTTTCCGGCGGCGAAAAAGCGCGTTTAGTGCTGGCCTTGATCGCCTGGCAAGAACCCAATTTGTTATTGCTTGATGAACCCACCAACCATCTCGACCTTGAAATGCGCCATGCCTTAGAAGTAGCGCTACAAGAATTTTCTGGTGCAGTCATCGTCATTTCTCACGACCGCCATTTGTTGCGCAACTCGGTCGATAATTTTTTCCTCGTTGCCAATGGCAGTGTCCAAGAATATGAAGGTGATCTAGCCGAATACCAAAAATTTATCAGTGGTATTCCTCGAGACACAGTCGTTGATATCACTAATCAAAATAGCCAGCCCTTGCAGAATAAAGTTGATAAAAAGGTACAGCGCCAACAAGCAGCAGAGTTACGCAAAAAACTCAATCCGCTAACGAACAAAATAAAAAAACTTGAATCCGCCATGGAGGAACAGCAACGTTCGCTGACTGAGCTTGAAGAAAAGTTATTGGACAATTTACTCTATCAAGAATCCGCAAAATCCAAATTAGCAGAGTTATTACAAAAACAGACACAACTAAAAAATTTCGCCCATGAAACCGAAGAACAGTGGTTAGCTGCGTCAGAAGAATTAGAAGTTATGGAACAGGAAATAAAGGGGCTTGATTAAATTAGAAAACGCAGTGCTGCCCTTCCACGTTTTCTAAGATCAAAATCAATAATTCTGTCGAGAAAAATTGTTCCGTTCACGCCATGGCAAGCACTTCATCGACCAACTTGTTAATGCCAGCAACTGCTTCTCCAATTCTTCCCGCCAGCATATACGCTGGTGTCGTGACGAGTTTGTGTTCTCTATCAATACAGAACTCTTCAACACTACAATTTTGATGCACGGCGCCCGTGCCCTCAACAGCTGCCGCAGTATCCACGTCGTTGCCGATGGTGCAAGTAACTCCTGCACCACAAATCTTGGCCGATAACGCGGGCGAAATGCAGATAAGTCCGATAGGTTTGCCCGCATTATGCATTGCTTGAGCAAATTTGAGAAAATCCTCCTGCACGGTAACCTCGGCACCTTTTACGGCAAAATCACTGAGATTTTTTGCCGCACCAAAACCTCCAGGAACTATTAAAGCATCGAATTCTTCGGCATTGGCTTCACGCAGATCTTTGATCTTGCCACGCGCGATGCGAGCAGATTCAACTAATACGTTGCGCGTTTCAGTAGTCTCTTCGCCCGTAAGGTGATTGATCACATGCATTTGATTCACATTAGGTGCAAAACACTGAACTTCTGCGCCCTTCTCATCTAGCTTAATAAGCGTTGCTACACTCTCGTGTATCTCTGCGCCATCAAACACCCCACAACCTGATAACACTACCGCGACTCTTGTCATGTCTCTTCCCTCGTGTTAGTTATTTCCCTTGATTTGCGTGAGTGGCAAAACAACTCACTCATCGTAAACGCTTTAGGTTCTAAAATTTAATTTACGCGTTTAAATATTATATCCCATACGCCGTGGCCTAAACGTTCACCACGTTTTTCAAATTTTGTCACCGGCCGGGATTCAGGTCGCGGCATATAATTACTCGCACCAGCGCAGTTTTCGTATCCCTCCGCAATGTCCATCACTTCCAGCATGTGCTCAGCATAAGGTTGCCAATCCGTTGCCATGTGAAATACACCACCCACTGCTAACTTTCTTTTAACCAACTGCACAAACTCCGGTTGAACAATACGGCGTTTGTGGTGTTTTTTCTTTGGCCATGGGTCAGGGAAAAATAACAAAACAGCAGAAAGGCTCTCATCGGGCAGACATTGATTTAACACGTCGACCGCATCTTCTGCATAAATTTTTAAATTGCTCAGCTTCTCATCCGCTGCAACTTGCAGCAATTTACCGACGCCTGGAGGATGAACTTCTACGCCAATGTAGTTCTTGGTTGAATTGGTTTTCGCAAGCTCTATAAGCGAATCCCCCATACCAAAACCGATTTCAAACACCACTGGAGCTTGCTGTGGAAAAGTTTGAGTGTAATTCAATAACCCGTTTTCCACTTTTAATCCCATCATTGGCCAATAGATTTCTATAGCTTTCTTTTGCCCCGAGGTCATGCGGCCGGCCCGCAACACAAAACTGCGGATCTCTCGATGCTTTTGCTCAGTTTTCACTAATGTCTGATTTGTCATGGTTAGTTTTTACGTTTGATTTTACGCTTGATATTTTATTGCTTTATTCACACCAACTGCCATTGCTATCCAACCGATCATGAATGCACTCCCCCCTAATGGCGCTATCATCCCAAGCAATTTCACACCGGTGAAACTCAACAGATACAGAGATCCCGAAAATAAGATTATGCCGCTGATAAATGCATAACCACTTATTTGCAATGCTCTACTAGTCGGGAACAAATAGACTAAAACCCCAGTCATCAACAAAGCCAGCGAATGGCTCATTTGATATGAAGCGCCCGTTTGATAGGTTTGCAATGCCGCCTCCGAGATTATATTTTTCAGTCCGTGAGCACCGAACGCGCCCAAGGCCACGGATAAAAAGCCACTGATTGCAGCAATTACAATAAAATTTCTCGCCATTGGTTTTCTTTAAAATTGTTTTCGATTTGGGTGCAAAAAAAAACCGCGTTTTTGCTCGCGGTTTTCCATTGATCTCGTTGCGACTTCGCTTCTTATGAGTAATGATCCTTACTCAAGTAATCTTATGCCTCAAGTACAGCTCTCACTTTTTTCATGGCATTTTTTTCAAGTTGTCGAATGCGTTCAGCGGAAACGCCATACTCATCCGCAAGATCATGCAAGGTTGCTTTCTCTTCTTGTAACCAGCGACGTTGAAGAATATCCACACTGCGCTCATCCAACTGTTCTAGCGCCAGGTGCAGTTTGCCGACACTGTCTTCTTCCCAGTTAGATTCTTCCAATAATTTTGCCGGATTTGTACTGTGATCTTCTAGAAAATGTACGGGGGCCTGAAATGCAAGGTCGTCATCTTCATCTGCAGGCGCATCAAATGCCACATCGTAAGAGCTTAGGCGCCCTTCCATTTCGTGCACTTGCTTAACATCAACCCCCAGATCATTGGCTACGGCTTTTGCCTCGTCACTGGTGAGCCAAGCTAAGCGTTTTTTAGAGCTCCGGAGATTAAAGAACAATTTTCTCTGCGCTTTAGTCGTGGCAACTTTCACAATTCGCCAGTTACGCAAAATAAACTCATGAATCTCAGCTTTGATCCAATGAACTGCAAATGAAACCAACCGCACGCCTTTCTCTGGATTAAAGCGTTTGACGGCTTTCATTAGACCGACATTGCCTTCTTGAATTAGATCGGCCTGTGGCAGACCATAACCTGAATAGGATTTTGCAATATGAACTACAAAACGCAAGTGAGCTAAAACAAGCTGTCTTGCTGCGTCGAGATTGCCCTGATAGAACAAATCTTCAGCGAGAGTTTTCTCTTCATCTGCGGTCAACACCGAAATTCGATTCGTTGTCTGCATGTATGCCTGGAGGTCACTGCCCGGCGAAAAGATATCTGCAATTGGCTGTAAATCTGTGCTCATTTAATGAATCCTTTGAAAATTATCTTTAGTATCAAGGTATTATACATATCCTTGGTTACCAGTTAGAGCGCTATATCGGCGAGTGGTTCCCGCTGCTACGTTAAATATTATGCTAAATATAGGGGTTCGATTGGTTTTTTCAAGAGCAACGCTCCCCCTTTCATCGCCTTGCATTTTATCACATATTTACCGAGGCTCAATCTCGTCCAAATGATGAGCAACGGCCAACCATGCCCCTAGCCAACCCAATGTTCCAGTACAAACTATCATCAGCAGACTATCGCTTAAGCCGAAACCCACCAAGCCAAAATTGCTGTGATAAACCTCGGCCAGTGCAGCCACCGGGACTGCAAGAGACAATAAACCAACTTGGGTCATTAGCCAAGCCAAGGTACCACCCAACAATCCATACCATGATCCAAGATAAAGAAAAGGACGTCTCACAAAGGCATGGGTTGCACCAACCAGTTTAACAACGACAATTTCCTGCCGCCGATTCTCAATCGCCAAACGAATCGTATTACCCACCACTAAAATGGCTCCCAGCGAAAATAGTACTGTCAGCCCTAAGACGATTCTGTTGGCCAATAGCATAAAGCTGTTTAAACGTTTCACCCATTCAAGATCGTAGTGCGCTTGCTCTACTGTCTCGATCGCTTCTAGCCCGACTAAAAGTTCCTCGGCCCCAGCATTCGTCGTTCCTTGCTCATTAGGTGTTACAGAAAATACGGCGGGCAGTGGATTTTCTTCTAGGTCGTAAAGAATATCGGCAAATCCAGAACCAGTTTTAAACTCATCGAGAGCCTGTGCGGGAGAAATATAGTCGAGCGATTTAACACCTTTCAGCCGAAGTATGGCATTTTTTACGATACCAATTTGGGATTCCTGAAAATTTTTCTGCATATAGACAGATATTTTTGGCGTACCGTCCCAATTACCGCTTAACTGCTGAAGATTGCCAAGCGCAATAACCAATGCAGCCGGTAAAAAAACTGCAATCGCGATGACAAGAGACGTCACCAGCGTTGAAAAAGGGGAGGCCATCACACGTTTGATGCTGCTGAGCATTTCATAATGATGGGCTCGAAAATAGCTCGCTATGCGATCCTTAAACTGCACGCTAGAAGTGCTAGCGCCTAGGCGAGGAGTGCTCTTGGGACGCATGTCAGGGGAGGGCGATTTGTTACCACCAAACGGGCTAGCCATCTTCATGCAAGCGCCTCCTCTGTCAATATTCCATGTTCAATCCGCAGTGTTCTAAAGTGCAACTGTTTAACGAGATGCATATCATGGCTCGCCACCAACACAGTCACGCCGGCACGATTAAACCGGGTAAACAGATCCATAATTTCTGCAGATAAATCAGGGTCCAAATTTCCCGTGGGTTCGTCCGCTAATAATAACGTTGGTTTGTTTACCACAGCGCGCGCAATACCTACGCGCTGCTGTTCTCCACCCGATAGCGCGATAGGGTATTGATTTTCTTTTTTTAACAGCCCGACTTTATCGAGAGCGGCTCGCACACGCCGACCAATCTCTTTCTGTGGATAACCAGAGATCAGTAAGGGGAGGGCGATGTTATCAAACACCGTACGGTCAAAAATCAATTGATGATTCTGAAATACAACGCCGATATTTCGTCGATAATAGGCTATCTGTCGCGAGCTAATATTTTTTAAGTTTTTGTCATCGACGAGAATATTGCCACGGGAAGGGCGCTCAATCAGCATTATCAACTTCAATAAAGTGCTCTTACCCGCACCAGAATGCCCCGTGAGAAATGCAAATTCGCCACTTTTAATTTCAAAGCTAACTTGCTTTAACGCTTCATGGCCATTTTCATAACATTTAGTAACTTGATCAAACTGAATAGACGACATAGTTCTTTGCTAACTTACGAAGTTGCTCCGGCTTATTCACCTTCACCGTCTTCGACGGTTTTGGCTGTGGAATTGATATCATGTTCCGTGGCAAAAAGTGCCTGAATAAATTCTTCGGCATTAAAGGGGCGCAAATCATCGGCTTGCTCGCCCACCCCGATAAATCGTACTGGTAATTTGAACTTGCGACAGAGAGCGAAAATGATTCCGCCTTTGGCTGTGCCATCTAATTTTGTCAATATGATGCCCGAAACTCCAACGGCCTGTTGAAAAACTTCGGTCTGACTCAACGCATTTTGACCTGTTCCAGCATCCAGGACCAGCATAACTTCATGGGGCGCAGAATCGTCAAGCTTTCCCATCACGCGTGTCACTTTCGAAAGCTCATCCATTAAATGGGATTTATTGTGTAATCGGCCCGCGGTATCCGCGATAACTATGTCGATATTGCGGGCTTTCGCTGATTGCATCGCATCAAAAATTACCGACGCACTATCGGCACCCATATGCTGTGCTACTACGGGGATATTATGGCGCTCACCCCAAATTTGTAATTGCTCAACTGCGGCGGCTCTAAAGGTATCTCCCGCAGCCAGCAAAACACTCTTGCCTTCACTTTGAAAACGTTTTGCCATTTTCCCAATCGTGGTAGTTTTGCCTACGCCATTAACGCCAACGACTAAAATCACATAAGGCGTTTTCGAATCATCAATTAGCAGTGGTTCGTCGCAAGGTTCAAGGATTTCCTGCAATTCTTCCTGTAAAGCAGCGTATAAAGCGCCAGAATCTAGTAGCTGTTTGCGTTCAACGCGTTGGGCTAGATTTGCAATTATTTCTGTCGTCGCCTCTATACCAACATCCGCCAATAAAAGCTGTGTTTCGATCTCTTCCATCAAATCGCTGTCGATGGTCTTTTTGCCCAACAACAATTTGCCAAAACTTTCGGCAAAATTTGCACTGGTTCGAGACAAGCCTTTTTTAACGCGAGTAAATAGACCTGGGTTCAGCTCCCGCTCAATACGTGCTTTTTCCCGCGCCTCTTCACGTAGCGTTCGGCGTTCGGTTTTCTCCGTTACCCTGAGTGATTGTCGGGCCTGAATCTCTGCCTCACGCTCACGGGCCTTTTCGTCACGTCGTTGACGACGGCTATCTGTTGGTACATCCGTATCTTGCTGAGAGAGTGATGGAGTTTCAGCGGCACTCGCTTCATGAGGACTTGAATGTTGTGATTGCTCGATCTCAGAGGAAAGAGCCTGGTCTACTTTTGCTGCTGAAGGCTCAGCAGCAGTTTTTGTTGATTCAGCATCCACAGATGGTTCTTTTTGAGTTTTGGACTCTTCATCGGCTTTTGCCTTCGCCCGCTCTTCAAAGAATTTTTTAAAACCCAACATGACGATCTTTGACCTGATAATTACAAGACAATCTGCCACGCTATAGCGCTAGCATCGCGAAGCATACTCAATTGCAGACTAAGAATTAACCAGCACCTATATTTTTAGGCGCGACCTCGAATAAATATTGTATCCTAACATTAACCCTGCATGGCGCAGAATGATATTTCGCCCACACCAATCTATTCCGTATTTTTATTTAATTCATGAACAAACGTCATTCAACAAAGGTCAAAAAAATTCCAACTACCGCAACAAATTCGTTGCGAATTATTGGTGGCCAGTGGCGAAGCCGAAAAATTAACTTTCCATCCACCGAGGGTCTGCGACCCACGCCCGATCGGATACGAGAAACCCTGTTTAATTGGTTGCGCGAGGATATCATCGGCGCTCGTTGCTTAGATCTTTTCAGTGGCAGCGGGGCATTAGGCTTTGAAGCGCTATCACGTGAAGCCGGCCTAGTCGCGTTTGTCGACAATAATCGCCAAGTCGTCGAACAAGTGACAAAAAATTGTGAACTGCTCAATGCCCAAAACGCGCTAGTGTTTTATTCCTCCGCAGAAAGCTGGTTAAAGAATCCCGCAAACCAGGGCATTTTATATGACATCGTGTTTCTTGACCCACCATTTCGACTAAAGTTAATTGAGCCTATCTGTCAGTTACTTTCCGACTATAATTTTGTTCATGCAGGTTCAAAGATCTACATTGAAATGGAGGCAGAAGGGCAGGGAGCAACATTGCCATTCCACTGGCAACAAATAAGATCCAAGCAAGCAGGGCAGATAAGCTATAGCCTTTATGAAGCCAAACCCTTAGCGGGAGAGGGTCAAGAAGGAGAGAGTCCACCCAATAAATTGCTGTAAGACAACACCACAATGTGTTTACCATCAACCTGTACTTTAAATATGGAAACATTAAAATGA
>OBEQ012295304.1_pt1 | contig 20214 bp, 13 predicted proteins | sample 1670901 | NCBI WGS metagenome assembly OBEQ01 (sample SAMEA104232315, study PRJEB22302) | groundwater metagenome | biome: forest; feature: aquifer; material: groundwater | place: USA | collected 2011-08-07 | depth 5.4 m
GGAACTATTGTATGGACAGAAAATGGAGCAGGTTCAATAACAGCAGGAGCAACTACGCTAACACCAACTTATACAGCAGCAGTAGGAGATGCAGGAACAACAGTTACGTTAACGATGACTGTTACGAGTACGATTGCGTGTACTCCAGCAATTACATCGATTGCTAATTATTATGTAATAGTCAACCCTTTACCAGTTGCTATAGCTGGTGGAAGTTCAACAATTTGTGCTGATGAAGCTACTACAGTTTCTGGAGCCTCTTCATTAAACGGAACTATTTTGTGGTCTCATAATGGAGCAGGTTCTATCACAGCAGGTTCAACCACTTTAACACCAACCTATACAGCTGTAACTGCTGATGGTGGAAATGTAGTTACCTTAACAATGACAGTTACAAGCACAATAGCTTGTTCACCTGTAATTACAGCAACAGCTATTTATACTGTAAATGTTAATCCAATTCCTGTGTTTTCTATAACAGGTTATAATCCAGGTGTATGTACCGAATCTACTGGACATATAGAGATTAATGGTTTAGCGCCGAATACAAATTACACAATCGATTATATTGATGATGCGCAATCAGTTGGCCCACTTTCTATGATCTCAAACGGTTCGGGAATGATTGATTTTGTTGGTTTAAATGCAGGTTCTTATGAATATTTCAATATTGTAATAGATGCAACAGGGTGCTCAACGTTAAGTGTTTTAAATACATCGTTATTGAATCCAACAGCTCCTGTAATTACAGATATTCCACATGTGATTTTATGTGATACTCAGTATGTTTTACCAATAATAACAGGTTTAGCACTTACAGGGTCAGAAGCTTATTTTACAAGTACTCAAGGTGGTGGAACAATGTATCATGCGGGAGATACCATTTTTGCAAGTCAAACTTTATTCATTTACGATGCGAATGGAATTTGTACAGGGCAAGAAAATTTTCATGTTCAATTGGATCATTTACCAACTGCAATTTCTGGAGGTGAAGCAACGATTTGTTCAAATGAAATTATTACAGTTTCTGGAGCTTCAGCATCCAATGGAACTATTTTGTGGACTCATAATGGTTTAGGGAATTTAACAAATGAAACAACTACAACTCCATCGTATGCAGCCGTAATTGGTGATGCTGGAAATACAGTTGTTTTAACAATGACTGTGATAAGTGATAATACCTGCGGAACAACTGTTTCAGCTATTTACACCATCCATGTTACACCTTTACCTATAGCATTAGCAGGAGGTGAGTCTACAATTTGTTCGAATGAACCTGTTACAATAGGAGGAACTAATGCAATTAATGGAACTATTTTATGGACTCATAACGGTCAAGGTATTTTGACGAATGAAACTACTTTAACTCCGACTTATACTCCTGTTGTAGGAGATGCTGGAGATACTGTTTTATTGATAATGACTGTAACGAGTACAATTGCATGTTCACCTTCAATAATTGATGAAGCTATATATACAATAATTGTTAATCCACTTCCAACAGCTACAGCTGGTGGAGGAACAACAATTTGTTCAAATGGATCTGTAACAGTCCTTGGAGCATCAGCTACTAATGGAACTGTTTTATGGACACATGATGGAGACGGAACCTTAATAGATGAAACAACATTAACTCCAACTTATATTCCTTCTTTATTGGATGCAGGAAATGAAGTTACATTAATGATGATTGTTTCAAGTACAACTCCTTGTGAAATAGCAATCACAGCAAATGCTTTGTTTGTTGTTACAGTAAATCCAATTCCTACTGCATTTTCGGGAGGAACTTCAACTATTTGTTCTAATGAATCTGTTACAATATCGGGAGCATCTTCTACGGATGGAACTATTTTATGGACAGAAAATGGAGCTGGTTCAATAACTTCAGGTGCAACTACTTTGACTCCGACTTATACAGCTGCAACTGGGGATGCAGGGAATATTGTTACCTTAACAATGACTGTAACAAGTACAATTGCTTGTAATCCACCAATTATCGCAACAGCAAATTATACAATTAATGTAAATGAGTTACCTGTTTCTATTTCTGGAGGAACTGCTTCTATTTGTACTTATGAAAACGTTACTGTTTCTGGTGCATCTTCTTCCAATGGTACTATTTTGTGGACACATAATGGAGCAGGAACAATTGTCAATGAAACTACTTTATCTCCAACTTATACTCCAGTATTAGCAGATGGAGGGAATGTTGTGGTTTTAACAATGTCAGTTACAAGTACAAATTGTACACCTGCTATTGTTGTTACATCTCATTTCGATATTACAGTAAAAGCGCTACCTGTTTTAACAGATATTACAGGAGATACTGTTATTTGTAAAGGGTTTTCATCAACTCTTTCGAATCCATTTTTAAACGGAGTTTGGACAAGTAGTATAGTAAACATTGCTACTGTCAATTCAACTTCTGGGGTTGTGTTGGGGGTTAATGAAGGATTAAGTACAATAAAGTATGAAGTAACAGTTAATGGTTGTTCAAATTCAACTTCTTCTTTATTAACTGTACATGGAATTCCGAATGCTCCGACAGTAATTCAACCAGAAATGTATTGTTCAAATGCAACACCTCCAGATATGGTTGTGGTTCCTGAAGTGAATGGAAGTGTAGTTTGGTCATCAGATGCAAATTTTAATTCTATTATTGGAACTTCTAATTTCTTGACTCCTAAGTTGCAAGTAGGTGAAACCGTGTATTATGTAGCGAATATAGTAAACGAATGTCAAAGTCCTTCAAGTGAATTTCATATATTAATTGAAGACTGCCCAATTGAAATTCCTTCTGCATTTACACCTGATCAAGATAATTTTAATGATACTTGGATTTTAACAGATTTAGATTTTGTTTATCCAAAAAGTGAAGTTTTCATTTATAATAGATGGGGTGCATTAATCTATAAAACTGGACCTGGAGATTATGAGAAAAATAGTTGGAATGGGATATTTAATGGGGAGAAATTGCCAGTAGCTTCATATTATTACACCATTGAATATAATAATGGAAAACGTCCTCCTTCTTCAGGAACAGTGACAATTGTATTCAATAAATAAGAACGTAATTTAAGTATAAATTAAAAAAAAATATGAATATGAAAATCATAGCAATTATCATTATATTAATATCTGCATCTGTTGCTTTTACACAACAACTGTCACAGCATAGTCAATACTTGAGGAATCAATATATTATGAATCCAGGTGCTGCTGGTATTTATGATTTTACTGATATTACAGTTTCTGGAAGGCAACAATGGAAAGATGTAGTGAATGCACCTTTGACAAGTTATTTTTCAATTTCAGCACCTTTATCAAAAAGAGTGAAGGAAATATATAATCCTTCGTTAAGAGTTAGCCATGGACCAGTTAAAAATCCTGAAATAAATACAGGTAAATTTAAACATGCCTTAGGAGGTCAGTTTTTTATTGATCAATATGGCGCTTTTAGAAAAGTTGAATGTTCGGGGACTTATGCTATTCATTTACCACTTACTAAAAGTTATACATTGTCTTTTGGTACTAAATTAGGCATTTCAAATAATCAATTTATTCCTGAAAGAGCTATGGTTTTGAATTCAATTAATGATAATAATTACAATACATTTTTAGCGAATCAAACAAATCAAAATATTGTCAATTTAGGTATGGGTTTTTATTTATACTCTAAAAAAATGTTTTTCGGAATTTCTGCCGATAATTTGACAAGAGATTTAGTTTCAACAAATGTAAGTTCTATAAATTTTAATTCAATGATTCATTCAAAAATAATCGGAGGTTATAAATTTGACATTGGAAATAATTTCACTTTAACACCTTCTTTTTTGGTGAAATATATGAGTCCAACTCCTTTTTCAGTTGATGTTAGTCTTCAGTTAGAATATAAAGAATGGTTGTGGTTTGCAGCGTCTTATCGACATAAAGATGCTGTAATTGGAATGTGTGGTTTAAATATTTCGAATCGATTTAAAATAGGATATTCGTATGATTATACAACTTCAAGAATCAATACGATAAGTACTGGAGGACATGAGATTGTATTGGGAATCACGTTAGGAAGATAATTTTGAATTTAATAAATATCAATATGAAGTTTTTTATAATAGCAATCGTTGGATTGGTACACTTTGAAAGTTTTTCTCAAGATTCTTTTTATTCAGATCCTCTTAAATTAGGAGGGACAGTTAACTCATTTGATGAAGAAAGTATGCCCGTTTTTTCAAAAGATAGTTCTACTTTATATTTTTCAAGAACTTATGAGTTGAAAAATGGCGTTACTGATCAAGATATTTGGGTAAGTAAACGTCAGCAAAATGGAGAATATGGTAATTGTGAAAAATTAAAAGCGATTAATAATGAATTTAATAATTCTGCTTTCTCAATTAGTAAAGATGGAAATTCTTTGTTTCTTTTAGATGCGTATAGAGGTGAAAAAGACAAAGAAAAAGGATGTGCAATTTCTCATTTAAAAGGGGAAGAATGGTCAAAACCGAAACATATTTACATTCCCACTTTAGATATTAATGGAGAATTTTATGGTTTTCATTTAAATTCGTCTGAAAATGTGATTTTGATTTCTTATAAAGGAAGTGAGAGTAAAGGTGAGGAAGACTTATATGTTTCTGTTAAGGAAAATGAAAATTGGTCAGCGCCAATTCATTTAGGAAATGTGATTAATTCCGCAGGATATGAAATTTCCCCATTTTTAACGAATAATATGGATACGTTGTATTTCTCAAGTAATGGTTTTGGAGGATTGGGTGATGCAGATATTTTTTATTCTGTAAGAAATGATAAAACGTGGACAAATTGGAGTGTTCCTGTCAATATGGGAAATAAAATTAATTCACCAAAATTTGATGCTGATTTTTCAAAATCGAATGTACAAGCATTTTGGTCAAGTACTAGAGACGGAGAAAATAGCGATATTTTTTATTCAAATATTGTTAAACCAGCAAAACTTTTAGCCAATATAACTTCGAATGATGTTACTGTTTACAATGGAATAGATGGAAAAATAGATTTAACTATTTCAGGAGGAACATTACCTTATGAAATTAATTGGTCAAATGGAATGACAACAGAAGATTTATTTGCAATTAAAAAAGGAGTGTATTCAGTTGAAATTAAAGATGCATTGAATCAAAAAATAAAATTAGAAGTTGAAATAAAAGAACCAAATTTAGTGGTTTCAGAAGTTAAAGAATTTAAAGAGATAGAAATTGGAAGTAAATTAATTTTAAAAAATATTTTCTTTGATTACAATAAAGCAACTTTAACTTCAGAATCAAATACTGAATTGATGAAAATTTTCAAAGTTTTAACAGAAAATCCAAGTTTAAAAATCGAAATTTCTGGATATTCTGATTCAAGAGGAAATGCTACTGGAAATCAACTTTTATCAGAAAAAAGAGCAAAAGAAGTTGTAGATTTTTTAATTATGAAAGGTATTTCAAAAGATATAATAACATTTAAAGGATTTGGAAGTGAAAAACCAATCTTTTCAGATGAAGTGATCTCGAAAGCAAAGTCAGAAGCTGAAAAAGAGATAATGCATTCACAAAATAGAAGAATCGAATTTAAAGTTTTGTCGAATTAAGAGAAATAAAAAAGTAATAAAAGGTCTTTGAATTAAGTTTTAAAGACCTTTTTTTTGGCGCCCATTTCCGTCTTCCGTTCTCAAGATTTTGCTAGAAAAAAGCAAAATGCTTTCCACTAACGCCGGGGTCGAAAGTTCAGATCGAAAATTCTATTTTTGTAGATTATTAACAGTAAGAGCTGTCTTGTTGAGATCAATACCTTTATTGTAAATCTGTTAAGCCTGATTATAAAAACGTTAAATCAATGGATGTGACTGTTTAGTAAATGAAGTATATTATTTTTGTTTAGTGTTTATTTAATGTTTAATTTACCTCAAAAACACTAAATATGAAGACAATTTTATTTTTGATAGGAATAACTTCTTTTGCTTATGGGAGAGCACAAAACACATCAATTTCAGATCCCAATTTCGAACAAGTGTTAGTTGAGAATGGTCTTGATGATGTACTAGATGGAACAGTGTTAACAGCAAATATTGATACAGTAACATCGCTTTGGGTCGTAAGCATGTCTATTAATAATTTATCCGGAATTGAAGACTTCATTATGTTGAAAAGTCTATTTTGCAGTCAAAATCAATTGACAAATTTAAATGTTTCACAAAATCCTGCTTTAGAACAACTTTTATGTTCAAGCAACTTAATTACAAATCTAAATTTGACACAAAATATAAATTTGAAATATTTACATTGTGATTATAATAGCTTGCAATCATTGGATTTGTCTCAAAACACTGAGTTAATTGTTGTAAAATGTGAATCAAATAATTTGACATCAATTGATATTTCACATTGCGTTAATCTGGTAAATCTCGATTGTGGTGCTAATAGTTTAACTAGTATTGATGTTTCTCAAAATAATGTACTACGCTGGTTAAATTGTGGTACAAATCAGATAACCTCATTAAATGTGTCACAAAATAGTTTATTAGAAAATTTAGTTTGTCATTATAACCCTATAGGAAATCTTAATGTGACTAGTAATCTTTTATTAAACCATTTGGACTGTGATTCTAATAATTTGACGAATCTAAATGTTTCTCAAAATATATACTTAGAGTTATTGTACTGTATGGACAACCAAATTACTGAGCTCGATGTTTCGTCTAACCATTTCTTGAAAAGACTAGCATGTTACAATAATCAATTAACTTGCCTAAATATAAAAAATGGTAACAATACTCAAATGGATTACTGTGGAGTATTTAATAATTCAAATCTATTTTGTATTGAAGTTGATGATCCAATTTGGTCTTCTACGCACTGGACAACTGCAAATGATCAAATAGATTCTCAAATGAATTTCAGTTCTTATTGCGGGAATGGATGCACTACAAGTTTGACTGAACTCTCAATAGAGTCAAAGAAATTGATCAAAATTGTTGATTTATTAGGAAGAGAAATTGAACATTCAACAAATACCCCAATGATTTATTTATTCAGTGATGGTTCCACAAAGAAAGTGTTTGAGTTCAACAATTAATCCCATTTTAAAAAATTAACTGTTTTAACCATAAAGAATTATCCGCTATATGAGTTTGTAAACATTGTAACAATAAAGCATGTAAAACTGTCTTATTGATCCAGGAAATGGAATTTCTTGTAAAGGAAATTACCCAGAAGAGGTATATCAGTCATTATAAATTAATTGAGTTCAATAAAAAAGTTGTTAAAGGGTTATATTCAAACTGGCGTGAACTATTGAGTCATTTTCAATGATTTTAAAAGTTAATTCTATATCTTTTTCAGCTTATAAAATTCCAACTCCAATCAAAACAGCTAGTAGCAAAACCAAGATCGTTACAATCTTTTGAACAAAAGCCAACGTAACTTTTTTAAGTAATTTACTTCCAAAATAAGCACCTACAAAAGCTGATAATATAGCTGAAACCAGTAATGGAAAATTTTCGTGAAGGTTAATTTCATTCATTCGTTTAAAATAGACACTTAATCGAGTGATATCAATAAAACAGGCAATTAATACACCTGTAGCAATAAAACTTTCTTTGGTTAAATTATATCGAATTAAAAAAGCACTTCTCAAAGCTCCTTGATTTCCCGAAAAACCTCCGAAAAACCCTATGATCAATCCGCCGATGTAACTTTTATTTTCTGAAAATTGGATTTTCTTTAAGGATGGTAAAATTTCTAGGAATGAAAAAGAAATTATTAAAAAGGAGATAATTAATTTAATCAGTGTTATTGAAAACATTTTACCATTTAATGTATATGAATAGAGTTCAACATCTGAATACTTAGTTAATAATTCTGCTCCAAAATAAGATCCAATCATTGCAGTAATAGCGAATTTTAGTCCAATTTTCCAATTGATATTTTTACCGACTAAGATTATTTTAAAAAAATTATTTAGTAAATGGACAATACCAGTTAAGGCAATTGCAACCTCAATCGGAAAAAAGATTGCCAGAAAAGGGGAGAGGATGGTTCCTAATCCAAAACCTGAGAAGAATGTTAATAAGGAAGCACAAAGCGCTACAAATGAGATTAGAATTATTAAATAAATATCCATCCTTAAAAAAAATATTGACTACAAATTTAAAAATAAAAACCTTAATTTTTCAAGAATATTTTGGGTGGAAGCGCAAATTATTTTCACAACCAAAATCAACACATTTTAGTCACATTCAAAGCAATCGAATTAAAAAATACATTTTTACCAAATATATATTTATGAGATAAATCTATTCACTTAATTAATATTCTAAAGATTACCGTTTTTAAGGTATTGAATATATGTGCTTTATATCTTAGATTTGAAAATAACTTAGTGAAGCGTTTTCATGGGAACCTAAAATAAGAAATTAAGAAAATAAATTATCAAAATAAAGTAAAATGTTAGGAGTACAATTACAAAATATTAAAAACACTAGATTGAGAACTGGAATAAAAATTAATAATCAAGATATTGATGACACAAATTCTATTACCGATCTTAAAAACTTTTCAATTATAGATTTACTCGACTTACTCAAACAAAATCATCGATATTATCTGGATAAAAAATTATTAGAAATTGATCAGTCCTTGTACAGTTTACATAAGAATCATACCTTTTCAAATTACGTCTTAATTGCACTAAGTCTGTTTTACATTGGTTATAAAACAAAATTGGAAAATCATATTAAGGATGAAGAAGAAAATTTGTTCCCTTATATTGAAAAATTACATGAAATCAGCGACCGTATTTTTGAAAAAAGTGAGGTGATTCGGGTATTGAATTCTTATTCCATATCCAATTTCAATAATTCGCATATTGATATTGAAGGAGATTTAAAAGATGTTCGCTTAAAAATTGAAAAACATTCAAAGGCAGAAGAGTTACCCTTTCAATTTAAGGTGTTTCTTGCTCAAATTGAATATTTTGAATTAGATTTAAGCAGACATAATTATATTGAAGATGAAATTTTACTCCCTAAAGTGGCTGAACTGGAATTGATGGTCAAAAGGAAATATTCAATTTAGGATCTGTCAGTAAATAAATTACCCATTTTGACTGATTCTTTTATCCTTTTTCTTCGTTAAAATTTTAAAGCGTAGCTATTGGCTATGCTTGAAAATTTTACGTTGATAAAGAATAAAATGATTGAATCAAATTTGTGCACTTTATTTCCTTACAGACCCTTAATTTGGCGAGCAAGGACTCTACATTACAAAAATTGATAATACAACTTGTATATTTAGCAGAGTCCCACTCATGTATCATTAATTTTCGTTAGGTTCAAACATTTTTTCCAATTGAAGCATTACGCTCGCTTCTTCTATTAAAGCCCAAAGCTTAATCAATTCAATGCTATTCAGTATTATTTGCACATTTTCACTGAATGTAGGCAAATTTATATCTTTCCGTAGAGAAGAACCTCCAACTTTCTGAAAATGATCATGTTTTAGTTCTGTGCATTTTTTAAACCTTGCGAATTGGCTTGGTGTTAGACTAATAACCGTTGTGCTAAAACCAATTTGAAAATGACCACACTCAATACAACGAATTATATATCCATTATGATTGTGAGATAAAACTTTATGTTGACACATTTGCTTTTATTTTTTAATTTATTATTTGTAAGAATAATTTCTAGGAATGATTAATTCAAAACTTTTAGAACATTGTTGACTTCTAACATTATTAATGCTTCATTTACCAACAACCAGATCGATTTTAATTCATCAGTATTGAACGCTAGAACAATTTTTTCACTGTCGGTATTAAAAAACACTTTTTTTCCGTTAAGCATCATGTCACTATAATGTTTTTCGTATAAGTTGTTAATACTCCGTGAAAAATTTTCAAATTCACAGTGACTCAAAACATAAATGACCATACCAAATCCTAAGTGAATATCATTATTGGCAGAACAAGACATAACACAACCTAATTCATTTTGATTTAATATTTGTATTGGATTCATTTGCGTATAATTTTATTTTTGTACTGATCTTTCTAAATTTATTGAAAAGCTTAATTAAAATCCGAATAGTTGATGTGTTGCATTCAGCATTAATATGAAAATTGTTGTTATGACTATCATTCCCAATCTAGGAATAAGTTTTAGCTTACTATCTATGAAATTTATAATTTCTGATATTCCCATTTTGGATTTCCTTTATTACCCATTTGATCATAAAAATCAATCAAGTGTAATTTATAATAGAATCCTTTTTGATCATTAATGATATAATTCATTTTAGGATAAATAATAAAAGAGCCAGCTTCATAATCGTATTTTTTCCAATTATAGCCAATCGTATTAATATCTGTAGATAGTGAATAACTGATAGCTGTTCCATAATTTATTTCCGTAAAAATGGAAGTAGAATCCATTATAGCACTAGTGTTATACCTATTTAATAAAATACCTGTAACAAGATAAGGAGTGCTAAGTGATTCGATATATTGTGTAATTACCAAATCCCATTTGTCCTTTGGTGGTTCTATTGATACAACTGAATTTGAATTCATGGATAAAAATGTAAAATTGTAATCGTCATTTTTATTAATATCCAGTGTGAATTCATTCGTTCCATCCAATTGAGCATATCGAATGGAGTAACCATGATCTTCAACACCTACGATTTGGAATTTAACAAATCCTAATTTTTGTCCGCTTTCATTGTAGCCACGATCTAAAATGTAAATAGTGTTATTGCCACGCCAATCTCCAAGTGCTGTTGAGTCAAGATTCCCTGAAGCATCGTCCCATTTTCTGTTTGACATAAAACCTGTTGTATCACTTACTTCTTCAAAATTGTTCTGATCGGTATCGAAAGCAAACATCGCTTTGGAAGAATTCAAAATGATCCGATAGCCGTCCTCTGAAGTTTCAAAACCTAAATCCCATGCAGTCTTTAAATTTTGACCAACAATTGTATTGGTTTCAAGGTTATAATAAAGTTGGTATTTATAATCTGAATTCATATTTGCAGAATTTGTCGTTACATCTCCTGAATTATGTTTAGGAATCGCAATTTCATCCTTTTCACAGGAAATAAAAATGCAAGTAATCATAATTTGTAAATAATAGCTTAATTTCTTCATGGTGTTATTTTTTAATTCGATGATTCAAATTTACTTTTAGATTAACAAAAATTGAACGCCCCCAATTTACAGGCATCGTTGTAGAGTGAGCGGAATGAGAACCTGTATGTGAAGCGTGTGCATTACCACTTAGTCCTATGTATTGTACATTTAAAAGGTTTTTAATCCCAAAGGCAAGAACAATTTGTCTTTTAAAAAGTGGTTGTGAAACGGTCAAATCCATTGTATGATAGTCGCCCATCCAATTAAATTCTACATCTCCATCTTCATCAAAATGATACATCATCATTTTTCCTGTATATTTATAATAAAGTGCTATACTGGTTTTTGTTTTGATAAACTGGTATTTTACAGATGCTAATCCTTCAGGAGTATAACCGTGCATCATGGACTTACCATCTTCGTTTTCCGTTTCACTGTGTAACCAGTAAATATTTCCTCCCAATGTGAACATCAGTTCCTGCTCTCCAAAAGAAGTGTTCAATGAAATTCCTTTTGACAAATATCTTCCAATATTGATGTATGAATTTAAATTTGGGGGAGCAATATAAGAAAGAGTAATGAGATTTTTTATATCATTGTAATAAAATGAAGGTTCAATGCGAAAAAACTTTCTTCCTGCTGATAAGCTATAGGAAAAGGATAATTGAAAATTATCAGATGATTCTGCTTTTAAATTAGGATTTCCAAGAATATTATGGTTAATATCAACAAATTCAAAATATAATTCTTTAATGGAAGGAGCTCTGAAACCCTTTGCATAAGAAGCCCGAAGTGCGAAACGTTCTTTCGGTTTGTATAAGACATTTATCGAAGGAATTAACGGAGCATTATAAGCTGTATTATATGCATAACGCAAGCCAGGACGAATAGTCAGCAACTGGAATTTCTTTTCGCTTATTATTCGCAAAGGGGTATATTCCGCACTTGCGTAGAGCGCATAATCTCCGATTTGTTGAAAATTGTCTTTTACACGCTGACCATATCCATTATCAATATTAATGTCGTATCCGATTTCATAATTCATTTTTGTTGAATCTTTAGAAGAACTGAAAGAACCGCGTGAAGAAATTAATTCAAATCGAGAAGTATCTTGATCACCAGCATTCAACGACATGGATTCTTCAAGAGTTGTAAGGTCTTTGAAAAATGTATTTTTTGTTCTATGATAATCGTTGTAGGCTACCATAATATTCATTTTTTTATCCTTTCCAATCATTCCTGATAAATTGGCTGTATTGCTATATCTCAACGTTTGATAATAATCATCAAATGCAGTTTCATTATAGGGGGCACGAGGCAATCCTTTGTTGATTACTTTTTCATCAAAATAATTACTCACAAGATGTAATTGAAAAGTTTTCATGTTTCGATGGTAGTGGATTCCCGCCATATATTGCTCTTTTGGTTTCCATTCATTGTATCGTGATGAATCTGCGAGATGTTCTTTTGGAAACTCAATAAGTTTGTCTTTTTGCGACCAACCATCAAAATAATTTCGTTGTCCCGTCAAAGAGATTAAATTTTTTCCGAATTTATATCCAACATTTGCATCAGCATTGTATTGTCCTGTTGATTCATAATACGTATTCAATCCATAATCCAGCCGTTCGTATTGCGTCTTTTTCATAATAATGTTGATAACGCCACCGAGCGCATTTGTTCCGTAATTAACGGATAAAGGTCCCTCAACAATTTCGATTCGTTCAACATTACTAAGATTAATTTGTGACAAGTCAATATTTCCGCCTAATCGACCAGTCATCGGTACACCATCAATAAGTATTTTAACGTTTTCTCCTGATACACCTCCGATAGTCATACCAGTTCCTAAAATATTGTCTTGTGAAATTCGAATATTCATTTCTTGCTGAAAAAGATCTTTCAAATTCGTAGCACCTCGCTGTTCGATCGTTTTACTATCAATAATTCGAATTTTATGTACTGATTTGTCAGGACTTCCTGCCGTATATTGTGCAGTAACAACTATTTCTTCTAATTCTTTATTGAGAGTTTGAATGTGATATGTTTTATTTTCTCGATTCAATAAAGTATCATATAACGTCTCACAACCGTAGTTGTAAATTCGGATTGCAATAGGAAAGCTATTGAATGTGGAAGGAAAAGTTGCAACTCCATTTTCATTTGTGTGAAGAATTGAATCTTTATCTGTACCGTTTATTCGATATCCGATAACAGCTGAAACAACAGGCTTATTTTCATTTGCTGTTAGAACTGTTATATCTTGAGCTAAGACATTTGAAAGCGTAATTAAAGATAAGCAAAGCAATAAGGTAATAAATGATAAACTATTTTTAATCATATCTTTTAATTTTATTTATTTTCAAATTCAATCACTATCAGTTAATTGCTGTTTTCAAAATGGCTTGCTCAATAAATTTTGTGATATTATTGCTTGGCAATAAAGCAAGATCAACCCACGTATAATTCAGTCCATCAAGACGTTTTTGAATTCCTTTTTCAATACCACCAGTTGACAAAACAAGTGGGATAACAATGCATTCTCCTTCCACGTCGGCGGTTTCTATGATTTTTCTAGCTTTTAGTTTTGCTTCATTGTATACTTTTTTGTTCGCATCATCTCTTATAGTAGTAAAATGAATAGCTTTGAACTCTTTCCCTGTTTCAAGCTTTTGAAATTTCATCATTTGATTTGTTAGACTATCTAAATTAACCAACCATTTTTCGTTGTCAAAGTCATCATTTGGTCCATGCGCAACTAATAATACGGTTTCTGTATCTGGATTTTTACTGAATTTCTTTACATTATTAAATAAAGTCGCAGCTACCAAGCTATCGGCATCCAAGCAATTAGTCAAAATAATTTTCGATTTAAAAACAATAGGATCAAGAGATTCAACCGTTTTTTCTTCTCCAGTATAGGAGTTACTTGAAGTATTATGTTGGTCATGTGAACCATTCGATGAAGATTCCCCATGATTCATAATTATCGGTTCATCCGCTAATTCTTGTCTGAAACCAAATAGAAATTCAGCTTGTCTTAAAATAGGACTATGTGAAGAAATAAAAAGCGGAACAACAATAATGGTTGTAACTCCTTGATACTCCAGTTTGTTGATTGCTTCCTGTAAAGTTGAAGGATCAGCCATCCCAAATGCTATTTCAGTAACATATTTATTTTTAATTGGGGCAACAGCGTTGAGAATCGCATTTTCCCATGTAGGACTTCCGCCATGCGACATGACTAATACTCCTTTTTTATCCTGAGCACGAAGATTCCCACTCATTATAAAAAATGTCAGAAGTAAAATATTGATCTTAAAAATCTTCATATCTAATTTCTATAAAATGATTTTATCCATATTGATTATTCATTAAAATAATTGGGGAGGACTTCTACCTTATCCCCAATTATTTTAATGAAATAGATTACTTAGGATCTGTCAGTAAATAAACTACCCATTTTGACTGATTCTTTTATCCTTTTTCGTTGTTAAAATTTTAAACCGTAGCTATGGCTATGCTTCAAAATTTTGCCTATAAAAAGAATAAAATAATTGCTTCAAATTTATGCACTTTATTTTCTTACAGACCCTTAACAAATAACTTTTGCTGAATAGAATGACCGTCAATGGATAGAGAAATAAAGTGCATTCCCGGTTTTAGATTTATTCCATTTAATTCTAATTGATAAAAACCGATTCCATTTTCTGTTGTTGTTGCATATATTTCTCGTCCAAGTGCATCTATTATTGAAAGTTCAACATTTGATGCTGGCTGATTCAACTCATATAAAACTGTAAATGAATTCCCGTTTGATGGATTTGGATATACCGACAATTCACCGATTTTATCATTCGCAATTTCTTTTAAGCCAACACCACTCACCAACTCTTTTGTAAACTTGAATTTTCCGTCAGCACTTCCTCCAAAACCGGTAAAAATAATTTTCCAGATATTTCCGCTTAAACCTTTCACAAAATAAGCTGTAGAATCTTCAATAGTCCAAGTGCCAGCGAAAGATTTCCAATCGTATCCAACGGTGTTCATTGGCGTTGTATATGGATAATCATCATGAGATATTGTGATTACATCAACAGGTCTAGCTTCAGCAATTGTTACTTCTTTATTACATAGAACTCCGGTTACACCATAAGGATTTGGAATAAATGCTGTATATTTTGTAAATAATAAATCCCATTCCGCAGAAATCGGCTCACGGTTAAATGCAGTATTTGTTTGTAATGAATAATATCCAAAGTTTTTATTGGTATAATCCGTTTTTACAAGAGAAACAACATTATCATTTGCCCCATCAAGATTGGCATAACGAAAAGTATATGTTCCACTTGCTAATTGTTGAATCCACAATTTTTTGTACGAATTGTCACTAAGTTTAATGACGAATAATGAATCTCCCACAACGAAATGAGTAATTGGGTCATAAATTCCCCATCCTAAATCATAAGGGTTCGAGCTCATGTTTTGTCTGAAAGCTCCCTCATTCCATGAAGTATCTGAATTGTACAAAAGCGTCCATGTAGTAATTCCTGTTGTGTCGACAGTTGTCCAACCTGAAGTATCAGAAGAAGGATAAGCCCAAAGTTTTGTTCCAATAGCTGAGTTAATTAGAATATTTGCTCCTTGTCCAGCAGTTGAAAATGCTAAATCCCATTCTGAATTTAGAGCAGTCCCTTGTTCATCATTTTCAAGACTGTACCAAATTTGATTGGCATATCCAGCACCTAAAGTAACGGAGTCATTAATAGTCTGTGCGTTTATAAAATATAAAGAGCAAGCAAATAATAAGGTAAATAGAAATTTATTCATAATCTTTTTTTTGTATCATTAATAATTAGTGGTACAAATGTCTTATTTAGAATCGTTCTTAACAATACCTTTTTTACGGTATTTAGATTAATTCTAAATAAAATACCATAAAAAGGGTATTGCTTGGTGAGATGAGAAAATAAATCATCTTCTAAAAAATGGCGGAAAATTTAACGTTTTGTGGTAATAGTAGAAAATTAAAGGCTGTTTTTTGTGTCTAAATTTTTTTATTAAGCAAATGAACAATTCCAGTTAATGCAAAAGGTAGCAACTCCATCTATTTGATTTCATAAAGTAAAATGTGAATGCAATATTAGTATAATTTTCGGAAATAAATCTAAATAAATAACAGAAGGTTTTGTTTTGATTTAGATAGTGGCTTTTTAAATCATTTAAGGGATTATAAGGAAATATAAGGAGTTAAATTAAATATAGTCCAATGCCCTATGAACTAATTCTAAACTACATATAAAGACCTATGTCCTATGACCTATTTAAACACAGTCCATAAAGCCCTATGCCCTAACTATTATAAATCCTAACCTGTTTAATATACAACTGCCGTGTCACTTCATCCAACTTAAATTCAATATCCAACCCAAACTTACTATAGTTACCAAATACTTTAAGACTAAATGCAAAATGACGTTTGATTATTTCTAATTGATTGGCTAAGTTTCTTATTTCTTCTGGAGTCATTACTAATTCTCCATTGTTTAAATTTGAATAGGTGATTATATCTATTGAATGGGCATAAAAATCGGAATCGCTATCTGGGAAACAAACAAATTGATCACAGATGATACCAGGTTGAGGATCAACGACACTTTCATCTCCTTTTTGGGCATTGATCACAAATCCGATATAATTATCTCTGTATATGTTTTTGGTGATTGCAACACCGTTCACAGCTTCATGAGGAAATGCTCGATGCACCAAAATTCCCATATAAACTTCTCGCTGATTGATTCCAAAATAGGCTCGTTCCATAAACGCTTCGTATGACCATAAACTGGCCCAAACCTTTTGAAGTGCATTTTCTATTGTTTTATCCTTACTGTTGAGATCTATCGTTTTTGAATCATATAATCCTGCCCCTGAAAATCCATTGGCATCTTCTGCATTGGTGGATGATCGAAATCTAAAAAGCGTAAAATTTGGATTTTCATTGAGTTTATTTTTGATCAATTTTACTAAATCTTGGTTGACAGGAAATCGAACAATTGAATCTTGAATTTCTTTCAATGCCTTTTTTAATAAATCGGGTGATTTTAAAGTCGTTGAATCGTTCAATAAATTGTTGATTTTTTCATTGAGATGGGAAGCTATAATGTGTTGATTATAATAATAAAAAGGAATAGCAAATGTAGCTTCTGGGACTTTGAATTTCGCCGTTTTACTAATTTTATTTAAAACTCCAAAATTGGCAGCTTTATTTCCTACTATTATGGAGGAGTTTTTATTTAATTGTTCTACATCAATTAACTGTTTTTGAATTATATCTGACTTTAAAATAATTGGTTTTTTCTGATTTATTGGCTGAAGATGATCGATCAATTGAAATGAAAATGTATCAATGGAAACGTTGAATTGAACAATTTTATTGGCGTATTTTTTTAATTCGGAACTTGAAAAAATATTTTTGCACGCACAAATTGGAATTTTTCGATTTTGTCCTAACAGAGAAACATGACTTAAAGGTGTTTGAAAATTAGTAACTATTATTCCTCGAGCTAAGGGTAGGAAGTTCGGAATTTCATCTATAACCAAAATGTCATTTGAAAAATCTGAACTGTCCAATTGCTGGATATTTGTTATAAAACGGAGTGTTCCTGTTGTTTTGTAACAACTGATAGCTTGGTAGTTTAGGTTTTTGTATATTTCAGAAGGAAGTATGATTGAAATGTTTTTCGCGAAACTTTCTTTTAAATCTTCGAGTCTTTTATTACTGAGTAATAGGTTTAATTGATCTTTGATAAAAGAATGATTTTCAATAAGTTTTAATAGTTTTTCTATTTGTTGAACTGTCGAATTATCAGATGGTGCAAATTCCAAAGCAAACTTCGATTGAGATGCGTAATAATTTATATTCGCTAATAAATAACGCTTATTTGAATCGCTTGAATAATTAGATTCATTGAAATCGTACAGTGTTGATTCATCCAATAGAATCTGTTGACAAAATTCATAATGGTATTTGTAAAAGCGAGAATTTAAGAAGTATATTTTTTTGGTATCATTGTCATAAACGACTTTTAGCGAACTTACATTACCATATTTAGCAGAAAGGGGTAAACTTGAAAAATCTTGAAATATTTTAAAAGAACTTAATTCGGAGGTGTATTTTTGACCAAAGGAAATGGTAACAATTAAGAATAAAAATAAGAATGGAATTTTTTTCATAGTTGTTTTTTAAAATTCGTTATTTTTGTACAACTGATCATTTCAAAGGTTCAATCCTTTTTTAAAACAATATAAATGTATCCACCAATATACTCTTTATTCTTGTCTTTTCTTCTTCCGAAAAATTATTATTTTCTAAATTCAGGACTTGGAGTTTTTTCAGCTTAAAGATAAGTGTTGGAAGTTTGGTTAATCGATTGTTTTTTAAATTCAATTCTGTTAAATTCGATAAATTGACAATACTATTTGGCAGTGATTCCAACACATTATTCGATAAATTGAGAGATTTTAAATTTTTCAGTAAACCAATATCTTTTGTTAATTCTTTGAATTTATTGTTGGAAAGGTTTAATTTTTCTAATTTTTTCAGTTGAACTTTTTTATCGAAAGAAGTGATTTCATTGTAAGATAGATCGAGTGATCTCAGGAAATTCATTCCTAAAATAGAGTTTGGAATCGTTGTTAATTTGTTGTGAGAAAAGTTTAAAATCTCAATGTATAAAACGTCTTTTATTTCAGAAGGAATCTTTTTTATTTTATTGTAGGATAAATTAATTGTTTGGAGATCTTGTAGTTTAATGATGTTTTTTGAAATAGTTTTAATCTCATTATTACTTAAATTGAGATAGGTTAAATTCTTCATTTTGTAGATGTTTGGATTTATCTCTACTGTTTTTGAACTTTGTTGAACGAACCGATAAACTCTTTTCTTGTGTTTTTTAGCATATTGAAAATTGGTGTTTTCTTCGTTTTCAATAATGATGTCGTATCTGTCTGCAATCTTATACCCATCTTCGTATTCATATTGGTATTTCTTTTCCAAAACTCGACTTTGACCGCAACCCAATTGATTAATAATAAATCGATCATCTAAAAGAGAAGATTGTTTTCCCAATGAATCAAATGTAATATCAATATTTTCAATGTCGTGATTTAAGGTGTAAATTCCGCCTCCAGTTTTCTTTGCAATGTAAACTAAATCAGGGTTTAAACCTTTTTCAATTGAATAACCACATACAATAATTTTAACTGGTTTTCCGATTAATTCTGTTAATTGAATATCTCTTACACACGCATTATTATCCGCAATTAAAACTATTTCAGTAAAATAAGGATTTTCATTCATTGCTCTCAAAATGGCTTCAATGTTATTTTCTGGAATATCTCCTCCTGTTCCTTGCAACATAATATAATTGAACATCTTGTTCAGTTTTTCGATGTTGTCAGGTTTTTCGGTATAAATGCCACCGGTTTGTCCAATCTTTTTTTCAGAGGTTAATTTGTCGTTTCCGTCATTAAAAAGAGATATTGATCGAATACCTGATTTTTCAAAGTTCAATAAATGCCATAGTAATACTTGAGCACCATCCCCATACATGCTTGCAGTCCAGTCATTAACGACCAACATACTTTTCCATTCGGGATGTCTTTCAAATACTTTACTCACAACGCTGTCCCGAGCTGGAAATTTGACTAAAAAAGCTTCTATTTCTTGCTTGTATTTTTCTAATTCTTCAGCACTTGCCGTTTTTAAAGAAATATCAGGTTGACTTAAAATATCATTTTTCAGGTAATTTTTCATGCTTACAATCTGTTTGTCCAACGATTGTATTTCTAGAATTTTCTTTAAAGAATCTGGAATGAAGGAGAATGATTTGATATCTTCAATAGATTGTGTTAATTCAACAAAAGAAGTTTGTTCCTCTTCCTTTAAACCATTGATTTTCGTTTTTGAAATTTGAATTGACTCGAGACCTTTTCGTTTTTCTTCTTCGGCCAATCTTGCAATTTCTTGTATTCTTTCTTTCTCTCTTTGAATTGCTAGTTCTTCTTCTA
>OBEQ010364902.1_pt1 | contig 20212 bp, 12 predicted proteins | sample 1670901 | NCBI WGS metagenome assembly OBEQ01 (sample SAMEA104232315, study PRJEB22302) | groundwater metagenome | biome: forest; feature: aquifer; material: groundwater | place: USA | collected 2011-08-07 | depth 5.4 m
AGAGTGGTATGCCCAAAGCTTGAGTGAGTCGATAAAAAATTATGACTACACCGCCATTATGGCAATGCCGTATATGGAAGAGGCCAGCGATGCACAGCAGTTTTATGATGACATCGTCAAGCATGTAAAACAAGACAAATGTGGACTTGAACGGACGGTAATGGAGCTGCAGACTGTGAATTGGAGAAAAGGGAATGAACCGATTTCCTCTACCGAAATGGATGGTACAATAAAACATTTGTATGGGTTAGGTGTTCATCATATCGCGTATTATCCTGATAATGTATTTACTAACACCCCTGATGCCGATACGATGAAACAAGCTTTTTCTCAAAAGCCGGTTCGCATGTATACGTTTGAAAAATAAGAAGGATTTTTGATGACTTTTTCTATATTTTTTCTTTTACTATGGCATACCGTTTTAGGGTATGTATTTTATTATCCGCTCTTTATGTCGAGTTTATGGATAATAGGGGCAATCTTTTTCTATTTTAAAAATGAAAAACCCTACGCTAAATACATAATACCACCTCTGAGAAAGAATGAAAGCTGGGCGGGTGTCAGTATTTTGATCCCGTGCTACAATGAAGGGCAAAATGCTATCGAAACCATTAGTTATGCCCTTAATGTGGAATATCCGGAATTTGAAGTCATTGCTATCAACGATGGTAGTAGCGATGATACGTTAGAAATCTTGGTGAAATTGGCAAAAGATAATCCAAAATTAAAAGTGGTGAATTTAGCCGCAAATCAGGGTAAAGCTTTAGGGCTTCAAGCCGGTGCATTGGTAGCAAAGTATGAGTACTTAGTGTGTATTGACGGGGATGCCTTAATTGATAAATACTGTGTGTATTGGATGGTTAAACATTTTGTCCGTTATCCGCAAGTTGCAGCTGTAACGGGTAATCCTAGAATACGCAATCGCACGACGCTATTAGGTAAAATCCAGGTTGGTGAGTTTTCTTCTATTGTCGGTATGATAAAGCGTGCTCAACGTAGTTTTGGACGAATATTTACCGTATCCGGGGTTATTACCGGTTTTAGAAAGGCAGCAGTGCATGAGGTAGGATATTGGAGCCCTGATATGCTGACGGAGGATATTGACATTTCATGGAAATTGCAACGTAATGGTTGGGATGTACGCTTTGAACCTCGTGCATTGGTGTGGATTTTGATGCCGGAGACATTGAAAGGGCTCTGGAAACAACGGTTACGTTGGGCTATGGGCGGTGTTCAAGTCATGCTTAAAAATTTCAAAGTTTTATTTATGCATAAACAAACCCATCTTTGGGGGCTCATGGTTGAGCAAATGCTAAGTATGCTTTGGGCCTACAGTATGGTGTTGGTATTCTTAGTCTGGTTTATCAGTTTGTTCATGCCTATTCCCTATTTAATGCCTACCCACTCACCGATTTTACCGGATCAAAGTAGTGTTATTCTAATAGGCGTATGTCTGATACAGTTTGCAATCAGTAAATGGTTAGACGGCCGTTATGACCAAGGTCTGGGAAAAAATTATTTTTGGATGATTTGGTATCCGTTTGCATTTTGGTTACTTAATTTGTTTACCGCCGTCGTGGCTCTTCCCAAAGTATTATTGGGTAAAAAAGGTCGAGCGAGATGGGTTAGCCCAGATCGAGGGGCACATCAACAAGTGAAAAAAGGGTAAGGGAGATATGGAAACGCTCATTATTAATAAACGCCGTGAGTTACCTAAGCGTAAAAGATTGGTGTGGGACATAATAACCATTTTACTGTGGGTAGGTTTTATCTATTTGTGGAAACCTTTATTGCACGTGTTTTATCGAATAATTACGTTAGAAGTGCCAGCCAATGAAATATCAGATTGGATTTTTGAGAATATTCATAGTGTAACGTTTGAAAATGCCATTTATACCTTAATCGCAACGCCAGTAATTTTATTTGTATTATCAAGGCTACATAGGCATCAGGCTCCAAGTGAGCATTTGATATATCATTCTAAGAATTATTCAGATTATTTTCATTTAAACGATGCACAGTTGCAGCAGTGTGAAAATAGCCAATTTGTCACAGTTTACCATGACGATCATGGTCATATTATTAGTTTAGATAATCACATTACCGAAAATAAGATGTAAGGCAAAAGAGAGACTTATTTCCCCTTAGGGGGAAGCTTTATACCACTTTTTAACAACAATCCTCCTTTTTACTATTAGCACTAAAATTACATGACTGAAATATGACTTTGTTATCATTTTATGTTATGATGCATCATAAACAGTTGCAGTTTACGATTGTTTGCAGGATATAAACCAAAAATATGCCCATGCAGATGTTTATCGAATTATTTCCAGAAATAAATATTGTTCAGGAGAGTAATAATGAAAGCAGTTGTGATGGCAGGTGGATTCGGTACCCGAATACAGCCGCTCACAAATTCGATGCCTAAACCGATGCTTCCAATTGTTAACAAGCCGATGATGGAACATATCATTAGAAGCCTTAAAGCAGTTGGAATAGAAGAATTTATAATATTGCTTTATTTTATGCCGGATGTAATAAAAGAGTATTTTAAAGACGGCAAGAAGCTTGGGATAAAAATCCGGTATGTAACCCCTGATGATGATTACGGAACGGCTGGAGCGGTCAAATGCGCGGCTGAATATCTGAAAGACGACAGTTTTATTATTGTCAGCGGTGATTTGATAACCGATTTTGATTTTAACCATATTATTAACTATCATAGAGAAAAACATTCATCCCTCACTATTACTCTGACTCCGGTTGATAATCCGCTTGATTTTGGTGTTGTCATTGCCGGAAGCGGCGGGAAAATCGAGAAATTTCTAGAGAAGCCCAGTTGGGGCGAAGTTTTCAGCGATACCATCAATACGGGAATTTATATTCTCGAACCTCATATACTCGACTATATTCCCAAAGAAGAAAATTATGATTTTGCAAAAGATCTTTTCCCTGATTTAATGCAAAACGGGATTACGCTTTGGGGCTGTAATGTTAGAGGATATTGGCGTGACGTCGGAAATCCGTACAGTTATCGAGATGTTTACGATGATATTCTTAATGAAAAAGTGGATTTTCATTTGGGTAACAAACAGATTATTCATGAAAACTCACTCCTTTTTTCGCGTGATGAGATTGATTTTGAAAAAATAAGCGTAAGCGGCAAAGTTGTTTTGGGTAAAGATGTTCGAATCGGTAACGCGGTCAAACTCCATAACGTGGTGATTGGCAATAATGTTTTTATCGACAACGGCTGCCATATTAGTGACAGTGTTATTTGGGACAATGTGAAAATTCAAAGCGGGGTGCATTTGCATCATGCCGTTATCTGTAACGATACGTGTATCGGGAAAAAAGTGAAAGCGCGACACGGTGTTATTATTGCTGAAAAATGTGAAATAGATGATTTGGTTTCGTTTGAAAACGATGTTATCGTCTGGCCGAATAAAGTGATCGATGAAGCTTCTATTGTCAGCAACAATGTCATTTGGGGCAATAAATATAAAAATACCATTTTTGAAAACGGCACGGTGATCGGTCGCACCAATTTGGAACTTTCCTGTGAGATGGCGACTAAGCTGGCGGAGTCGTTTGGTTCGGTTCTACCTATCGGATCTACCGTTTATGTCTCACGCGATTACCACCGAAGTTCAAGAATGCTTAAACGGGCTTTTTTGAGCGGCTTGCTCTCAACCGGTATCAACGTTATCGATTTACATTTGGCCTCCTCAGCGGTTATGCGTTTTAATTTGTCTCATCATGATGAAATTATTGCCGGAGTACATTTAGAGCAGTCTATGGAAGATCAGATCAATACTCAAATCACCTTTTGCACCGGAGAAGGTCTTAATATTGATACCAACAGCGAAAAGGCGATAGAACGGATTTTTTACAGAGAAAGTTTCCGAAGGGTAAACTATACGGAGATCGGAGAGATCTTTGAAAACGGCTACATTAACGATATTTATATTCAGTATTTTATGGAACACCTTGATGTTTTGGCGATTAAACACGGGGAACTTCGCATTGCTGTTGATATGTTGTTTGGAACAAGTTCTTCCATCTTTCCTAATATACTGAATGAGTTAGAGATTGACGCCATAACGCTGAATGCGTATTTGAACGATAAAAAATTGACCAAACTCCCTAACCGGATTGTAAAATCCAAAAATGAGCTCTCCGATATTGTCAAAGGGATGAAACTCGATATTGGGTATCTAATGTACCCTGGCTCAAAAGTTATTGATATCGTGTGTGAAAACGGGCTTGTTCTGGACCGTCATATCGCACTCCTCCTCTTTATGGAATTGCTCAATGGAGAGGAAGGGATCAAACGGGTGCTGTTACCGGTTTGGGCACCTGATTTTGTCGATCACCGCTTTAGCAACCTAATTATCGAACGCTCTAAAATTAATACGATCAAAGCTTCCGAGCGCTCTCGCTATGATTTTATCGGTACGACGGAAGGGAGCTATACCTTTAGTGGATTTGCGCTCCATTTTGATTCCTTTTTTGCCAGTATGAAATTGATCGAAATGCTTAGTCATCAGAAGAAACGTGTGGGCGAGATCGCGATGGGATTTGAACCGTTTTTTTACCTTGAGAGCCGGATAGCATGCCGTAATGCGCTCAAAGGGAAAATGATGCGCAAATTTTTGGAAGACAGCAGTGGAAAAGATGCTTCTCATGTGGATGGGGTAAAAATATGGATGAATGAAAAAGCATGGGTGCTGATGATTCCGGATCAAAACAACGATTATCTTCGCCTCTATATTCAGGCCGCGAGTAAAACAGCCGGGGAAAAAATACTTAGAGAGTACACCAAGAAAATAGAGCGGTGGATCGACGAGTAGCCAAAAGGATGTAATTGTGGAAAAGCAGCTTTATCTTAATTTTCTATGGCATATGCATCAACCCTATTATAAAAATGATGTTACCGGACACTATGCCATGCCATGGGTCTATCTCCATGGGATCAAAGATTATTATGATATGCTCTGGTATCTAAGCGAGCATCCTACCTTAAAAGCAACGTTTAATCTCGTTCCGTCGTTACTATTACAACTTAAAGATTATGAGGACGTATCGGTAAATGATAAGTTTATCCGTACTTTTGCAAAAGAGGTGTGTGAGCTCTCCGGGCAAGAGTTGCTGTATTTGATGGAGTTTCTTTTTTTTGCCCAAAAAGAGACAATGATCGAGCCGATTGCCCGTTACGCCGAACTGTACCGAAAGGTGGAGAGTAGCAAAAATGGTGCTGAGCGGGTACAAGTATTGAGTCATGAAGAACTTTTGGATTTGGAAGTGTGTTTTTTACTCTCTTGGTGCGGCGAGTATCTGCGGTATCATTCGGTTTTAGTCCGTTTGTTGCTAAAAAAACGCCATTTTACTCAGAATGAGAAGCTATCCCTTTTAGAAGAACTTTCCGGCTTTATTGCACACATTGTCCCTTTTTACAAGCAGATACAAGAACGTGGGCAGATTGAAATTGCCACAACCCCTTTTTACCATCCCATTATGCCGCTTCTGATGGATCCGGAAAATGCTGTATTGGCGGATGAACACATTCTAATGCCTAAAAATTCGGTATCATTCAAGGATGACGCCGATGAACATATCCGTCGTGCAATTGCATCGTATGCATCCGCATTCGGAGAAAAGCCGAAAGGTTTTTGGCCCTCAGAGGGATCGGTCGATAATGCATCGATTGAACGTTACATTGCCCACAATATTAAGTGGGTATGTACCGATGAAGCGGTTTTCTTTAAAAGTGTTCCAATGGCAAAGAGGGAGAGCTTGTACGGACGATGTCGTTATAAAAGTACTTTTGGTGAGATAGGGCTATTTTTTCGTGACCGGAGGTTGAGCGATGCGATCGGATTTGATTACAGCCGAATTGATCCCTCAGCTGCTGTTACAGACTTTATCCGCAGGTTATCTTCTATTTATAATGAGGCAACAGGATCGTGTCAGGTCAATGTCATTTTAGACGGAGAAAACGCATGGGAGTTTTATCGTAACAATGCCAAAGATTTTTTTGATCTTTTATACCGTGAATTGGAAACATCCGATTGGATCACGACCCAGACAATGAGCGAAGCCTTAGGCAATGAAAATATTGATGAACTGGTGATTCATTCGATTTCCCCCGGGAGCTGGATCAATGCTAATTTTGCCGTTTGGATGGGTCAGGAAGAGAAGAATAGGGGGTGGGAGCTTCTTTATCAGGCCAAACGTGATTTTGAAAGTTGCCGGGATAGATTAACGGATGCGAATATCGATGCCATCCGTAATGAACTTATGATCGTGCAGGGGAGTGATTGGTACTGGTGGTTTGGAGATACCCACTATAGTGTTTTAAAGGGGGAATTTGAAAAGCTGTTTCGAAGTCATATAAAAAATGTGTATGTATTGATGGGGATGGATATCCCCTCGGATTTGTATGCTCCTATCATTCACTATGACACAAGAGAAATCCATATTTCTCCAAAAAACTTCGTATCATCCCCGATCAACCGAGTATATGGTTCCTTTTTCGAGTGGATGGGTGCTGGAGAATTTAATTTGGAGAAGATGGGGAGTGTGATGGACAGCTCTACCCCTTATGTCAAAAAACTCCTTTACGGGAATGATACAGAGGCGTTTAATATTGCATTGATAGGGAATTTGGATACTATCATCACAAAAGCCGAAATAGAGATACGTATTGATGGTGAACTCTATTGCGACATTCCGTTTAAAGATACCCTTTCTGAATCGATTATGATAGGGTGTGTAGATGAGTTTGTAGAGATATCAATCCCTCTGAAAAAAATCAAAAACGACCATTTTGATCTCAAAATAGTGCTTAAAAAAGGGGAAGAACCACTCCAAAATATCCCTTTCCACGGCGGATTGACGGTTGATATTTTCTACGCTAACCGTACTAACTGGTTTATATAAAGGGGTTTCTTATGGGAACAACACATTTTCTTTTCGGTATCCACTGCCATCAGCCTACGGACAATTTTCACAGTGTTGTGAATGAAGCGATTGTCAAATCGTACCGTCCATTTTTTGAAGTGCTTCGGCGTCATGAGATGTTCCATTTTTCGGTTCATTTCAGCGGATGGCTTTTGGAGTTTATTCGAATATACGATACCGAGTTGTTTGGATGGATGCAGCAAAGTGCAGCACGCGCTCAGATCGAATTTTTTAGCGGCGGATATTATGAGCCGATCCTCTCATCGATCCCCTCTCAAGACTGTATTGATCAGGTAAAAAAGTTGAATGCGTATATTCAAAAATATTTTGATCAGACACCGCGAGGACTCTGGTTGACAGAGCGGGTATGGGACAGTGCGTTGATAGGAGATATGAAAAAATGCGGTATCGAATATATGGTGGTGGATGATTACCATTTTGTGAGTACCGGATTTGAGGAAAAAAATCTTTGCGGCTATTATCTGAGTGAAAACGACGGAGAGATAATGGCCCTTTTTCCGATCAACAAGAGACTGCGTTACCTTATCCCTTTCAAAGGGGTCGATGGAGTGGTCGAGTATCTGCGTACGTTTTCGGTTGAAAAAGACAAAGCGGCAATCCTATTCGATGACGGGGAAAAATTCGGTGTCTGGCCAAAAACGTATGAATGGGTTTATGAATCGGGATGGTTGGAACAGTTTTTAAGCACTCTTGAAAACAATGAGGGGGTGCGTGCAATCACGTACGGAGAGTATTTTGATACCCATCGGGCTTTAGGTCTTGCCTATTTACCCCCTTATTCGTATTATGAAATGGGAGAATGGAGTTTGAATGCCCATGATGCGATGGCTATGGAGAAGATTAAGAGTAGTCTTTCATCGTATTCGGAAGAGGTATTGAATAAATTTATTAAAGGGTCTATTTGGAAAAATTTTCTTATTAAATATTACGAAAGCAATCATATTCACAAGCGTACTTTGGAACTTTCTGCCGTCCGCTCAACGCTCCATCAACAAGAGTACGATGAGTGGCTTTTTAAAGCCCAAACCAATGATGTTTTGTGGCACGGTGTATTCGGAGGCCTTTATCTCCCAAATCTACGGGATAATGCATACCGCTTTATCCTCGAAGCTGAAAATATACGCTATGGTGATAGTCCATCGGCAATCGAAGTGGGTGATTTTAATATGGATGGGTATCCTGATGTAAAGGTTGTTTCAGCGGGCTACATTGCTCTTTTCGATAGCCGACTCGGGGCTCAGATGAATGAACTTGGATTAAGAGACGTTTGTTTTAATCTGCAAAATACCCTTCGTCGTTATGAGGAATCCTATCATGACAAGATTTTGATGCCCCAGATAAGTATCAAGGCGGAACACAGCGACGGAATTGATACGATTCATACTCTAGCAGCGGAAAATATACAGAGGTATCGAGAGGTTCTGGTATTTGACTGGTATGCCAAGAACTCGTTTATCGATCATATTACGGATGAGAGGTTTGATCCGATAGGATTTTCACGATGTTCCTTCGCCGAATACGGTGATTTCACCGATCAAGCGTTTGATATTATCGAAAAAGAAGAGCTAAGTGTTACGTTCAGTCGCCAAGGCGGAGTCTATGTCAACGGTGCGATGTATAAAACTACGCTGACAAAACGGTATGATTTTAAAGAAGAGGGGATCGAATTTGAAATGGTTCTTGACTCTTTGTATGAGGGGATGCTCACTTATGTACTGGAGATGAATCTTCACTTTGCCCAGTTGGATAACGTGACATTGATCGGAAGTTCTATCGAGCAGGAGCCTTTTGGGGTGGAAGGAGATACCCTTATTTTAGAAGACCCCTATACCGCTAAAAAAATTACGATGAGTGTGGAGGGGGCGCAAAAGGTTTTTGTGAGCCGAACCGATACCCTCTCTCAAAGCGAAACCGGATTTGATCTAACAAATCAGGGAGTTTCAATCGCATTTGTAGTACCGTATCAGAAGCATGCCAGTGTAAGCGGCAGCATGATCATAGAAAGGAAGGGATGAATCGTGTCTCATTTTAGGTATTGTCGTATTAATGAGCATTGGGTTATTATCGCTGAAAATAGACTCATTAAACCCGATATGATCAAAGTTATCCCCGACAAACGTGAAGAAGATCTGAAAGAGTGCCCTTTTGAATACGGCAATGAATCGTTTTCCGGTAATGAAATTTATGCGATGAGGGAGCGTGGCGGTGCTAAAAATTCGATGAATTGGCAGACCAGAGTCATCCCAAATCTCTATAATGCCTTGAGCATTGAGGAGGCAAAAGAGACTCACCGTATCGGTTTTTTTGAACGGCAAAACGGTCTGGGTGCGCATGAGGTGATTATCGAGACACCTCATCACCATATAACGATGGATCAATACAAGATTCAAGAGTTTGAAGATTACATCAAAACGATTATGGCTCGTATCGACGATTTGGAGAGAGACACGAGACTCGAATACATTCAAGTATTTAAGAACTGCGGTAAATACGCAGGTGCCTCTATGCCCCATCCCCATTCCCAAATCATCGCTACACCGTTTATTCCTAAAGATATTAAAGAACGGCTTAGGATTCAAAAAAGCTATTTCGACATCCACGGTCGTTCATTGATCGGTGATTTGGTGGAGGAAGAAATTCGGTTAAATGAACGGATTATTTATGAAAACGGGACATTCGTTGCCTTCGCCCCGTATGCCTCCTGTTTTCCGTTTGAAGTTCTTATTGCCCCCAAACTCTCTATTCGAAAGATAAGTGAGCTTGGCACGCATCAGATAAACGACCTTGCGCTAGCCATGGAGCTTGTTTTTAAACGGCTTTATCGAGAGCTTGGCGATTTTCCGTTTAATATGCTTTTTTTTAATATGCCGATTCCAAGCGTTCAACCGGAAGCCGATTTTTTTTATCGGATGGAAGATTATTTCCGTTTAACCATCAGTATTACACCGCGCATTTATCAGCTGGCAGGATTTGAGATTTCCACGGGGATGCATATTAATCCCGTTGCCCCCGAAGTGGCGGCAATACGTTTGAGGGGGGAGAGTGGATGAGAGTTTTGTTTGTTACGAGCGAAATTTATCCTTATGCTAAAACCGGGGGATTGGCGGATGTTTCCGGTGCCTTGCCCAAAGCGCTGCAAGCTAAAGGGGTAGATATCGTTTCGGTTATGCCTCTTTATGCTTCGGTAGAGAAGGAAAAATATCCTCTTGAACGGTGTGACTTCTCTTTTAATATTCTGCTAAATCATCATATTTACCCTTGTCAAATCTTCCGCAATGAGAATGTCTATTTTATTGCCAACTCCACCCTTTTTGAGCGGGATTCTCTGTATGGAGAATATGAGGATAACGGTATACGTTTCGGAGTATTTGCGTATGCCGTGATGGAACTCGCAAAGTATTTGAGCGCTACATGGGATGTGATCCATCTAAACGACTGGCAGAGTGCGTTGGTAGCGTATTTGGCAAAAGTGCATTACAAAATGGAGGTAAAGGTTGTTTTGACGATTCACAACCTTGCTTTTCAAGGTGTTTTCCCAAAAGAGCTGATGGATGATCTGGAGATTGGATGGGATGCTTTTACCCTGCATCGGTTTGAATTTTACGATCAAATGAATTTTCTCAAAGGGGCAATTGCGTACAGTGATCATATTGTTGCGGCCAGTCCGGAATACGGACGCGAAATCCAAACGCCCGAGCTCGGATGCGGGCTTGACTCTTTTTTGCGAGAAAATAGTCATAAACTCTGCGGTATTCTTAACGGAATCGATACGGATGAATTCAATCCTAAAACGGATACTTATCTGTTTAAAAATTACAATGACGTTTTGTCGAATGACAAAAAGCAAAACAAAATCAAATTGTTACATGAATTGGGTCTTGAACATCCGGAGCGTCTCCTTTTTGTTTTTATCGGACGGTTTACCTGGCAAAAAGGGATAAGCGCCATCCTCGAATCCCTCAGCTACCTAAAAGATCTCGAAATCAATATCGCGATTTTGGGTAACGGAGAACCCTATTATAATAGCAGTTTCGGTGCCTTTGAGGGGGTTTATCCCAATGTAGCGATTCAGCTGGGGTATGATGAACGGTTAGCTCGCATGCTATACGCATCGGGCGATTATCTGCTGATGCCCTCGGTATATGAACCGTGCGGTCTCAACCAGATGATAGCAATGGCCTATGGATGCGTCCCTATCGTTCGTGCTACCGGCGGCTTGGTAGACAGTGTGGCGGATATCGGGGATCACCCTTTTTCATCCGAACGGGGGAATGGGATTGTGTTTGAAAAATTGGATCGTTTTTCTTTTTTGTTTGCACTATCGCGGGCTTTGGCATTGTATGCGAACCCAAAACGCTACTTGGCGCTCATAGAGCATAATCATACTATCGATAATTCCTGGGATACACGGGCTCAGGCATATCTTTCGCTATATCGGATGAGGAGGTAATTATGAACGAGAACGATCAACGTACCCTTTCGAAAGAGAGTATCAAAGAAGAGATATTTTCAAGCAATACCCATAATATGCAGCTATTAAGCGACGAAGTTCACGGAATGAGTATGTGGCATGAATATGAGATTCCACAGCGCTATAACCTTGATATGTTGGTGTTTATGCCGGTCAATCTCGAAACGGTTTTTTTGTATTGGGAAGTCACTTCCACCCTCTTGGAGGAGTATCACATCACGTTGGAACGCCTCCGAACCAAAGTGTATGTATTGGATGATGATCAAGAAACAGAATTGAATGAATTTCAGGTGAGTACGGAACTCGGGAAGTATTATCTCCATTTTAAAGCAGCCATGAAGCGGGTACAGGCGCGTATGGGCTTTTATAATGAATACGGAGAATTTGTCGTCATTTTACACTCGAATCTCTTTCGAATGCCGAATGAGAGTATCGAATTTAGTGAGGATGAGGTGTGGATGAGTATCAATGAAAGCACCCGTGAGATCCTACGCGCCTCTATGTACAAAGAGTCAGAGAATTTTTCATCGATGGGATTGTTGAAAGAGAAGATTTTCGAAATCTCGAAGCTAAGCGGCCAAAGCTCCCGTGATCTCATTAAAAGGGGTCTCTAATGGAAAAAGGGTACTGGATTCCGGTTTTACATTCACATCTCCCCTTCGTTAAACATCCCGAACATGACTATTTTTTAGAAGAGCACTGGCTATTCGAGGCCATCAGCGAATGCTATATTCCGTTGTTAATGCAAATGAGACGGATGGAAGAAGAGGGGATTGATTATCGGTTGAGCGTTTCACTTACTCCGCCGCTTTGCGAGATGCTTGAAGACCCCGACTTACGGGAAAAATATGCTCGCCATTTGGATAAACAGATGGAATTGGCCGACAAAGAGATCCTTCGCGTGAAAGATGATGCGATTTATAAAGATATTGTCCGTTTTTATCATGAACGCTACCATTCGATTGCAGCGTTTTACCACGGTTTTTTATCCTCGAATGTTTTAAACGGCTATCGCTATTTTGCACAGCTCGGAAAACTTGAAATTCTAACGTGTGGTGCGACACACGGCTTTTTGCCACTGTTAAGCGTTAATGCCAAAGCGGTCGAAGTCCAAATTAAAGTAGCGGTAGCCACCCATAAAAAGCATTTCGGAACAGCTCCAAATGGGATATGGCTCCCTGAATGTGCCTATTTTGACGGATTAGATAAGGTGCTTGCCGATAATGGGATTAAATTTTTCTTTATGGATTCACACGGGTTGGTATACGCCAAACCCTCCAGTCGTCTGGGCGTGTTTGCTCCGGTTTATACTCCCGAGGGGGTAGCAGTATTTGGGCGCGATCCTGAGAGTTCCAAAAAAGTGTGGAGCTCCAAGGAGGGGTATCCCGGAGATATACATTACCGTGATTTTTACCGCGATATCGGATACGACTTGCCGTTTGAGTATATTGCACCCTATATCTCTCCGGATGGAGTACGCGTATTTACCGGATTTAAATACCATCGGGTAAGCGGATCATCGACTTATAAAGAGGTGTACGACCGAAATAGTGCAGTACAAAAAGCCCAAGAGCATGCTGAAAATTTCCATTTTGAACGGGAAAAGCAAATTGAGTATCTCGCCGGACATATGGACCGTCCTCCGATGATCGTATCGCCTTACGACGCGGAATTATTCGGTCACTGGTGGTTTGAGGGGCCGGAGTTTTTATATCATCTTTTCAAGGCAATGGATAAGCACCGTGTGATTCGGGCTGTTACCCCGATAGAGTATCTCAATATCCACAATAAAAATCAGGTGGTTATTCCATCGGCATCTTCATGGGGGGACAAAGGGTATTACGATGTATGGCTTAATGGCGGTAACGACTGGATATACCGTCATCTTCATGTGATGGCGATACGGATGGAGGAAGTGTCAACCCGGTATGCCCAAGAGCGTAACCATATCAAAATACGTATGCTCAATCAGCTTTTGCGTGAACTTTTGCTGGCGCAAAGCAGTGATTGGGCTTTTCTGATGACGACTCAAACGGCGATGGAATACTCTATTCGCCGTACCAAAGAACATATTTCCAATTTCACCCGATTGTATGAGATGATAACGAGCGACACACAGGATATCGGGTATTTGGAATGGTTGGAATACAAAAATTCGATTTTCATGGAAATCGATTACACGGTATTTTCGTAAATGGGCCGGCTGTTGATTGACTACGGAGCTTCACGATGCCGTTATGTGATAGAGACGGCAGCGGGTGAGCATTCGGATGAATTTGCCAGCGCAGAGGGTGATTTGGAACTGTTTATCCGTGCGCAATTGAAAAAATATGAGATTGAAGCGGTACATATAGCCTATGCGGGGCAGGTGATCGGAGGGAATATTTACTCGGCTCCTAATATTTTAGCCGATCACCGAGGGCTCAAGTCCGCTATTGAAGCAGAATTCGGTATTGAAGTAAAAATTGAAAATGATCTCAAGTGTGCAGCATTGGCAGAATATCATGCACGAGAAAAGGGATCAAGCCTCGTTGTAGTCTATATCGGAACCGGTTTTGGGGGAGCCATGATAGAAGAGGGGGTATTAGTACGGGGAGCTTCTAATTTGGCAGGAGAGATCGGCCACATCCCTTTTAAAAAAGCCCCTTTTGCATGTGGCTGCGGAAAAGACAATTGTGTTGAACTGTACTGTTCAGGAAGCGCATTATCACGATGGAGTGAGTATTACTCTCTCGAATGTGTTCCGACACTCGATGCGTTGACACAGGATTCGGATGTACGGAGTGCATCGATTGTAAATGATTTTTATAAGGCATTATTGCATGCTTTAGGTACCGTTGTTAGCTTGTTTAATCCTGCTTATCTTATTATAGGCGGATCGGTTGTAACGAATAATCCGGGATTAAAACGCTATATAGAACAAAATCTCGGTGATTTTGTATTTCCACCTGCAGCTAAAGATGTTAAGATTGAAACGACAATATTTAGCGATGGGTGTTTGGAGGGGACGAAATGGCTTTAAATGAGATAGATATATTAGATGGATTTTATGAAAAAGATGCGAAATTCACTACGTCGGTAGCTTATTTCAGTATGGAGTATGCGATCCATCAATCCCTAAAAACGTATTCGGGAGGGCTCGGATTTTTAACAGGATCACACATGCGAAGTGTGTTTGATCTCAAACAAAATTTGGTCGGTGTGGGGATATTATGGTCCTACGGATATTACGATCAGACGCGTAATGAAGATCGTACTATGGCCGTTGCCTATCGGCGCAAGCTCTATTATTTTCTTAAAGAGACAGGGGTAACGGTAAGTGTCAGAATCGGAGGGAGAGACGTATATATAAAGGCATTGCTCCTAGAACCGGAGGTTTTCGGTACGGCACCCATTTTGTTTTTAACGACCGATATTGACGAGAATGATTTTCTCTCACGAACCATCACCCATAAATTGTATGAAAACAACGAAGAGACCCGTATTGCTCAAGAGATCGTGCTGGGAATCGGCGGTTTCAAAATACTTGAAGCACTCAATCGAAAAGTGGATATTTACCATTTGAACGAAGGGCATGCGGTTACCCTCGCATTCTCTCTTTACAACAAATTCGGGGATGTTCAAAAAGTACGAGAACACATGGTTTTTACCACCCATACTCCCGAAAAGGCAGGTAATGAAGAGCACAATGTTCAGCTGCTAGCAAAGATGGGTTTTTTTGACGGCTTATCGGTAGAAAAAGCGCAAGAGATAACAGAAATCAAAGAAGATAATTTTAGTTTGACACTGGCGGCATTGCGTCTTTCTAAAATTGCGAATAGCGTTTCCAAAATTCACCAAGAAGTTTCCAACGAGATGTGGAGCAATTATCCGAACATTGCCAAAATCATTAATATTACAAATGCGCAGAATCGACGTTTCTGGGCCGATAAAACCTTGATACGGGCCTTGGACGAGCATGAAGATTATGAGATTATTGCCCGAAAAAAACATCTTAAACGGATTCTTTTTGATATGGTAGCCGATCAGACCGGGAAGATGTTTGACCCTGATATTCTCACTTTGGTCTGGTCGAGACGTTTTGTCGAATATAAACGCCCCGGACTGATCAGATACGATATGGAACGCTTTAAGCGATTGGTTGGGCGTGATGATCGTCCTATACAGGTGATTTGGGCCGGTAAACCTTATCCGATGGACAGTAATGCCATCAATATTTTCAACGAGCTTATTTACCACTCTAAAAGTCTCAAGCGGATCGCTGTGTTATTCCGGTATGAGCTCAGTCTCTCTCAAATGCTGAAAAAAGGGGCGGATGTTTGGCTCAATACACCGCGTATCACTCGTGAGGCTTCCGGAACAAGCGGTATGTCAGCGTGCATGAACGGAGCTGTTCATTTTTCTATAGCCGACGGCTGGCATCCCGAATTCGCCAAGGAGGGGATTAACTCCTTTACGATTCCGCCGTGCAGTCATAAATTGCCGATAGATGAGCAAGATCGCATTGATAATCATAATATGCTTGATATTTTGGAAGAAAAAATTATTCCGATGTATTATGACCGTCCAAAGGAGTGGATATCCATGATGAAACGTTCTATGGAAGATATCATGCCTGCTTTTGATTCGGGTCGTATGGCATACGAATATTATGTGAATCTGTATAACTATAATATTAAATAGTATGATATTCTAAATAAGCCAGCGCTTGCTTACCCGTTGTAGGATTAACCATATTGCGCACATTATCAAGAGTATCACAGCCGCGTAGATCGGGGGCAGGGTAATGGATGAAAACCGCAATAGGTCCCTAAAAAACGGAATCAACAACATTGCACTGAGGAGGAAACTTACCCCTCCAAACATGTAGATCATCATGGGATTTATGCGTAATTGAGCCGACTGTTTGAAGCGGAAAAAATCGCTGTTAGCAAGAACCAACAGAAAAATGACAGGGACAAGGGCTGTAAACAAAGTGATTCGAATGTTGCTTATGCTCCATCCCCTCTCTTGAAGCATGGCATATCCGACGAGTAATATAAGGGCAATACCTATTCCCTGTGCCAGTGCAAATCCAATATTCTGTACGGTAAAAGGGCTTGCATCTAGACGGCGCGGTAGACGGTTCATAATGTTTTGTTCCGCAATTTCAGCTTCAAAAACAACGGCACAGGCCGGGTCTATCAGCAGTTGGAGCAATACAATATGCACCGGTTGCAGTAGTACGGGCCAGTGCAGCAGTGCAGGGAGAAGTGTTAGCGCGATTATCGGAATATGGACGGCAAACACAAAACGGGTCGCTTTGGTAATATTGTCGTAAATAGTTCTCCCTTGTCGGATGGCGGCGATAATACTGGTAAAACTATCATCCAAGAGTACAATTGCAGCCGCTTCACGTGCGACATCTGTACCTCTCTCGCCCATGGCGATTCCGACGTCAGCAGCTTTGAGTGCCGGTGCGTCGTTTACCCCATCCCCCGTCATCGCCACAATATTTCCATTGGTTTGCAGCAGTTGCACCAGACGAAGCTTTTGCTCGGGTTGCATCCGTGCACATACATCTGTATTCCGGAGCCTAAAGAGTAAATCCCCATCACTAAGATGGGAAATCTCATCACCGGTAATGACATCTGCATACTCGGATAGGTTTACTTGCTTCGCGATAGCACGTGCGGTAGCCGGATGATCGCCTGTGAGCATAATGATCCGAATGCCGGCATTTTTGCATTCAGCTATCGCATCGGGAACTTCGGGTCGTGGAGGGTCTATAAACCCGATGAGTCCGAGAAAGGTAAAGTCAAAATCATGTTGAGTGTTTGGCCAATGGGGACTTATGCCGTTCGCTTGCAGTTCCCCTTTTGCCACTCCCAGTACGCGCAGACCACGCGCAGCCATGGTTTCAATACGGTGTTCAATTTCTTGCAACTGGAGGGTTGATAGGTGGCATAGATCCGCGACCGCTTCCGGAGATCCTTTGGTTGCAAGCAGATGCAATGATGGATTGATATCAGAATATATCTGAGTCATTGCCATAATATCGGGGGAGAGATCATATTGAAACTCGGGGCTGCATTCATCGTGCAGATGCTCGGTTCCGATCAGCTTGGTATGTCCGAAATTTTGGATTGCCTTTTCCATAGGGTCAAAGGGGTCAGCCGGGGTTGCCAACATGGCAAATTCGACCAATGGGTGAAACATTTCAGGTAACTCATCCTCTTGGTTTGCGATATATGAGCTATTATCGACGCTCAGTTCGGCGATTTGCATACGATTTTGGGTCAAGGTTCCGGTTTTGTCCACGGCGAGAACCGTAATAGCACCCAAAGCTTCTACCGCAGAGATGCGGCGGGTGAGGACTTTTATTTTTGTCATCCGCCATGCGCCAAGGGCTAAAAACACGGTTAGAATGACAGGAATCTCTTCGGGCAGGGTTGCCATGGCCAGTGTAATACCGGAGAGGAGGCTTTCCAATACCCCCTTCTCATTCAGCACCCAATTAATAAATATTAATGAAAGGGCAAGGCCTATGGCAATGATGCTTAAATTGCGAATCAGGGAACGTGAAGCTTGCTGCAATCCTGAGGGGATTTCATCGGTTGCCGCCAACGTCTGACCTATATGGCCGATTGCCGTATCGATTCCGGTAGTTTGTACTATGGCGTATCCAAACCCTTTGGTAACTACGGTACTGGCATATAAGAGAGAGGTTGTATCCGGCAGTTTGTTGATCGGAACCGCCTCTCCGGTTAAGAGGGATTCATCAACGGATAATTGCCCCTCAACCAGCAGTGCATCGGCGGCAATACGATCCCCCTCATGTAAAACCAGCAGATCACCCGGAACCACCTCTCGGCCGGCAATGCGAATTTCAACTCCATCCCGTCTGACCAGTGCACGCGGTGCAGAGAGATCGCGCAATGATTCCAATGCACGCTGTGTTTTATGCTCCTGCACCAATGTTATACCGATGACTACCACTACGAATGCCAATAGAAACAGAGCCTCTGCACGATCGCCTAATGCCAGATAAATACTTCCGGCGACCAGTAACATTAAAAACATCGGCTCTTTAATAACGTCTAAAATAATATAAGGGAGCGTTTTGGGAAGCGTCCCCGGTAATACATTGGGACCATACCGATTTTGTCCGGCTAAGACTTCATCACTATTTAACCCGCTTAACACACTTTCTGTGATCATAATATGTTCACTTAAAATTGAATGATAGATAATTATAAATGATAGCACAATAATAAAATTATTAGGTAAAATAGGTCAGATTCATTATTCTTTAAACCCATACATTACAGAGGAAAAGAATGAAAACAATGACGCTTCCGGAATTATTTTTAACTTTTGAAACGTCTGATAAAGGGCTGAGTGCTGCTGAAGTCTCAATACGACAACATCAGCACGGATTTAATACGCTCCCTGCCATCGCTACTACCCAGTGGTATTCTAAATTAGCTGCCCAATTTACCCATTTTTTTGCCCTTTTACTGTGGGCGGCCGCGGCAATCAGTTTTGCGAGTGCTTGGATAGATCCGACATCAAATATGCTTCCCATCGGATGGGCAATTGTCATTGTGATCGTATTGAACGGAGGATTCGGTTTTTATCAGGAGTATCGTACTGAAAAAAGTCTGGAGGCGTTGCGTAATATGCTCCCTTTAAAAGTACGGGTATCGCGTGATGGGACAGAGAGTCTTATTTTGGCCAGTGAACTGGTCCCTGGTGATATTGTACTGCTTGAAGAGGGGGATAAAGTCCCTGCCGATATGTATCTGACTCATGCATCGGATGTATGGATTAATGAGAGTACCCTAAGCGGAGAGAGCGAACTCGTTTCGGCCGATAGTGTCGGGAGTGATAATGCCAAAAACATTCTCTACTCTGGGACGTATGTTGTTAAAGGAGAGGGACGGGGATTGGTATTTGCTACCGGCAAAGAGAGCCGATACGGAGCCATTGCCGCTTTAACGCAGCGTGTGGAAGCGGGGGTGAGTCATTTGCAAAAAGAGATTGCCCATATTTCTAAAGTGATCGCCTTTACCTCGTTAGCGATTGCGGGAAGCTTGATTGTTCTCTCCGGATTCGGAGAAAATGAGTTATGGAAAACCTTTTTATTTTCACTCGGCGTATTGGTCGCGTTGATCCCTGAGGGGTTATTGCCGACGGTGACCCTCTCCTTGGCGTATGGAGCGCAGCGGATGGCCTCCAAAGGGTTTTTAGTAAACGGCCTAGGTGTCATCGAAAATTTGGGTGCGGTGACGGTAATCGCGACCGATAAAACCGGAACGATCACCCAAAACAAAATGAAAGTTGCCGCATGGGCAGAAGAGGAAAAACAAGATCCCTCTCAAGAACTACTGGATGCGGCGCTGTTGTGCAACCGTGCCGATGCAACCACCGGAGATCCGATAGAACAGGCTCTTTTTAGCTTTTCAAGCAGATATACCGATGTACTCAAGCGGCGTAGCGAGCGACCGATGGTGAGTGAGTATCCGTTTGATTATCACCTAAAGAGAATGAGCACGATTCACTCTGCCCAAGACGCTTTCAGTGTTTTTTGCAAAGGGGCACCGGAAGTGATCCTCACCTTGTGCGATGAGGTCTATACGTCAAACGGCAAAAAAGAGATTACACCAGACGAGCACCAAAAACTGATCGAAAAACACGATGCAATGGCGGCACTAGGATATCGGGTGATCGGATTTGCTTCGCGTAACTCTGATGTATTGCCGACATCGCGAC
>OBEQ011335244.1_pt1 | contig 20204 bp, 15 predicted proteins | sample 1670901 | NCBI WGS metagenome assembly OBEQ01 (sample SAMEA104232315, study PRJEB22302) | groundwater metagenome | biome: forest; feature: aquifer; material: groundwater | place: USA | collected 2011-08-07 | depth 5.4 m
AACGGAATCTGATGTTCATACTCGCGAACACACAGGGTCGCATTGGCCTGATTGCGTTCATGAAAATCTAACATACTGCTAAAGCTAACATTTGTTAAGATGTCGCCATTCATCATAAACAGAGGTTCGTTAATTTCTTCGCGGGGTAATAAGCCTAAAGCACCGCCAGTACCCAAAGGTTGCTCTTCGTATATATATTGAATAGAGACATTCCAGTCACTGCCGTCGCCAAAATAATCGCGGAATCTCTCAGCCATGTAGTGAGTCGAAATAAAAAAGCGATGAAATCCCTCTGCAATGAAGCTCTCCAAAATGTGTTCGAGGATTGGCTTTGAGCCGATTTGCAACAATGGCTTGGGGCAGGTGTCGGTTAATGGCCGTAAGCGAGTGCCAAATCCACCTGCCATCAGAAATACCGCATTATTTTTCTTATGGGAGATAATGTCTTGATGATCTCGATAGGTTTCCAATCCGACAACTTTGCCCCGGCCATTTATTACCGGTAAGTGCAGGATTTGATACTCCTTAAAGAGCCGCTTGAGAGATTTGATATTCACGCCTTCTTTAATCGTTATAGGGTCTCGAAACATAATTTCTGACACAGGAGCAGACAATGAGATGTGGCGTAATAAACCACGTCTAACATCTCCATCGGTAATGGTGCCCAAGAGCTCTTGATGTTGATTGACCACCAGCACAATTTGAATTGCCGTCTCATCCAATATCTTCACCGCATTTTGTATCGTGGTATTCGCTTGGACTAAAACCTTTTCCCAATTACGCATACTGCCTCCCACTAATTAACTTCCCAAATCGGCTTGCGTAGCTTCCATTGCCCGTTTTCCCTTTTCCACAAATGCGGTGTTCTCGCTTCTTCAATCACATCGTGAAAGCGCTGTTCAGAAATTCCCATGTACTCCAAACAGCTGTCTAAATATATTTGTGGATACTCGCCATCAAATCGTTTGATTAACGAGATCCCTTCCGCGCGAGTTATGTCTCCATTGCGGATCTCTTGCGCTGAGTCATAGGTGGCTCGACCAATGCCAAACTTGACGTACGAGGTGTAATAATGCAGCCAATCTATTTTGTCATCCAAGGAACTGTATTTGCTAAAGCTGCCTTCGGTGCGCTCGTGATTGGGCATAAAATCAGTATTCTCAACGGCAAAGTAATAGGTTTCTTGCGGATGCCATTTTAAATAATATCCCAGGTAGTGAACTTCTGTTCCTGTTTCATGGACTTTATTCGCGTCGACAGGTAAGTAGGCTTCCAGATCTGCTGGTGTAAAATTATATTCATGCAATATATCCCTTGCACATACACCACCAACGTACAACTCTTCAAGTTGATTCTCAGCGGTATAATACTTGACATCACGAGTTGGCTTTTCATTGTCTTTAATTGCATTGCCATACTCTGCTTCGTTTTCACCATATATTACAAACGGAATATCAAGAAAGACCGACATTTTTGGTGCTAAATTTTTTTGTCCTAGAATAAATGGTTGAAATGGATGACAGAGATTTTCAAAAGCCAAGCGAGTTAAAATTCTATGTGCACGTCGGTTCTGATTGTAGGTATAGTTAGCAAATCCAGCATCTAGCCAAGCGTAAAAATTCTGCACCCCGATATCCGTATAAATTGCTGGCGGCCAGGTTACTAAAATGGGATTCATGTTATATTTATACTTCAACATGTAGGCAGCCATTACACTGTCTTTACCACCGCTGCCCGGTACCACGACATCATAACGCCCATCATCTCTGCGAAATCTATTACATAGTTCAGTTAATCGCTTCTCGCGCTCAGTCCAATCAATTTGTTTTTTCATTTCGCTGAATTTACAGGGATCACATATGCCATCGTCATCAAATACGATCGCCTTTTTCTTTTCACCCGGTTTATTTTTGAATTCAACCGATGAAGAGGGACGTTGATTATTCATGGTACATTTTTTACAGTACTTGATCTCGAGGGGTAAGCCGTATTTGCCAAAATCTTCGCTCATTTACACCTCGACTTTTACATTTTCACAAAATTTTGAAAAATACTTAAGCCAGCCATTCGACTGTTTTCTGGATGAAACTGCACGCCAAATATATTTTGCTTTTCTATCGCGGATACAAACGTGTGTTCTGCATAACGAGTCAAGGCCAATACATCGGTGTAATTGCAAAGTTCGTAAGAATGCATAAAGTAAAAGCTTTCATCTCGGTTAATGCCTTTAAATAACAAGCTTTGCTTCAGCGGTTCAATGCTGTTGAATCCCATATGTGGAATCACCCCTTTACACTGTATTTTTCGAACTTCCGCATCAATTAGAGCAAGCCCCTCTGTCTCACCATGCTCAAAGCCAATTTTCGCCAAAATCTGCATACCCAGACAAATTCCCAGAGTAATTTTTTCATCTTCCTGGCAACTTTCTAACAATGCTTCTGCAAGATGTTTATCTTTTAATTTTTTCATGCCGTCCGCAAAACTGCCCACACCTGGAAGCACAATCTTATCAACTTGTGAAAAATGTTTAGGTTCTTCAACAAACCTCACTACCCCACCAACTGATTCGATAGCTCTTGATATACTCAAGAGATTTCCGGCGATTCCGTAGTCCACAATTCCAATCCGTTGTTTCATAGGACTGCCTCCACGTTTGCTTTACGCAAATGAGCTTTGATATCTGCAATAGTCAGCTTGTTGTAATGTAGTACTGAGGATAATGCGATTGCGCTTGGCTTTACCGTCGTTGCGACCTCAAGAATATGCTCTAACGTTCCAGCACCACTTGCTGCTATCAGGGGAATATCAATTGCGTCAACTGATTTCGCGAGCAACTCGATATCAAAGCCGTATTGGGTACCATCTTGATCTACGGACTGCATAACCACTTCACCGGCACCCCGTGCTTCGATCTCTTTCAACCAATCAAACACTCTTTTGCCAGAAGCGTTTCTTCCGCAATCACTAAAACAGAACCAATCTCGCTCGATCTGCTTAGCTTCAATGCTGACAACCACAGACTGTGACCCAAAGATTTTTGCAGCCTGGTCTATCAACGAGGGATTTTCTTGAAGGGCATGGGTGTTGAGGATAACTTTATCTGCCCCATGTCGAAATAACAGCGAGAAATCCTCCAGACTCCGCACGCCTCCGCCCACCGCAAAGGGAATAAATATTCCATCTGCAGCTTGCTGAACTTCTGTGCAAAGCACCTCTCTGCGATAGAGACTAGCAACGATGTCGAGGTAAATAATTTCATCGGCGCCCTCTTCATAATATTTTCTGGCTAAGTCTGCAGGCAGGCCAAGTTTGCGTAAACCTTCAAAATGAATCGGTTTTACGACATAAGGCGGTTTTACATCGAGCTTGGCAATGAGTCTCATGGCGACCAATTAATTCCTATCTTTGATGATTCCTGTTACTAAGATAATATTTTTAATTCCAAATTCAAATTTACTGCCGCGAACGTACTTTCATCTACATCTATATCGGCTGTTATCGCAATTAGTTGAGCTGCGAGATCGCATGAATACGAACTTCTGACGCGTCCCTCTTGTAGATGAGTAGCAATCCAAGATTTATGCCAATGGCTCTACTAGGCGATACAATTAAACTCAACCTAACTGCATTGCTCTTTGAGTAGCCTTTTTATAGTTCATCATGGATAGATTTTTTGAGTTTCCATTCATCCTGCACCTTTTGCCAAATATGTGATGAACGCCAACTGTCTATCACTTCATAAAATTGCTCTTCCGTTATAGAGCAATACTGTAGAAAGTCGGCAAAATATTTCCGCGGAAATTCACCGTCGTAGCGCTTTACCAATGCTATTCCTTCTTCACGCGTGATTTTTCCGTCGCGAATCTCATGCGCTGAATCTGATGTAGTGCGGCCGATACCAAATTTAATATAAGACAAATAGTAGTGAATGCCGTCTATTCGATCGTCGATGCTGGCATATTTCGAGTAGGTTCCCTCAGTTCTTTCGGTATTGGGATTAAAGCCAGTATGTTCTTTACAATAATAGTAATTGGTTTGCGGATCCCAATTGGTGTAATACCCAAAGAAATGTATTTCAGTATTATTCTTTCTAATATTCTCTATTGGAGGCGGCATAAAAGGCGCCAAATCAGCTCGGCTAATACCGCGCTCTGCCCAAAACTCGGGGGGTTTGCCAGAGAAATAGAGATTGTCATGGTCTTTAATTTCTCGCGTTGGCGAAAGTGCGTTTTTCATATTACCGCCGTACTCCACTTCACCATTTTCACCATACATAATTAACGACACACCGTTCTGCACCGCCTGACGTAAGGGGAAATTGGTTTGCCCATAAATGAAGGGCTGGAAAGGCTCTCCCATGTGAATAAATGATAAGCGCGTCAGGTCGCGAGCCGCTATGGGATTCGGAGTACCTAAAATATGGTTAAAACCCACCTGTATAAATGTATTGAGATTTCGTTTACCTATCTCAGTTTGCCACAGCGGAGCCCAGGTCACACAGAGTGGATTCATGTTGTATTCAAACTTCAGCTTATGCGCAACAAAAGTCCCATCTTTGCCACCACTACAGGGTACTATCACGTCGTAGCTGCCATCGTTCTTTCTGTGCCTATCACAGAGATCGCGTAGCTCTCTCTCTCGTTCCGACCAATCAATTTGAGTTTTTTTGTATTCCGCGTAAGTGCATGCGCTACACACACCATCACTATTGAAGGTGATACGGGGACGTTGATTCGATATAGTACAGCGTTTACAAAATGTAATCTCTTCGGGGAGCAAATACATTTCACGTAGATTTCTCTTTTCGCTCATAGCCATTTCCATTTCTCTTTACTTTTCAACATTTGTTTTACGATGAGATACACAACATCTTGCTCTACGTTAAATTCTTCATTTAATATGTTTCATATTAGGTAATTCTGATTCAAAGGCTTCTCTCATCACTCGACCATCTTGTTCTAGCGAAATATTTCTAAATACAACAGACCTATAATGACCGACTACCCCATTCAGGAAGTCAAGAAAATTATCTCTCCACACTTTGTAATAGGATTTAATCGGCGTTTGATCTTGTTGCATAAAACAATATCCATATAGAACATGCAAAAAATGGTACATGCTGCCCTGCAACAACAAAAGTTCTGCGGTATAGCCCCCAGTCGTTTTAATGTTGATGAAGATATTATTTATTCGCGAACACATTTCGCTGACATCACTCAAACTACTCAATTTTAGCTTAACTTCAGGCACCACTTTCTGCACAAGTTCTGCCAAGCCTTGTTCCACTCTTCGCAGAACAATGTCTATAGCTCCTGCGCTGCACTCAATTGTTCGCTCGGGATCTCTGAATATATAGTCACTCAATAGATTGGCTTTTGATTCATTATCGCCTTCAATCAAATCAATATATTGTTGATTTGATGTCAGCCACTCGGCACCGGTAATTTCCACGCCGTTGGAACAATTGTAAAAATGAATGTCCCGATACTCAGGAGTGGCAATCAACCACTCAATGGCCTTTTTTCCTTTGTACATATTGATCTGCGTATGGATAGGACTACCATCCACAGCAGTCGTATAGAATATAGATTTACTTAAAGCTTCTGCATCGCGCTTGAAATTGTCGGCTACTCCGACTTTGTCGTACATGGTGCCGACAGCGTGATGATGTTCTCCATCTCGAAAACCAAAATCGCAACCAAATAAACAAATAGCTTTTGGGTGATAATATGCGGCAAGACTGACTGCACCGTTTACTACGGTTGGTCCAGAAAATTTAAGGTGTGCAGTCAACCCTCCGAATATGAGACCGACAGTTGAAAACTCATTCAGAATAAAACGCGTATCGTCAAAAAGCTGGTAGACATAGGGATTTGTTTGAAACATACAGATGAACTTAATACTTCTAACCCATTCTGGGTCATTTAGATAATTAATAGCGTTTTTTGTATCATGATTTGATTCAATTTCAATATGAATATCTGGCTTCAGATTATGTTGATGCAAAATGCCTAACGCCGTGCCGCAGCTGATGATCGTGGCATAAGGTTGAAGACGTCGAAGATCTTCAATTTTTTCTGTTAATGAAGGGCCTGCACCGACAATAATAACATTTGATCTTATCTTCTGTTTAAAGACAGGTGCATGTTTAGCCTTACGTCTCAAGTTATGCAGTGTGTTATTAATTTGATTTATCTCATCATCATAGCAACCATAACTCGCGGAAACTTGCAGAATGTCACCGTTAACCCGCTCAATCATTTCTCGTCTATCATTATCACCGAGATGATTGAAAAACAAAGTTGTGGTTGGAAATTGAGGGATATAATAAGTTAGCTTATCCCATATGAGGTTAAATAACTCATCCTTGGAATCGGCCTGGCCCAATACTATTTTTAAAGATTTGCCAGGACTATTCTGGTGATGGCTGCTGATTTTTTCCCAGTCCACACACATAAGACTGGCACTCAGTTGTTCAATATCAGACTCGAAAATAAGGACGTGATGTACGTTACAACGCTCAAGCAGCTGCTCGATTTGGAAACCTAATCCGACCCCCATAAATACCACAAGTGGATAGAAATTTCCCAATTGATAGCCAAGTTCATTGCATTTATCAAGTGCATCGAAATCCAAAACTTTGTTCATTTTTAAATAAAAATAACGCTCAACAGGAAATGCATTTCTCCGAAAGTTTGGAATGCTTTGAATATAGCTGCCTTGATGATAAAGATTACAAAAGCTTTCAACCTCCCGACTGGCATTTTTTTTAGCTTGACCGTTATAAATTGATCGAGCTCCGTCAAACAGATCAATTTCGTCTCGTTCCGGATCAAACTTAAGACATAACTTATTTAATTGGTGATCGGCGATACTCGGGTAAATTTCTGGGAATCGTTCGGCAAAAAAGCGCAGATTTTTCTCTTTTCGTCGAGAAATCTCCCACAGAATTTGTTGCTGTTGCACTTGATAACCCGCTTGCGACATCTCTGAATATTCCTTTATTTACCTATTCAATTTGTTACAAATAATTTACGCTTGCTATTGCCTTTAACGTTTAATGACCTACATGCTGATAAAATTTTTGAAAATTTGCATACCTGCATCACGACTGTTTTCTGGATGAAACTGCACGCCAAATATGTTGTCTTTTTCAATCGCTGAAACAAAGGTATGGCCAACGTAATTGGTGAGCGCCAAGACGTTAGTGTAATTACACAGTTCATAGGAGTGCATAAAATAGAACGCTTCGTCAGAATCAATGCCCTTTAAAAGGCGGCTCTCTTTAATAGATTTAATTGCATTAAAACCCATATGTGGCACTACACCTTTGCACTCAATCTTTCGCACTTCTGCGTCGAGAAAACCTAAGCCCTCGGTCTCACCATATTCATAACCAATCTTTGACATGATCTGCATGCCCAAGCAGATGCCAAGCACGGGTTTGCGGTGATGCAGGCAATAGTTATTGAGAGGTTCTATCAGCTTGCGAATGTTAAGTTTATTCATTCCATCGGCATAGCAACCTACGCCTGGAATGACAAGTTTGTCTATTTCTGCAAAGTCGGCAGGGCTACTAACGATTTTTGTATAGACGCCCACATTCTCTAGCGCGCGAGTAATACTGAAAATATTCCCAGCAACGCCATAATCAAGAACACCTACCCGTTGTTTCATTGCAGCGCTGCCTTCCTGTTGCCAGGAAAGTAAGATTTAATTTCACGGAGCGATATTTTTTCGTAATGTAGCACCGACGCCAGCGCAATCGCACTCGGACGCGCGTCTTTTGCAACAGCCAGAATATCCTCCAGCGAACCGGCGCCACTGCAAGCAACTATTGGAATACCAACCAGCTCCACGGCTTTTGCGATAAGCTCTATATCAAAACCACGCTGCCGACCGTCTCGGTCTACCGATTGCAGCAAGATCTCTCCTGCACCTCGGTCAGCGACCTCTTTGATCCAATCAAAAACCTTGCGCGTAGAGGGAATACGGCCACAATCGCTGTAACAAACCCAGTCGTCGCCTATTTTTTTAGCTTCAATATTTATCACTACCGATTGCGAACCAAACACTTTGGCGGCCTGATCAATAAGCGTAGGGTCAGTTTGTAATACATGGGTGTTAACTACGACCTTATCAGCTCCACTGCGGAATAACTGCGAAAAATCGTCGAGCGTTTTTACCCCACCGCCAACCGCAAGCGGCACAAATATGCCGTCGGCAGTTTGTAAAATCTCTTTGTAGAGTATTTCGCGCCGATAAAGGCTGGAGACTATGTCGATATAAAATATTTCGTCGGCGCCATCTTCGTAATATTTTTTTGCTAGATAGGCGGGCTCACCCATTTTTCGCAAGCCTTCAAAATGTACTGGCTTGACGACATAAGGGGGTTTAACGTCTAGTTTTGCTATGAGTCTCATAACTTTTTATCATTCCAATGAATTAGAAAACTTGTGCGTTATTCCAAAAGCTAATTTGGCGCGCGTCAAAGACTTACTGTTTTCTCTATATCGACTGCTTTTCCATTTAGTTTAACCTGGTCTTCTCAGCGGTCCGAAAGGGATACACCGTTGCACCTGCCGCTACATTTTTACCTACACTAGCACCGGCACCGATCACCGCCCCTGCACCTATGTGAATACCTTGGATAACACTCGCTCCTGTGCCGATATGAACATCATCTTCGACAATAACCTCACCACTTAATACGGCACCTGGCGCTATATGTACGTGCTGCCCAATGACACAATCATGATCTATTGACGCTCTTGTATTGATAATAGTGTTACTACCAATTTCTGTGCCAGCCTGAATAACACTGCCCGCCATTACCTGGACACCTTCGGCAAGCTTAGCAAAATTCGAAATAATAGCCGTTTGGTGTATAACTTTAGTGAAGCGGTAATTGCGTTGGAAAAGCAGGTTGTATAACTCGCGTCTTTTAATTTGGCCAGGCAGAGAGCCGACGCCATTCACCACTAAAACGGTGTTGGGGTCGTAGAGTGCGAGTTCAGTGTCGTCACCTATTACACTCACATCGGCTAAAACTAAAGTCCCTTTTGCAAGACGAGGGTCAAGAACTCCCTTTATAGTTGCGCCACACATCAACAACGCATCTATTAATACTTTGGCATGACCGCCACCGCCGAGTATGACTAGAGGTAAGCAATAGTTGAGGTGCTCCGACATATTATGTAGATCAGACATCGATGTATTCACCCGCTTTAATATCTTTGGTGGCCGATGTGCCTATTAACTGCCAGTAACTCATCGGAGAGATCCCACCGCCAGGTCTTTTGACCGCAACATTGTCAGGAGAAAAAACATCACTCGCGTGTATATCCTTTGCCGCGATCAAACTCTTTCTTGCTACCAACATATTCTTCTTCTCTGACGGCTGTGGCGCTTTGTCGCCGTTACCCAAACTGGCTTCTACGCTACGGATAGCGTTCACCATCGCCTTAAGTGCTTGTGGCTCGAGGGAGGCCTGATGGTCTGGTCCAGGCATATTTCTATCTAGGGTAAAGTGTTTCTCAATAAGAATCGCGCCGCGCGCCACCGCCGCGGTGGGCACCGCTATGCCTTCACTGTGATCAGAATAACCTACCGGTAACTGGAAAATCTCCGCCAAAGTATCCATCGCACGTAAATTAATTTCATTAAACGGCGCAGGATACTCGGTAGTGCAATGCAATAAGGTGACTTTACTTTTAAGCGCACTTTTACCCGTTGCGGAAGCAAAGGCTAGAGCAAATTTTTCTCTGCTGGGTAATTCCTTCGGTCCTGCTATCAAACCGAAGGCGATGACACTTAGTACATCCTGCACTTCCTGTAGAGTTGCCATGCCAGTGGAGACGATAAGATCGGCTTGGCTGTAGGCGTGCGCCAGCACCAAGGGAGCATTGGTAATTTCGCCGGAAGGAATTTTGAGTTTAGTTAACTTCAATTCATTGAGTAAAAAACTGAGGCTCTCATGGTCGAAAGCCGTTGAGAGAAAATCGATGTTATTTTTTTTACACTGCTCAATTAAACGAAAGTGGATTTCATGACTCAGTTCGAGGCGTTTTAGCATTGCATACTGTGAGCTTTCACCCGTAGCAGTCTGTTGGTATTCTGCAGTGGCTGCGGATTGCGTGACAAGATTTTCTGCTTTAAAGGTTTGAAATTTTACCGCATCCGCACCGGCTGCTACTGCGGCTTCAACCAGCGCAAAGGCATTTTCAGCTACACCGTTATGATTTACTCCCGCTTCTGCGATGATGTATGTTCTGCTCACGTCATTTACTCTTCATCTTGTTCTGGTAAGTCGTAAAATACTTTTCGTGTTAGCTGTTGATAGTCTCTGGTTTTTAATACCTGCATTATTCTTTCAACCGCTCGGCCATCACCATAGGGATTCTCGATGGATTTTAACTTTTCAATAAAATTAGCTGACAGCGCCAGTTGAATAGCCGCTTCGATATCTTCGACGCTGTCATTACAATCAATGACGGAAGCGCCACGAATGCGGCCTCGCTGCCGATCGCCTATATTTACCGTCGGCTTTTTAAAGGAAGGAGCTTCCAATAAACCACTCGATGAATTGCCAATAACGCAGTCGACAAATTTCAACAGACTTAAATAGCGTAATCTTCCTAATGAGTGACTGACAAAAACTCGTTTCCCTTGTTGCTGCGCGAAGTGTTTAGCCTGAGCGATCAAGTGCCTGCCACCAGTATCCGCGTTTGGCAGCGTCAGAATAATATTAGCGGTGGGAAACTTATTGAGCGCCTGAATTAGAGACTCCATCGATGCTGATTCAGCAGACTGTGGCCCGCCCGCGTCGGCCAATGTCGTCGGGTGATAGGTTACCAAAAATAGTAACTCACCAAAGTTATAATCGAGGTCTTGTTCCAGTTGCTGACGCGTCATTAGGGTCAGAGACTTAATATTATCTACTCCTGGCGCACCACTGACATAAACATTTTCCGGCTGTTCGCCCAGCTGGATTACACGTTTTTTATAGGTTTCAGTCGAAACAAAATGCAGATGCGACATTTTGGTGATGGCATGGCGAATCGCATCGTCGAGCACACCTTCGGTAATTTCGCCACCGTGGATATGAGCTACTGGAATTCTGGCGAACAACGCGGCCTGTACCGCCGATAATGTTTCAAATCGATCACCGAGGACAACCATTAAATCCGGCTGCAATTGTTGAAGCGCATCGGCAAAACTAATAGTGCCTATGCCAACTGATTTAGCGGTTGCTGCGGGGCTATCACTGGAAAGCAACATATCAATTTTTGCATCAAGCACAAAACCATCCGCTTCGATCTGTTGAAACGTGTTGCCAAACTCAGGTGACAGGTGCATCGCAGACGCTATGACCTGAAGTTCAAATGAATTATCTTCCTTTAAGCTCTGCATCAGCGGTTGTAGCAAACCGTATTCGGCTCGCGAACCAGTAACAACACAGATTTTTCGTTTCTCAGTTGACGCCATCTATTTCTTTTCAATCCTTACACTGCTTGGGATGTTAACAATACGGTCTTCCAACCATTGGGCATTCGACAATTGATCGCGTTGACAATGTTGATACATAGGTAAGGTATGCATTAATTTCCACAGCGGTCGAGTCATCACACCTGACTCATTGGTAGCTTTCAAAAAAATGTCACGCTGGGCACGATTTTCTAACAAGATTGCATTGAGCCAATAATTGGATTTGCTGTCTTTTGGTTCAACAATAAACTCCGCCAATTTATTTCCGGAGTTGGAAAAATATTCCTGGTATGAATCTGCCAGCCGACGCTGCAAATCTAATAATTGATTGAGTTGTTCCATCTGAGCACAGCCGAGCGCAGCATTGATATTGGGCATCCGGTAATTAAATCCCAGCTGATCATGATAGTAATCCCACTGGTGCGGCACTTTTGCTGTAGTCGTTAAATGCTTTGCCTGCCGTGCAAGCTCTTGATTGTCCGTGACCAGCATTCCGCCGCCACCGGTGGTGATAATTTTGTTGCCATTAAAACTGAAGGCAGCCAGTTGACCGAAGGTTCCCACATGCTGGCCCTGATAAAAACTGCCGAGCCCCTCAGCGGCATCCTCCACCAGCGCAATAGAATACTCCTCACAGATGGCTTTTATCGCGTCGATTTGTGCTGGATGCCCGAAGGTATGCATTGGGACACAAGCACGCAGCGTTCTGCCAGTTTTTTTATTGACACACACACGATTAACACATTCGGCATTCTCGTTTAACCAGGCACGCAAATGTGTTGGTGATAAACCGAGAGTTGCTGTGTCAACGTCGATAAAAACTGGTTCAGCTCCGCAATGGGCGATAGCGTTACAGGTGGCGACAAAGGTAAGCGGTTGAGTGATGACTTCGTCATCGCTTGCAACCCCAACCAGGCGTAAGCAGATTTCCAACGCAGTGGTGCCGTTGACGGTTGCAACAGCATATTTGCTGCCGACATACGCCGCTATCTTCTGTTCCAAACGCTCGACATATTTACCCACACTCGAAACAAAGGTTGAGTCTATGGTTTCATTCACATAGGCTTTTTCATTGCCGGAGAAGCAAGGTTCATGTAGCGAAATAGCTGCGGCTGGTGCATATTTTATTTTGACGTATTCTATAAAATCTTTAATGATGTCTTTTTCATACACGTTTTGTGTCATCGCATTTTTTTCAAACCCGATTTTTTCAAACCCATTTTTTTCAAACCCATTTTTTTCAAACATTGTAAATATCCGCTTTGTACTTGCGCAAATTTTCCGGCCGTATAAACCAGTCGATGGTTTTGCGCAAACCCTCTTCTAGCGAATACGCTGGCGTGTAACCTGTTAACTGCTGAATTTTGGTATTGTCACACCACAAACGGAATACTTCGGAATTTTCTGGCCTAATACGCTGAGCATCGGTAATAAAATTCACATCACTCGCCATCAGCTCTTTAATGAGATTTAATGTGTCGCCAATCGAAATTTCCCGGTTAGAACCAATATTGACTGTACTGCCAATCGCTCGATCACACTCGGCTAATTCAACAAAACCCCGACAGGTATCTGCGACATAATTAAAGTCTCGTGTCGGTGCCAGGTCACCCAGTTTGATTTCTTTCACGCCTTGCGCAATCTGACTGATTATGGTGGGAATGACCGCACGCGCTGATTGTCTAGGCCCAAAGGTATTAAAAGGGCGCACAATGGTTAATGGCAATTGAAAGGCATTGAAGAAACTCATCGCCATGGCATCAGCAGCAATTTTTGAAGCGCTATAAGGCGACTGAGGCTGCAGCGGATGGTTTTCATTGATCGGTACAAACTGTGCTGTGCCATACACTTCACTCGTTGACGTGTGAACAACTCGTTCGACATTATTTTCTAATGCAGCCTGGCAGATATTAAGTGTGCCTTTGATGTTGGTATCCACATAACTGTCGGGCGCGTGATAGGAATAGGGTATGGCGATCAAGGCGGCCAGATGATAGATAACGTCTACGTCCTGAGAAATCTTTTTGCAATAGTGTGGGTCGCGTACATCGCCACTTAATACTTCTATATCTTTTAAACAATTGATCTCTTCTAGCCAGCCCCAAAAATTAAACGAGTTGTATTGTGAAAGCGCTTTCACTTTATAGCCGCGCGTTACCAATAATTCGACCAGATGGGAACCGATAAAACCATCGGCACCGGTGACCAGGACTGATTTATCTGCCATATGTTTTTACCTTCTGGATCATTGGGTAATTTCTCCAGGATAGTCAGGTGCAACAAATCCTTCAGCAATGATTTGCGCTTCGATTGTGGTATTACCTTCGGTTAATACATGCAGTCCCAACTTTTGTACCTCGGTCGCACCGACATTGACTGTCGCGGGGCTTTCATCGGTGATACGTCCATCCACATCTCGGTCATAACGGAAAGTGCATATCAAATCTGGTTCGAGGGATTCGGGCAAAACAGTCTTAGGCAAGGGCAATGAAATAGACCAGGAGTCACAGGGATGCGCTACTCGTATTAGCTCTTCAGGCATATAGATTGTAGTAATAGTTGTGGTCGAGCTTGTTGCTGAAGTAATAGCTACCTCTTGGTAGCGCGTAGCAGTAAAACCCTCTTTTTTATCACTATCTGGCACATCGATTTTTTCCACTGTCGTGCCCACTACTCCTCCTTCAATAGTAACTGGAAGATTTACATCAATCACGATATTCGATCCATCCAATGCATTACTATATTCGTCAGTTATGGGTGTGAGGGTCAACGGCATCGTTATCCCTGCTGTTCTATCGCCGTTATATAAACAACTATTAGTAGGAGCATATAAAATATTTGAGGCACTACTATTACTAGGCTGATAAACGCCAACCGCCGGATTTAGTGCAAAAGTCTGACTCTGCGCAATTTCCAACTCAGCTTGCATCGCGCCTGGCCCGGTGATATTGCAACTAAAAAATTTCACCAGCCCATCATAAGTTTGCATAGTGTTGCCGTAACCAAAAAAGGCCTGACTACTGCCCACGGATTTCATCGTAAAATTGGTATAACGGGCCAACGTATCATCTCGAGCTGGTTGCCAGCCAAAACTGTAGGATCCAGTGAGATCCCTCGGGTCGAATTGCGCAGTAAAAATTTGAAAATTGTTGTCCCATATGAGCGATGGGTCTACGGCGCGCGCCGTCAAGACACTGCTGTCCACAAGTTCAGAAAATCCATTGGTGCCATGATCACAAAATTCAGCTTCGCGCGCCTGCAGTCGAATATCTGTAGCGGTATTTTTTATATAATGTGCTGAACCATTTATGGCGACTTCATCCGTATTACACTGCAGATTGTCTTCATTAAGATCATCAATTCGGTAGGTTAGCAGCCCCTCAAAAGCATCTTCAGTTGCTTCACTCCCACTGCTATCACTGGACGGAAACATCGAGTGAGTTAAGGTGATATCGATTGCGTAAGTCGTTTTAAATACCAGACTCACAGAATAATCCCAGACATTCGCAGTGCTATGGGTAATTTTGGCTGAGGTAATCACTGAATTAGTAATGTCTTGTTCATTTAATTCATCCGTTAAATCAACGCTGGTCCCCACTGCAAGATCTTCAACCAAAACGGCTTTTGGATTGGATTTTTGATATTGCTGCATCAAACTTGCAATTCCAGCGAGTGCGGTCTGAGTACGAACTTTCATTCCCGACGCCCGCGCATTTAGCTGTGCTGCGATACACACCTCATCATCAGGTCCATTGGTTTCTTCCCAGATACCGAGTTCACCGGCGGGTAGCACGGCTAATGCATCACTACTGGCAGAATCATCATCTTCCGAGACCGGAAATATGTCTGTTCCATTCAGATGATATTGGTAGGCCATCTCAGGGCCATAACAATCAGCATCCTTTACATCCAGATAGAATCGCCCCGGTCGAAATGTATCGCTAATTGTGGCACTGCCATCAAGTAAATCATTCAACTCAGTGATTATCGCCTGGTAATCACTGACCGGAAAACCAGAGGAGGAAATCGCATGGCCCTCATCGGCCTTATTGAGTGATTTTGTTTTGCCAGAATTTTGCCTGCTGATACTGGTGTTAAGCGAAAGACTCAAAGGTGAGGCTACAGCAATTCCCTTTGGAAAGGGGCTGACGATTTCAGTTGTGGAACTGCTGGTGGAGGTAGTTACTGTGGTAGTGTCTGTATCAGTGGTATCACCACCCAAACAGGATGTTAATAACAAACTAGCGCAGACAAGCACAGTGCATCGATAGCGTTTTGTTTGCAGCTGGTTTGTCTTGAAAAGCAGTTCACACATTCTTCTAATATTGTCCATTTGCGCAGACCGGTATCTCTCTTTCCTTGAACTCTGTTAATAAATAACGACAACGTCAATTTCCAGGCTCTCTGCCTCTATGAACGAATTAATTACCAAAAGAGCAATATCTATACCAGCCATTAGAGAACTCCTGACACCTATTCCAATAGCGTTATTAATAGCTCAAATTTATGGCCAACGACCAGGTTATGACAAATTGATTATAGTATTGAGTCGAAAAGCGTGCCGATTATCTTCCAGCTTCGCTTTCGTCACCTACAATTAGGGCGTAGGGATCTATCGACTGCGGCTGCGTCGATGATATTTATTTATAGTTATGGCCTGATATAGGCTTAGTAGACGCTTAATACGCTCCTTAAAATGGACTTTTCATGACGCGTGCCAGCAGTATTGAACAGCTTATCAGTAAAGCGGCGCGCTTTAGCCAAGCGCAGCGATACGACAAAGCCAAAGGCTTATATAAAAAAGTACTTAAGAGCGCACCCGATCATTTCGATGCCTACTTTCAATTAAGCCTCATCGCGGTTAATGAAAAACGCCATGACCAAGCGATCGACTACACTAAACGCGCTTTTGAACACGCGCAAAACGCCACGCAGCGCAGTATGGCGCAAGATAATTTGGGATCGATCTACTACAACCTGGGTGCCATTGATCAGGCAATCGAAATCTACAACAAAAATATCGACGATAACCCTAAGTTTGCCGAATCTCACTTTAATCTCGGCCAGTGTTATCGCGCCAGACGCGAATTAAAAAATGCCTTGCCCTGTTATATTACGGCGATCAATCTAAATCCTAATTACGTCAGCGCTTATATATTCCTCGGCGCGATATATATTGGATTGCGAAAATATTCACTGGCCATCAATGCACTGCAAGCGGCTTTTACCTTACAGCCAACAAATTCCGGGATTATTGTTGAGTTGGGCAACCTCTATCGTACCACCGGTGATTTACAGCATGCTAAATCTGCTTTTCTCCAGGCTTTGCAGCTAGACCCCCACATGGTCATCGCCAGATACAATTTGATGACACTAAATCATCAGCCTGACAACAATGATATTCGCATCATGGAGAGCCAACTCAACGCTCGAACCACGTCGCCTATAAATAAAATTTATCTGGGCTATACCCTATCTCATACCTATGATTCGCGAAATGAATACAACAAGAGTTTTTTACTGTTGAAGGATGCCAACGCGCTAAAACGCCGATCGATCGATTTTGATATCACCGCAGAACAAAGCCACATAGAACATACGCGAAAAATTTACAGCAAAGCGTTTGTCAGCAGAATGCCCATTAACCTAGAACAAAAAGCTTTGGAAAAAACAGCTACCGAACAAACTGAAGCGCCCATTTTTATTGTCGGTATGCCGCGCTCAGGGTCTTCGCTGATTGAGCAGATTCTTGCCAGCCATTCTACAATAGAGGGTGGTGGTGAACTTTTTAGCTTGGGAAATATTGTCAACGGGCTCAGCCAGGGAAGTAATTCAGACTTACACTATCCCTTCTGTGTCGCTAAATTGTCGCAAAATGATTTGCAGCTGTTGGCCCATTCTTACCTAGACAGTGTAAAAGAAGCAGTCCAGCCCGGTCGATTTACCGATAAGATGCCACATAATTTTCTTTTTATTGGACTTATTTATCAATTGTTCCCTAACGCAAAAATCATTCATAGTTTGCGCGACCCGATCGATACCTGTTTTGCCTGCTATCGAACTCTCTTTAGTCAGGGACAAAATTTTTCCTACAGCCTGGAAGATGTCGGTCGCTACTACCAACTCTATCACCAGCTAATGGCACACTGGCACGAGGTTTTTCCCGGGAGAATTCTGGATGTGGCTTACGAAGATCTGGTCGCCGATCAAAAAGAGGTTTCGCATCGAATTCTCGAGTACTGTGATTTAAAATTCGAACCTGCCTGCCTCAGCTTTTATAAAACCTCTCGTTCAGTATCGACCGCAAGCGCCGTTCAGGTGAGACGTCCTATCTATAAAGATGCTGTAGCACGCTGGAAAAATTATGCCGCGCATTTGCAACCGCTGCTGGATGCACTCGGGGATCTATAACATTGCCGTAGGGGCAGGCCCCCGTGCCTGCCTTTTTTTAACAGTGCTATGTGTTGACCCAGATATCAGGGCAACCACGGGGGTTGCCCCTACGCATTTCAATAGGCAGATATTTGCGCAAAACAAGAAACTAACGGATAAAATTAAAGAGTGAAAGACCGCTGATCTTGGTGAAACTCTGTTGTGCGGCTTGCAATATCACCGTCTGTAGATTCAATTTTGTAATCGCCTGGGTGTAGTCCAGATCCTGGATTTCCGATAAAAGCTTTTCACTTGAAACAGAAATTTCCTCATGCAGCGTTTTAGTACTGTCTAAGGTATTTAATCGATGGCCTACACGACTGCGCACTTCCATCACGCGAGTTTCTGAATTTGATAAATTCGCCATGCTTTTATCAAGCAGGTCCTCCAATTTTGTCCTGTCTTCTGGCTTATCGGTTAAAGTGCGCAAGCCTGTCATCAATTTTTCTACAGTGGTTAGCAGTGGCTCCCGACTACTCGATTTCACCACAAAGGTATCTCCCGCCTCTGGCGTCCCAGTTATATTAAACGTTACCCCTTGGACGACGATATCTTCACCGGGCGCATAAGTCACCGCACTCATACCATCAATGACCTTGCCATCTGATTTTTGCGTCACAGTATAGGTCGTAGCGCCTGGGTCGAAGGTAACAACTATATCTTCGGGATAAAAATCGTTATAGGTGGTTTGGTCTGTGATATTGCCGACTGAAATCAACGCGAGAGGAGATGCTTCATTGCCCGAACTTGCATAGGTATAAAACGTTTTGTGATCACTGGGCACATCAACAAATAGCTCTCTGCCATTGTCGCCTGTCTCAATCGACGAACCGGAAGCAATTTTGAGTTTGCGTTGGCCTTCATCCCCGTCATAAACAAAGTTGTTATCACCAACATCCACAAAAGGCTGGGTTTTGCTTTTAAAACCGGCAAACAGATACTGCCCATTGGCGTCTTTCGAATTCATTATATTGACCAGCTCCTTCATTCTTTCTTCGATTTCACCGGCCAAAATATTGCGATCATTTCCACTAAAACTACCGTTGCCCGCCATAACAGATATGGTTGTTAAGCGCGAGATGATTTTCCCCACTGCATCCAGCTGGGTTTCTTCCATATTCAACCGGCCTTCGGCGGCGCGAATGTTACTGGTATATTGCGCGCGCAGGCCTTTTTCTTGATTCAATTGCAGTACTCTGGCCGATGACACAGGGTCATCCGCAGGGGTTAAAACTCGTTTGCCGGTAGATATCTGATTCTGTGTTTTCGCCACGTCACCGGTAGCACTGAGCAGGTCCCCTACGCCACGACTAAACACATTTAAGGTTGATAACCGCATACCTTATTCTCCTATTTCCAGTACTTGTAAAAAGCAGCGTTAAAGTCATTTTTAAAAGTACCTGTAAAAAGCAAAAACTATTAACGGAACGAATCCAGTAATAAATCGAAAATCGATCGAGCAATATTGATAATCTGTGCGGCGGCGTTATATGCTTGTTCGAACTGTATAAGCAACGCCGCTTCTTCATCTAAATTCACCCCGGAAATGGAGTCACGACTGGACGTCGTCTGCGTCAGCAATCCCTCAGCTGCCTCAGCATCAATTCGCGCCTGGCTCGTTTGCGCTCCCACCACTTCAACCAACTGTCCATAAGCTTCGTTAAAGCTAAGTGAGCTGCCAGCAATTAAAGCGGCGTCTTGTAAATCCACCATTTTTTGCACGTTGCGATTATCGCTTAACGCATTGTCATTGTACTCGAGGTAAAATTCGTCACCCTTTTGTGGGGCGCCTTTTATCACCGCCTGGTAACCGCGAAAAATAGATTCACCTACCGGTGTAGGGAATTCAAATAAGCTGCCCCCGGCCACACCACCACCATCTGATCTCAAGGTGATGCTATCTGCCATCTCAACTTCAACGACACCACCGACTGTACCTGAAACAGCGGCCACGCCGGTTGCTGTGATGGAAGTTGCTACAGCTTGTCCGTTGACAGAAGTAAAATCCAGCGAGTCGCCGGCATCACCATCGATAGTAAAGGACAGATCGTCACCATACAGTGCTGTCACTGTTACATTAGTACCGTCACTGGTTGCCCTAATTCCTGATGCGACCATACCGCTGTTCGCGTTAATCAGATCAGCCAAACCATCAGCCGTGGGCGATAACGTGGTTGTAGTACCATCATGTAACACTATGCCATTCAACGTAATGGACATTGCTGTGCCGCCAGCATCGTTTATCGAAAAAATCGCTTTAGTGTTAGCATACGCATTAATTCCAT
>OBEQ012584242.1_pt1 | contig 20190 bp, 16 predicted proteins | sample 1670901 | NCBI WGS metagenome assembly OBEQ01 (sample SAMEA104232315, study PRJEB22302) | groundwater metagenome | biome: forest; feature: aquifer; material: groundwater | place: USA | collected 2011-08-07 | depth 5.4 m
CGATCGCCCTAAAACAAGGCATTGACCGCATCCGCATTTTTAACAAGGAAGGGCGGATAGTATTCTCAACGACCACTTCGGAAAAAATACAAGTGGAAAAAAACGCGGAATCATGCAATCCTTGCCACGCGAAGAATCAGCCCATGGTAAAGGTTGATGTTCCGTCGCGTTCACGCATCTCTTGGGGAACCGATGGAACCCGCAAACTTGCTATGGTGACACCGATTTACAACGAAAGTTCCTGTAGTGATGCCGAATGCCATGCGCATCCGAAGGATATTGCCGTCTTAGGTGTATTGGATATTTCGCTTGATCTTGCGCAGATGGACAGTGAGATGAAGTCGGTACGGCAACGAGTCGTACTCGCAACGATCGGGCTTGTATTGATCGTCGGGCTCTTCGTTGGCGTGTTCGCGACCCGATTTGTGGACAAACCTATCCAACGCCTAATCGAAGGGACGCGTGCTGTGAGTGAGATGAATCTCGAGACGCCGATTAATGTTCCGGCCGTAGGCCAGTTGAACGAACTGGCGCAATCATTTGACATGATGCGAGTGCGACTCCGACATGCACTCGCGGAACTCAATGAATTTGCCCAGCAGCTCGAATCCAAAATCAAGGAGCGGACGGAGCAACTCGATGCAGCGAACCGAAAGCTGGTGCAGAGCGATCGCCTGGCATCACTCGGACAACTTGCCGCCACCGTTGCACACGAAATCAATAACCCTATTGCCGGGATCCTCACCCTCTCCATGCTTGTCCAGCGTATTCTCAAAGATGATGGAATACCGCCGGATCGAGTCCTGGAGGTAAGGCAATACCTTACGCAGATCGTCAATGAAACAAGTCGTGTTGGGCGCATCGTCACCGACCTATTGGCGTTTTCGCGTAGATCAAAGCCACAACGCATGGATGCTAATCTCAACGCAATCATCCGTTCAACGCTGTCGATCCTCAGTCACAAATTGAAACTTATGAATGTAACGCTTGATGAGCGCCTTACCGAGGACCTGCCCGCAATCAAATGCGACGTATCACAGATGCAACAGGTGCTCATTAATCTTGTTATGAACGGAGCAGAAGCGATGCAATCAAAAGGGGGCGGACCTCTCCTCATAGTAACACAATTTGTAGAGCGGGAAGGCAGTGTCATCCTCGAAATTACCGATAAAGGAGATGGTATCTCTGCGGATCATCTGACGAAGATTTTTGACCCCTTCTTTACGACCAAGGGTGAGGGGAAGGGAGTTGGGCTTGGACTTGCGGTTATATACGGTATTGTGGATGCCCACAAAGGAGATATTGACGTGAAAAGCGAAGTCGGAAAAGGAACAACGTTCCTCGTGAGGCTTCCAATGGGAAATGGATCAAATGTGTGAACTCCCTGTACTGTGTGCCTTTTGGTGTTATAGACGAAGAAGTAATCTTGGCAGTGGAAAATATTCTTACGGATACATTCAATCTTGAGGTAGGAAGAATAGAACCAAACGTCATACCAGCAGAAGTATTTGATGTGACAAGGCATCAGTACAATTCTGAAAAATTTCTTAGGATTCTGCACAAGACCGAAACGGAATGCTCCACCCGTTTGTTGGGAGTGACAGCAGTTGATTTGTTTATTCCGATGTTGAGCTTCGTATTCGGGCAGGCACAATTGCAAGGTCGTGTTGCAATCGTATCAAGCGCGCGATTGCGGCAAGAATTTTATGGTCTTCCTGCGGACCCCCACTTGACCAAAGAGCGGACAATGAAAGAAGCGATCCACGAGATAGGTCACACATTCGGGTTGACTCACTGCCTTGACAATCGCTGTCCGATGTCGCTCTCTACTACTGTCACATCGATTGACACGAAAGGCACACGGTTATGTCGCAGTTGCCGAATTGCGCTTCAAATTTATCAAAACACATCAATTATTGCAAAAGGATAATCATGAGTACGTATTGGAAAATTTTAGTAGTTGACGATGAAGAAGTAATGCGGATTTCATTGGCAGGGTGGTTACGTGAAGACGGGTATGCAGTCGAAACCGCAGTGTCAGGGCATGAGGCGATTGAGAAAGCCAAGACAACCGATTACGCCATTTACTTCATCGACTTGAAAATGCCCGGTGGAATAGGCGGCATAGAAACGATGATGGAAATCAGGAACCTTCACCCTGAAGCGCCGGTCATCATCATAACGGCTTATGCAACGGTAGACACAGCGATTTCCGCATTGAAAGAAGGCGCTCACGATTACATTGTAAAACCATGCAATCCGGCAGAAATTTCGTTGCTAGTAAACCGGATCATCAAGGTTAAAAACATTCAGCGCGAAAACGTTATTCTCAGGAAGAAACTATCCAAAAAATATTGTTTTCATGATATTATCAGCAAGAGTCCCAGAATGCATGAGATTTTTGCACTTCTTGAGGAAATAGCGAGTGTTAGAAGTACAGTATTGATTCAAGGGGATAGCGGGACTGGGAAAGAACTCATCGCCCGCGCCATTCACTACTCCGGAGATAGGGCTTCAAAACCGTTTATAGGAGTCTCCTGTGCTGCACTTGCCGAGACGCTTCTCGAATCTGAACTTTTTGGGTATGAGAAAGGATCGTTCACCGGGGCATCAGCACAAAAAAAAGGGAAATTCGAGATAGCCGAAGGGGGCACGATTTTTCTTGACGAGATCGGTGATATATCTCCCAAACTTCAGGCTGATTTGTTGAGAATTCTCCAGGAACGAAAATTTTTCCGCGTCGGAGGTACTTCGGAGATTGAAGTGGATGTAAGAGTGATAGCAGCAACGCACCGAGATATTCAACAAGCAGTGTACGATGGTACATTTAGAGATGATCTTTTTTACAGGCTCAACGTTGTTTCCATCCAACTCCCCACACTACATGATCGGAGGGAAGATATACCCCTTCTTACCAACCATTTTATCGAACGATTTGCGCCGGAACTTCGAAAGCCAATATCGGAAATATCCGATGGTGCTCTGAGAATCTTAATGGATCATAAATGGCCGGGGAACGTTCGTGAACTCGAGAACGCTATCGAACGCGCTATGGTAACATGCCGTGCTACAATACTGACAGAAGAGGATTTTCAGTTCCTCCTCAATAATCACAACAGCCGGGAAGAGTGGGTAATTCCTTCGAATGTCACACTTGATGAAGTAGAAAAGCATGTGATTGCTGAAACCTTGCGACGTATGCAGGGCAATATCAAAGAGACTGCCACCGTTTTGGGCATCGACCGGTCGACATTATATGATCGGCTTAAACGATATAACCTTCCTCGTTAAGGTTGCAAAAACATTTCTCCCCATAATAGATCAACGTCCGCTTTCAACATACCGGGGATATCATCGACTAGTGTTCCACCATCAGCAAGTGTTTCCCCCACCACTGTGGTAGACATTAACTTTTCCATTCGTTCGATTTCTCGAAGCATCCACGGACGTACCTCTTTGCCTCTTAATAAGTGCCGGAGATCAAATGATTTCGGCTTGATGCGAAGAAACCAATCTTGTTTCCACCCGCCAAGCTCAAGCACTTCCCCGTCAACGGGGGAGAGAATTCTAGCAGATTTGCCATTCCGAATGAACTTCCATGCGGTTCCATTCACTTCTACAGCACTACCAACAGGAGGCAGATCAACCCGGTCCGGTGATCCAGCAAGGCGGGCGCCGAAATTATCAATACCAACGGTGATTGTGCCATCTTCTTCGGGCCGCGCCCATGTGTGTCCGCGATGGTAATACCGGTCAAGTGGCAAGTCAAATCCGAGCATCTTTTCTACTGTACCCGGCATGGTGTCGGCACCCGGTGAATTGGTGCTGGCAGAAAGCAATCCCTCGTGGGTAACGCAGAGGCGGCAGTCAAATCCATTCGGGCAGATGCGATCACCTATTTGCCCTGTCATCGAATGACGACATGCCCGAGCGGGTTTGGGAAGATCTTCAAACGTCGCTTCCCACATTACTTTCTCTTTATGGCGCGTTATGAAATCCCTTCCTGTGCGTAGTAGAGCTTTCGCCACCGTAAAGAGAACGATGGAGATGACACTAAAAAATACACCAAGAAAGATGAGGTGAAATGCGGTCCACTTAAATCCATATACCCAAGGAAACATACTAATTCTCCATTATTTATGCTTAAGCTCTCGCTCCTGCGGAAACAACGACAGATAGCGGAATGAAATCGAATACAATAGAACACCGTATGCAAGAACGGCTGCGAACGTTACCACCTCCTGCCAACTCGGAACGTAAGAAAGGAACTTATCGAACACCAAGGTTGGAAGTGCTTGTGTTTGAATAGTGAGCACGAATCGGTTGAGTGCCACGCCTAACAGAACAAAGAAGGCAGTGGGAATAAGTAACCGGATATTCTCGCGCCATTTTTTCTTTAACAAGAGAAGTGCCGGGAGGAGGCCGAAAAGAATTATTTCGCTGAATAGAACCCACGAGCCGAATGGTTTTCGCTGGTAATATTCGAACGCCGGAAACCCTGCAGATGGTGAAGTACTGTTAATCCAGATCAGCGTATCAATTGTTTTGAACAGAACATAAACGATGAGGAGGATACCTGAAATTTTGCCAAGATAACTCAATACTTCCGGCTTCACGAGTCTTCTCCTAGTCAAGAGTTGCACAAGCCATGTGGTGATAACAACGAATACTGGACCTGCCGCCATCGCAGAGATAATAAAGAGAAAGAAAGTGGATGGCCAAATGCCGATCTCCTCCCGGAATGCAAAGGGTCGGCCGCGCATCACACCATACAAACCGCCGAGCGAACCCTGGTGGAAGAAGGACAAAAACGCTCCGACCGCCGCTAGGACAGGCATCAGTTTATGCATCTCGAACTCAAACACAAGAAACTTTGGAATTTGCCGTAGTTGGCGGTTTTTGAGTACGATCGGAATATATTCGATGGCAAGCACCGTTAGGTAACAAGTTATGCAAAAGGTTACTTCGGTGAGCATGGAATGGACATTAGGGTGCCAGAACGTGAACCAGGAACGCAAAGGCTGGCCAACGTCAATCATAAGTACCAAAACCGCACCACTATAGCAGATAAATCCGAGCACAACTGCACTGTTGATCACTGCCTTCAGTTCCTTTTTCTTAAGAACATAAAGGAGGAACCCGGTAAAGAATGCGCCGGCGCCAAAGGCAATGACGGTCAAATCAAGATAGATCCACAGCCCAAATGCAAAGCGGTTGTCCATGTTTGTTTGATTTAGGCCTTCAGAGAGACATAGGAACGCTCCATAAAGTCCCCATCCGAGTAAGAGAGTCCACGGCAACAACCAGAGAGAAAACTTCCCAAACGAGGTGCGATCAACTCCACGCACAATCAAATGTTCATCCATGTTTTATCTCCTTCATTGTCTTGGCAAGTTCACGATCCGCTAAATTGCGAACCCAAGGTCGACTTGAGAGATAATTAATCTTCGGCTTTGTCCCAAGGCGAGAAAGAAGTTTAAATGCTCGATCGCTGTTTGCAAGCCGGGCAACGTCACTCGTCTCATCGGTAAGATCGCCAAAAGTTATTGCTTTTGCGGGGCAACTCTCTACACAAGCAGGGATATACTCATCCTTACTTGGTTTACCTAAACCTTTCGCTGCTGCAGATTGTTTTGCAGTGTGAAGACGACCAAGGCAAAGGCTGCACTTCTCGACAACGCCGCGCATTCGGGGGGAGACTTCGGGATTTAGAGACTTTTCCATGCCTTTCGGCCATTTAGGATCCCACCAATTAAAATAACGGGCGTGATAGGGGCAAGCGGCAATGCAATAGCGGCATCCGAGACATCGAACAGCGATCTGTCCGACAATCCCCGTAACAGGGTCTATCTCAACAGCATTTTGTGGACAGACTGAAACGCAAGGAGCGTTCTCGCAATGTTGGCACATAAGCGGAACAAACACCGAATCTTCTTTAGGGTATGGCTCGCCATTCTGAACTTCTTGGACCATCATCCAGGTGATGCCAGTTCGTTCAGTGGCCAATGTGTTTCCCGGAGCGATATTGTTTTCTACGGCACAAACCACTGTACAGGCGCCGCACCCCGAGCATCGGTCCAAATCAATTGCCATTCCATACTGTGAATGTTGTTGTGTGGAATTCATAATCAGGATACCTTTCTGAGACTGGCAGGAGTTGGTTTCCACGAAAAAACAGGGTCCGGTTCAACAAGTGAGAAAATATTTTGTTCCAATGTTTCTCCTTCTTTAGTAAATGCGACCGGGTCTGGGCCTGCTGAAACATGGATTATGCCAGGCATACCTGATCGATCAATTGTAATCTTCATCTTGCGGGATCCGCGTGCCGTTTCAATCTGTGCCAGATCTCCTTCTTCAAGCCCGCATGATTGTGCAATGTAAGGAGCGATGATGGCGACATCGGAGGTAGAACGTATTCCCGATTCCTGATATACTTTGGTCATGATGGGTGAAACCTGTCCTACACCCACACCCACCACATGTCTGAATGGTATGAGTGTGAAAGGATAAGCGCTACTCAAAGAGATCGCATTGCGTTCCGATCTCAATGCGCTCGCAGTCATAAGTTCGACCGAATTAATTTCTTTTCCCAACAATGTCACCTTGGGGAGTGGTCTTGCAGGTCTGCCTGCATTAAGCCACAGTGCACCGGAAACGAGTTTGCTCCAAAACTCTTCAGCAGATCCAAAAGAACTCACATCCACAGTTGAGCCATCTTTGAAGTTGAACACAACCCCCTCGCCTTTTTTCAGAATCGCATCAACTCTTCCTCGCAGATACTGTTCCGTTGTTCCTGGGACTGAGAATAGATTGCCCAGAAATTCCAGAGGATCTACTACACCTTCTTGTTGTTGCACGATAGATGCGGCAATAGCGAAACTCGCGTTCATTGCATTAGGAGGAGTCGGACTATCAGCGAGCGACTCAAAAGGGGCCGGGGTAGGTATAAGTAAATCCGCATTCCATCCAATTCCTGCAAGGAAAGGTGAGAAGCAGACAACAAAAGAATGGTCAGTGGAGAGTTTTTGTTTAATTGCGTCCCACGGAATTTCCGTTGCCGTTCCCGGATCATCAATGAATAATAGATGGATCGAATGATCAGGAATATTCTTTAAGACAGAAATTGGAGTAAGTACGGATTCGTCAAGATCACGCTGTACGGGTATTGTATTTATCGAGATTATCCCGCCCTCTTTCTCGAGATTGCCAAGTAGCAGGTTTAATCCTACTATTGCAATCTCAGTATAGGGGTCGGCGTCGGAGCCGTTCACGACGATTGTAGGCGACTTCGCCACAATCTCGCTGGCGAGTTCAACCATTCGTTCCGGTGGAACCCCGGTGAGTTTTTCGACACGCTGAGGCGAAAACTCATTCACAAGTTGGAGATAGGAAGGCATATCCACAGCCAAGCGGCGAAGCGCATTGGCATCATATGATCCCTTGTTAATAATTACATTTGCGAGTCCTAGAACGAATGCGGTTTCAGTTTCGGGATTGAGTCGAATCCATTTATCAGCCAGAGTTGCAGTCCGGGATCTGCGCGTTTCAACCTGAATAATTGTGGGGCGATTGCCGGCTGTGGACTGCAAGAGTCGGCTCGGATTTCCCCACGGTTCAAGTAGCGGAGCGCCGATACTCATGATGAGTTTCGCATGTTCGAGATCGAGTCCAGTCGGTCCATACGGTGTTTCACACATCATATCGAGTGCGCTTTCTTCTTTGCGTGAAGAAACGATGTAACGCCCATTGGCGCCAAGAATCTTGCGATAAACAAGCGAAGCAGTACGACCCGGTTGTAAATCAAGAATTGCAACTGAATCTTTGCGTGCTCCATTCAGAGTGGATATCAACCGGGATTTTACTTCGTCAAAGCCGATTGCTTTCTTTGATAATGCAGGTTTATCGTGGGAGATGATGAAAGGCGTATTTACGCGAAATGGGTGGTAAGCACAGTGATGAGCCGCTAAACCAGCCGCACATAATGTGCCAAAACTTAAAGGGTGGTTGGGAACAGGTGACAAACTGAACGGAACACCGGCAACAGCGCGCGCACGAACTCCACACCCAGCGGGGCAGAGTGTGCAGGTACTGTATCCTGAGGTGAGTGGTCCACGAGGAACTTTAACAATCCAAGGTCCGGTTTGAGTCACTATGGAAGAATCCTGCAGAAGCTTCCATGGCAGAGGCGTGAAAAAAGTGCCGGCCAGTACGCCGCCGAACAGTTTGATTATATTGCGACGAGAGATAGAATTCATTTGCGTTTCTATTTATGGCAATCAATGCACGCGCTTTGGTGCGTATGTTCGTTATGACAATTGATACAGTCGCTCATCTTCATCCCATCTGATGGTTTCCCCAGTATCCCTGAGTTCCAGCTACCTTCAACATCGCGGCTGTAACCTGTGATGATATTGACCTGTAATGGGTGTAATGTTGTTGACGACCCGTGTTGACCATGGCAACGTGCACATTCAATTTTTGCAGTATTCACATGATAAAAGTGAGAAAAATACGCGTTGTCAGGCTGACGAGCGAAGACCAACCATGGTACTTCGCGGTTCTTCTTTACATATTCCTCGACAAATCGGCGTTCCGCTTCTGTCGTGCCGGAGACTTCCGCATGACAAGTTACGCATTGTTCGAGTTTCGGAATACCGGCAAATGTGCCATCTTCGGAGAACCCATGACAATCCTGACAACCTTGGCCAACTGAGTCGGTATGGAGTGCGTGGTTGAATTCTACGGGTTGCGATTCACTTGTGTAAAAAAGTTTTTGGTCGAACAACCACCCAAAGGTAAGAGACGCCAACATTCCAACAACAAAGAGTAATACTCCACCGTACTTCATGATATCACCCCGCTAGCGACTTCAGGCGAAAAGAATTCATTGTACATGCGAAGTGCGGAGTCATAGTTCATCTCCCGCAAAGTACCTTGGGCAAACGTACCGCCGTCTGCCATCAAGCAGGTTTCAGCGACTCGCTCGTGGACAAAGGTGGTCATCCGTTCAATTTCCTTTGACATCCATACACGGGCTTTATTGCCGCGGAGAAGTCCGGTTTCAACATCATTACCTTTACCCGGATGCTTTCTACAAACACCTTCGAAGAGCCAGCCGAGACTGTACGGATCGGATGTGATTTTCTCCGGGTGAGAGCGGAGGTACATATTAATGCCGGTAATTTCCATGGCGTTGCGAAACACCATACGGATATCCACTCCGCCAACAGTTAGCACGGCAATAGGTCTGCCATTATCCTGTGATGTGAGAAAAAGAATACGGTCCACTGTCCCGATTGTCCAAGCCAAAAACGCGTCGATGCCAACATGACAGATGGATTCATCATTATGATCGAGCCACATATGGTTCTGTGCGTAGAAGAGTCGTCCCGGCATCGGGATACCTTCCACCGACCGTTGGATTCCTTCTCCGGTTGTAGGTTTCGTTCCGGCATTAGCGAGCGACATAAATGCTTCACAATACTTATGGCAATCATTGACGCAACGGGATGAGGGCGAATCACTAAATGGTACAAAAGTTCTCACAGGTGATATAGAGCAATATTGTGCAAGATTTTCATGCAGGAATGGACACTGAGACTGGTTTTGTAGATCTTCGCTATGTTGTTTTGCGATTTCACAAGAAACCCAATCGGGAGAAACGCATTTATCCTGCTCCCCCGCATACGGTGTTCGTAGGATTGTTTTTTTGAACGCCGATGCACTACAAAATTTTATCTGTGCATCACAGAGATAAGGACATCGCATGTAGGCTCCTCGTATTCGTGGTGACAATATTAATTGTTTGACCTATAAATATTTTCTGGATCCGATGCCTCTCCCGGAAGGATTCGTTTGTTTTTCGTTGTCTCATCTATACGTGTTCCACCGTCTGCCATTGTGATACCAAGATCGGAGAGATCGAACGCATGACTATCAATAGCGAGCGGAACGCGCGCCCGGATTGCGATACGTGCAAGAACTTCTTTATAGAATGGAACTGCAACGATGACTAAGCAAATAACGGTTACAGCCCCGAGTATTACGTTGGTTGTATCAAGCCAGAATGTTTCAGAATTAAAGAGATCAGACATAGTAAGTTTCCTTTTTTATTGTTGTGAACTCATCCAAAAAGGACAAGGTTCAGTTTTGTTATACTATTAATTAATCAAATTCTATGCCGAGCGATTACGAATATGTATTTTGTTTCTTAACACGTTGTTCTAATTGGAGTTAGAGTAACGGGAATAAACTATTAATGAGAATGTATAGGAGAATGTCTGTGGGAAATTCCGACACCGTGTAGGAAATCCCAACACGATTAAAGGTATTTAGGTAAAATTTATGGTGTATTTCCATAATTCCCAATATGTATAACCGGAATATCAGTCGGTTTGAAGAAGGTATTTATAATGCCGGTTTTTTCTGAAACTCTTGTTTCTATGAAGCGAAGAATAATTATCAATTCAGTCTAGGTTTGAGTCCTAGTCGGGTAGAATAAAAAAGGGCGCTTTTCAGCGCCCTTTTGCTTTTTATGTAAGTATTCTACTATATCTTCACGTTATTTACTGGTCTTTCCATGTGGGTAATCTTCCCGGTGTCCATGGTGAGCCTGCGGTTTCCATTTCTTTTTCAAGTGCTGTTATATCTGTTGTGATAAGCGCTTTTAATTTTTCGAGTTCAACAGAGAGTTCTTTGCTCGCAATTGCATAAGCATCATAATGTGTTTGTGATGGTACAGAGGTTGACGTCCTTTGATCATCAACGATTCTACTCACACGGTTACTAATAGAAGGAGGGAAGTTCTCATTTCGTGATCGTTTTGTTGCATCTCCCTGAAGGTTAAGGAAGATAAAACTCAATTGTTTCTCAATCGATAGCGCTTTTGCCATTAATGGTTCCACAGAAGATGGTGTTTCATTCAATGCGCGTTTAATCTGTACCATTTTTGACTTCACCTCATTTGCTAACTGTACCGTTCCATTCAGTGTTCGCTGAAGGTTCATAGCTTTTTTCTGAAAAGCGACAAGTGTCTTAAAGGATTCAATTTTCATGGTGTCCTGACCCTGAACACGTACGACAAATGTTTGAGGAGTGCCAAGTTGCATTACCACACCTTCAACGCGTTTGAATATTGTTGCTGTGTATGTTCCGGGCATAACAAGTGGACCTCCTTCCGGATCGTCATCACTGCCGGGTGGGGGTGGAGGAACGAGGTAAGGAAGTGGATACCTCAAATCCCATGTAACACGATTTAATCCCTTTGAGTTAGAACCGCTTATAGTTCGAACTAATTTTCCGTCATTATCAATGATGCTCAAAAAGATATTCGGTGCAATTTCTTCATCTTCTGCGTGTAGCGCGTCCCATGTTGGGTAAGGAGGTTGTACTTTGTTCTTCTCAGCTTCGCTTTCTGCTTTCTGCCGCAAATCCTTTTTTGATTTTAGCACCTCTTTAAGATAATATGTTATTGTTGCACCAAATGGCGGGTTGGGCGCAGTATAAAATGATTCACCTTGTGTTGCTTTTTTTGATCCGCCCAACGGGTAAGCCAAAATAAACATTTGAGCATCTTTTATAGGATACGTTACTGCATCAAGTGTGAGTTGCTCCGGTGTTAACGTTCTAAGTGGTGTATAATTGTCAAGCACATAAAATCCTCTGCCAAATGTTGCAAGAACGAGATCGTTTTCGCGTTTTTGAATTGCAATATCATGGATAGCAATTGTTGGGAGACCGCCTTTTAATTGTATCCATTTCTTTCCGCCGTCAATGGTAAAGAATAATCCGAATTCAGTTCCCGCAAAAAGTAAGTTGGGGTTAACATGATCTTCCGCTACTGCAAGAACAGGTCCGTTTGCAGGGAGGTTTCCTGCTATTGATTCCCATGATGCCCCGGTATTATCACTTTTCACCAAATACGGTGCAAAGTCACCATTCTTGTGATTATCAAAGGAAGCATAGATTGTTTGAGCGTTATGTTGTGATGTGAGAACACGGGTGCAAAATGTTTGTTCGGGTACGGAAGTGAATTTTTCGGATTTTGTCCATGTAGCTCCGCCATCTTGTGTGACATGAACAAGACCGTCATCTGTTCCAACAACAAGCATTCCTTCTTTTAAGGGTGATTCTGATAATGCAGTACAGTTACCATACAAGGAGGTAGAGGCGTTCTTTGCTACGGCGTCAATTCCCCAAACCTTACCCATAACAGGGAGTGTATTTCTATCAATCTGTCGTGAAAGGTCTCCGCTTATAGCTTTCCATGTATTGCCCCGATCATCACTTCGGAATAATTTATTTGCGGCATAATATAAACGGGTGTGGCTATGAGGGCTGATAATAATTGGAGAATCCCAATTCCATCGCAATCCGTTTTCTCCTTCACCCGGCTGAGGTTGGATGCCGAACTCTTCTCCGGTTCGTCTGTCAAAACGTACGATACCTCCATATTGGCTTTCACTATAAATAATATTCGGGTCTTCAGGATCTACACGGGATTGAAATCCATCTCCACCTGTTGTGATAAACCAATCCTGATTTGTAATACCGGAAATATTTTTTGTCTGAGAAGGTCCGCCAAGTGTAGAATTATCTTGTGTCCCGCCGTACACGTAATAAAATGGAGTAGAATTATCTACACATACATCATAAAACTGTGTAATCGGGAGGTGTGCGTTGTATCGCCAATTCTGTCCACGATCAAAACTTTCGTACAATCCTCCATCGCAACCTACGATAAGATGGCTTGTGTTCGATGGGTCAATCCACATGGCATGGTTATCAACATGCTTAGATTTTTCACCGAGTCGTGAAAATGTTTTTCCGCCATCTTCACTTACCATTACATAAGTATCCATAAGATAAACACGGTCAGCATCTTTTGGGTCAGCAATGATTGTTCCGTAGTATTGTGGGCTACTGGCAATGGTTTCACTTCGTTTATCCCATGTTGCTCCATAATCTGTTGAACGGAAAAAACCGCCTTTTTTCGATGCGGCTTCGATTGTTGCATAAATGATTCTCGAATCTGCGGGAGAGATTGTTAATCCGATTCTTCCCATATCAACTGAGGGCAATCCATTTTTGAGTTTATTCCATGTTGTACCACCGTCTGTTGATTTATAAATTGAAGATTCAGGACCGCCGTCAATTAATGTCCAGACATGTCTTCTTCGTTGGTAAGAAGAAGCATACATAACATCAGGGTTTTTAGGATCCATGATGAGATCACTTACACCTGTATTTTCACTAATTGTCAATACAGATTTCCACGTCGTTCCACCATCAGTAGATTTGTAAAGACCACGATCACCACCGGATGCCCACAATGGTCCTTGCGCCGCAACAAAAACGGTTGAGCTGTTCCGTGGGTCAACGAGGATACGGGCTATATGTTCAGATTTTTTTAAACCCATATTCTTCCATGATTTTCCGGCATCATCGGAACGGTAAATGCCATCTCCATAGGCAACACTTCGTTGACTGTTGTTTTCTCCACTTCCGACCCATAGAACAAGGGAATTATTTGGATCAATTGTTATTGTACCAATGGAGTACGATGCTTCATTTTCAAATATAGGTGACCATGTCGTACCTGCATTAGTTGTTTTCCAGATTCCACCGGATGCGGCGGTGACATAATATGTACTGTTATCGCTTGGTGATACTGCAATTGAGGAGATTCTGCCCGACATCATTGCGGGACCGATAGAGCGGAACTTCATCCCGTTAAATGTTTCTGATGACATTGGGTCTTTTTTCGTATCAGTATCAGAAGGTTTGTCTGGCTTTTCTAAGGGTGAGGAGGGGAGCAGACTTTGGATTGCGAGGAGGAAATAAAGAGTGAAAAGAATTTTGAGCATAGATTTCATAATTCAACTTTAAATGAGGGAAAAATTGGTTTATATTCTTGTGGTTGCAAGAATTGATGAATGTAACTTATTGTCTGAAGAAAGGCAAAAACAGAGGGAGGATTGATGAAATGAGAACAACCATCTTGATATTTACAACGTTATTCAAAAAATTAACCTATATCATTAGTTTTTTCTTTATTCATAAGTCTATCATAGGCATCGGGATAAAGTTTCTTTGCACAATCAGGGCAAATACCGTGACTAAACGTTGCATCCGAATGTTCCATAATGTAAGATTCGAGTTGATTCCAAAATCCTTGGTCATTTCGGATTTTTTTGCACGAAGCACAAATAGGTATCAATCCACTTAATGTTTTTACATTGCTGAGAGCGCTCTGAAGCTCGAACCTGATGATTTCTCGCTCCTGCTCCAACCGTTTTCGCTCAGTGATATCTTCAAATGTTGTGCGAATGCCTATGATGCAATTTGCAGTGTCACGAAGAATATTTTCTTCTATCAATGCCTGGATTGTCGTCCCGTCTTTTCGACGAAAAACGCGTTCCTCACCTTTTGTAGGAAGAATGATCCCATTTAATTTATTCAGAACACGTTGTTGAGAGGTATCTGAGTCACCGACAAATTTCCACACAAATTCTCCAATCATCTCTTCACTGCTATATCCTAACATATCGAGTTCAGTGCGGTTGACCGCAATGATACGTCCCTGAGTATCTAATTCATGGTATCCGATGGGAGCAAAGTCAAACAGTTCTCTGTATCGTTTCTCTTTTTCCTCAAGCGTTTTCTCCATCCACTTGCTTTCCTTTATCTCATCTTCCAATCGCGAAATAAGAAGATTGATTTCTTTAGCCATTTCATTAAAACTTCGTCCTAAGATTCCAATTTCATCCTCTGAGCGAACATCTACATGGAGATCATAATTCCCCAGTGATATATTTTTTGCCGCTTGCTCTAAAATAATAAGTGGTTTCGTAATAGCTCGTGATAAAAATAATGAAAGAAAAATACCAACAAAGAGAATGGAGAGACTGATAATCAGTGTAGTAATTGATTTCTCGGAAATCTTTTTATAGTGGTCTTCCAACGAGGTGGTAAGTATGAGTGTGCCGTATTTCGTGCTTTGATAGACGATAGGAACCTTTGCGATATGAAGCGGTTTGCTATTAAGTTCGATGATATCATCATGCTCAGTTAGGAATGCAATGGTTAGCTCAATATTGGAAGGATTATAATTACCTAATGCCTTCTGATTTGTGTCTAGCGCGAGGATGGAAACTATATCGGGTTTATCGTTTGCCCATTTTACTACTTGCGACATCATTTCAACATTATTTGAGTGCATTTCTATGCCAACCCAGAAGGCGATCATTTCCGCCATGTCATGATATTTACTCTGCATATCATGATTAATCTCTTCCTTTTCCGCGCTGAGATAATATGTAAATATAAATGTGCAAACAACCAACAGCGCTATTAGAGAACTGCTGAGTATCTTCGTTCTTATTGATAATCGAGATATTGCTTTTAACATATTTTTAATCTCATAGCGGGGAGAATAAACCTAAAAAAGATACGGTTATAATAAATACTCCACTATATGCTTCATTTCGATTAAAGTAACCCTTTTTTCTTGTAAAAGCAATTGTGGTTTTCAAATTTCAATCTAACTTGCATATCTAAAATTATTTTATTAACTTTACCTGACTAAAGTATGAAAAAAATTACCCCAAAAGATATTGATGACCTTTACAAGGCAATTCTATCTCTTGACGAAATAAAAGAGGCGAAAGCATTCTTTCGTGATCTCTTGACAGAGGGAGAAATAACCGAATTTGCCGAGCGTTGGAAGGTAGCGCGGATGATTGCCGCAGGGATCCCTTATACAACCATTATCGAGCAAACAGGGTTAAGTTCCACTACCGTAGCACGCGTAGCGCGATGGGTAAAAAAGGGTACGGGTGGTTACCGCCTCATGCTTAAAAAAATTGATACAATTTCCCCGTAATATTTTTTTTACACTAACACTTTACTAAGATAAAGTACATAATTAATGAAAGATCGCTTAAAACTTGCCATTCAAAAGGATGGACGTATTACCGATGAATCCCTTGCGCTGTTAAGGGCAATGGGACTCGATTTTGATCTCCGTTCACGTTCACTTTTTTCACCATGTAGAAATTTTTCTCTCGATATTCTCTCCGTTCGCGATGATGATATCCCGGAGTATATTCAAGATGGCGTCAGTGAGTTTGGCATAGTCGGTGAAAACGTAGTTGCCGAAAAAGGAGCAAAAGTTAAAATCATAGAACGATTGGGGTATGGCAAATGTAGTTTAGTTATCTGTCTGCCTAAAACTGCCACTCATAAAACACTTTCTGCTCTTCAGGGTAAGCGTATTGCTACCTCATACCCTCGTATTCTAAAAAAGTTTCTTCATACTAATCACATAAAAGCAGACATTATAGAAATTGCCGGCTCCGTTGAAATCACACCTGCCCTCAATGTCGCGGATGCTACTTGCGATATTATCTCTACAGGAAGTACAGCTCGTATTAATGGGCTTGAAATGATTCATACCATCATGGAATCAGAAACGGTGTTAATCGCACATCCGGCTTCCATGAAATCTCCCAAAAAGAAAACAGAAATCGTGCGGTTGCTTGACCGTTTTCGCAGTGTGCTTGGCGCACGGGGTAAAAAATATGTAATGATGAATGCGCCAATTTCTTCGATAGAAAAAATTAAGAAAATTATTCCCGGTATGAAAAGCCCCACCGTTGTGCCTCTTGCAAACCCCAATATGGTTGCAGTGCACTCCGTTGTAGCAGAGAATATTTTTTGGGACGTAATGGAAAAACTTAAACATGTCGGTGCAACTGATATTGTTGTCGTACCAATAGAAAAAATTATTCTCTAATGAAACGATATAGAAAAGAACAACTTAACCCGGCAGAGTTGAAATTACTTTGTAAACGTCCGGGTGCTGAATATTCCGAAATACTACCTGTGTTAAACAATGTTCTACAGGAAGTATTAGTGCGTGGTGATAACGCGTTGCGCGAATTTACAAAGAAGTTTGATAATGCAACGGTTTCTGAATTCCGCGTTTCTGAAAACGAATTTGAGCAAGCGCGAAGTTGTGTCTCACAGAAAACAAAAGATGCAATTCTCAGTGCATCTGATGCAATCAAAAAATATCATGAATGTCAATTGCCTAAGCCATTCAATATCAAAACAGAGCCGGGCGTTGAGTGTTGGATGGAATGGCGAGCAATACAACGCGTCGGGTTATATATCCCGGGCGGTTCTGCCCCACTGATTTCTACCGTTCTTATGCTTGGAATTCCTGCCACTATAGCAGGGTGTAATGAAATAATTTTATGCACACCTCCGTCAAGCAATGGTTCCATTTCATCGGAGATATTATTTGCCGGTGAATCACTAGGGATAAAAAATGTTTTCAAAGTGGGAGGAGCACAAGCGATTACCGCTCTTGCGGTAGGAACTGAATCCATACACAAAGTTGATAAAATATTCGGTCCCGGGAATAGATATGTTTCAGCAATGAAATCACTCGTTGCTCAACCACCAACTAATGTATCAATTGATATGATTGCCGGACCAACTGAACTTCTTATTATTGCAGATGAAACAAGTAACCCGGCATGGATTGCGGCAGACCTTCTTTCGCAAGCAGAACATGGAGCTGACTCTCAGGTGGTATTGGTAACTACCTCTGAACTACTTGCCGAACATGTTGAGAAGGAAATTGCACATCAATTAACAACTTTACCACGCCATACAATCGCAGAAGAGGCATTAGAAAAAAGTTTTGTACTCGTGGTAAAAGACTTAGATGATGCCTTTGAATTTTCCAACGAATATGCCCCTGAACATTTGAGCGTTGCAATCGAAAATGCTGAAATATATTCGAATTTGATAACAAATGCAGGTTCTGTATTTATGGGGACAAGAAGTTCTGTTGTATTCGGAGATTATGCTTCAGGGACAAATCACACGCTTCCAACTTCCGGATTTGCTAAATCTGTTGGTGGCATCACCGTCCAAAATTTTATGAAACCTATTTTTTTTCAATCAATTTCAGAACTAGGTTTATCCTCTCTCGGTGAAATCGTTACCACACTTGCAAGAGCAGAGCGATTAGAAGCCCATGCACAAGCAATCGAAAAACGAATAGGAAAGCAATGATAGAAAAATTAATTCGCCCTCATTTGAAATCTTTTCAACCCTACGTATCTGCACGGAGTGAAGTGCAGGAAGCAAAATTATTTCTTGATGCAAACGAGCTTTCATTAGGGAACCTGGTTTCGTTTGATGGCGTTGCATTGAATCGTTATCCAGACCCGCTTCAAATCGAGCTAAGGTCAAAGTTAGCAAAACGACTTGGTATCACACCTGAGATGGTCTTTACCGGTGTAGGCTCAGATGAAATAATAGATTTACTCATTAGATTGTTTTGTGAGCCGGTAAAAGATTCAATTTGCATACTTGAACCTACGTATGGTGTATATCGTGTATCGGCAAATATGAACAACATTCAAATTCTCGCAGTTGAACTTGATGAATACTTCCATATAGACATTAAGAAAACTCTTAGTGTAGTGAACACTACAACCAAAATAATATTTCTCTGCTCACCCAATAATCCGACAGGCAATCTTTTAAGGCGGGATGATATAGTAACTCTGTGTAGAGAAAGTAACGCTATCGTTGTTTTAGATCAAGCCTATATTGAGTTTGCAAATCCATCAGGAGATTTGACAAGTGTAGTATCGCAATTAGAAAATCTTATTATTTTACGCACACTTTCAAAGGCGTGGGGTTTAGCAGGTATCAGACTTGGATTCTGTATTGCCAACCCTTTAATTATTTCATATCTTCAACGTATCAAAGCGCCGTATAATATTAATGTTCTTACAACTAAAGTCGCATTGGGTGCTCTTGCAAATAGTAAATTTTTGAGTGATTCAGTACAATGTATTCAGTCGGAACGAGAACGGTTAACAAACGAATTAGGTAAATTAACCGGTGTTGTTCGCGTTTTTCAAAGTAATGCTAATTTTCTACTTGTTGAATTTAAAGATGCAAAAACTACGTATGATGCATTGTATAGGAAAGGCATTATCATTAGAAGACGAAGTGAAGAACGAATGAAAAACTGCCTTCGAATAACAATAGGAACACAAAATGAAAATAATCTTTTGTTATCAATGCTCAAGGAGTGTGAATGAGTAAATTATCAAAGCCGACTGTTGGAAACAAAATTGTTTTCGTTGATAGAGATGGAACCATCATTAAGGAACCCGAAGATCAACAAATTGATAGTTTGGAAAAACTTGAATTTATTCCCGGTATTATTTCAGGGCTGAAATTGCTCATAAATGCCGGATTTACCCTCATTATGGTATCAAATCAGGATGGGCTAGGGACAAAACGGTATCCTCGTGAAGCATTTACTCTTGTTGAAAAAAAAGTTATTGACTTACTTGCTGGGGAAGGTATTCGTTTTGATAAAGTGTTTATTTGCCCACACCTTCAATCTGAAAATTGCGCGTGTCGAAAACCTAAATTGGGTTTATTAAAATCGTTTCTCAAAAAAAATATAATAGACATCGAACATTCCTTTGTTTTTGGTGATAGAGAAACAGATGTAGAGTTTGCAAAAAATTTGGGTATTAAATCTGTTCGATTGGCAAAAAGAACGACATCTAATGCGACTTATATAACTTCAGATGTTTATGATGCGTGTAGGTATATGATGAAGTCAGTACGCTCAACTTCATTTGAACGTGTCACCAATGAAACTACTATACGTGGTAACCTTTCTCTCGATGGAACAGGCAAGTACAATATCTCAACAGGCATTGGGTTCTTCGATCACATGCTTACACAATTGGCGCGACATTCATTAATTGACCTCACTCTTGAGACGAAGGGAGATTTGCATATTGATGAACACCATACAATCGAAGATGTCGGTATCGTATTGGGTGAAGCAATTCGTAAAGCTCTTGGCAATAAACGCGGAATCACGCGGTTTGCTGCGCCATTAGATGAATCACTTGCTCAAATCGTACTCGATCTGAGCGGACGAAGTTATTGCTCTTTCTCTTGTTCCTTCCATCGTGAAGAGGTTGGGGATTTTCCCACAGAACTTGTTGAAGATTTCTTTCGTGCGTTCTCTGATGGTTTAAAAGCAACTCTTCACATTACTTGTAAAGGAAGAAACGACCACCATAAAATAGAAGCAATGTTTAAGTCGGTAGCATGCGCTTTGAAATCTGCAATTGC
>OBEQ010064999.1_pt1 | contig 20185 bp, 17 predicted proteins | sample 1670901 | NCBI WGS metagenome assembly OBEQ01 (sample SAMEA104232315, study PRJEB22302) | groundwater metagenome | biome: forest; feature: aquifer; material: groundwater | place: USA | collected 2011-08-07 | depth 5.4 m
AATTTCAAGCCGTTTTGAATGAAGTCAAGGTCGAGGGTTTCGCTAAAGCTACGGCGTGACGCAGTCCGCTATAATATGTATGAACATGTGGAATGTTTATATTTTGCAATGCGCTGATAGAATGTGATATACGGTACTATAAGAATACTTATGAACCCCCTCGGCATCCCTTTTGCGTTTCTCGGAGGACTAGTCTCGTTCCTTTCCCCGTGCGTGCTTCCGATCATCCCGGGATTTTTGGCATACCTCGCGGGCGCTTCGCTTAGAGAATCAGACGCAAAACGGGGAACTATTTTTCTCCAGAGCATACTCTTCGTGCTCGGCTTCTCGCTTGTGTTCGCATTGCTGGGAGTGCTTTTGAATACCGTCCTCGCGCACGTGGCATACGCGGCGCAAACATGGCTCGCGCGTGCAGGGGGCATCATTATTATTTTTTTCGGGCTTTACTTAACGGGGCTCATCAAGGTGCCGTTTCTCGAGCGGGATTATAAATTCAGGCCGGGGGCGAAATTCGGTTCGCGGTCGACGACCTCGTTTCTTTTCGGCGCGGCGTTCGCCGCGGGCTGGACGCCGTGCGTGGGAGCGGTCTTGGGCGGCATTTTGGGCCTCGCCGCGAGCGAGCCCGGATCGGCGTTCGCGCTTCTCGTTGCCTATGCCCTGGGACTCGGGATTCCCTTCCTCGCGGTGGGGCTCTTCGCCTCTCAGGCATCCGCGATGATCAACCGCTACGCGGGAATGCTCCGCTACGTGAGCATCGTCTTCGGCTTCGTTCTGATTCTTTTGGGCATTCTCGCCTTCACGCAGAACTTGAGCCGGGTCGCGAATTTGGAATTGCTGAATCGCTTGCTTCTAAAATAAGAGCCCATGTCAATAATCCAGAAACCGCTTTTGCTCGGGGTTGTCGCGCTGCTCATCGTGGGATCGATCGCCTATCTTGAACTCCAAAAGCCGAAGATCGTAGCGCCGCAGGAAATTCCAGAAACGCAGGCGCCCTTGGGGGAGAATATCTCTGCGACGTCGACCGCGCTGGGCGGCGCGCCGCAAAATCTGTCGCCGCAAAACCTCGCGGCGATCATCGCGGAAAAGAAAGCGAAATATCCGCGCGCAGTCGAGATCGCAAACCCTTCGGGATTCGTAAATGCCGCCCCGTTCAAGATCGCGGACCTCGTGGGCAAAAAGGTGATCCTCGTCGATTTCTGGACCTACAGCTGCATCAATTGCCAGCGTACCTTGCCGTATATCACGGCGTGGGACAGCGCGTACCGCGACCAGGGGCTTGCCGTCGTCGGCATCCACACGCCGGAGTTCGAATTCGAAAAGAAATATGAAAATGTGAAGGCGGCAGTCGAGCGTTTCGGGGTGAAATCCCCCGTGGTGCAGGACAACGACTACGGCACGTGGCGGGCCTACGGAAATCAATACTGGCCGCACAAGTATTTGATCGACATCGACGGCTTCATCGTCTACGACCACATCGGCGAAGGGTCGTATGATATAACGGAGAAAAAAATTCAGGAGCTTCTCGCGGAGCGCGCGGTGCGCGTCGGCGTGGAGATGAAAACTTCAGGAGGGCTCGCGAGCGGGAAGGTGAAGGGAGTCGCGGTGGGGGACGTACAAAGCCCCGAGACTTATTTCGGCGCGGCGCGGAACGAGTTCTTAGGGAACGGCACGCCGGGGAGGACAGGCGTCCAGACGTTTACGATTCCCGCCGCAGAGCGCGCACACGCGCTCTACCTCGGCGGCACGTGGGATTTCCAAAATGAATTCGCGGAAAATAAATCTTCCGGCGCCAGGATCCTCTACAAATACCACGCAAGGAATGTGTATTTCGTGGGCGATGCGGATGTGCCAGTGAAAATCCGGGTGCTCCGCGACGGCAAGGATCCCATGAGTGCCGCGGGGAGCGACGTCTCCCGCGACGCGCAGGGCGCCTTCATCACCGTCAAAGACAGCCGTCTCTATAAAATAATTGAGGATACGGACTACGGCACGCACACGCTCGAACTCATCATTGAAAGCCCCGGCATGCGGGCGTTCACGTTCACATTCGGATAAGAAATTTTTTGTGCCCGGGGTGGGGGTCGAACCCACACGGCCTTTCGGCCAAGGGATTTTAAGTCCCTCCTGGCTACCAGTTACAGCACCCGGGCAAAAATAACGGTTTTGTCTCGACGATTGAATTTTGAGGCGTCGATGGGAATCGAACCCATGCATGACTGTTTTGCAGACAGTCGCGTTTCCACTTCGCCACGACGCCATTTCTCAAAATTCAATGTCGGGATCCCGACTTCAATTTCTATCACAAAATTGAACGTCGGGACAGGCCATCATACTTACCACTTCGCCACTAGGCCGGTTTAGGTATTATCTTCTTCGAGGAGATTTTTTTCAACGCGGGCGGCGTTCTCCGGTCCGCGGTCGATTGCAAACCGGAGCTGGGGCATCGGCTTGATGTTGATCTTGCGGAGAAGCGCGTGCTGAAGGCGGGAACGATTATCGTTCAGAATGGCGAGCGCCTCTCCGGCGCGCGCCGAGGGAACGACGCTGACCTCCACTTTCGCAAGGCCGAGCTTCTTGTCCACCTCCACTTCCATGAGGGTGACGAGGGCACCGGGGAACTCAAGCTCGCGCAGGATGAGCGCGCTTAATTCCTCGCGGATCAGTTTGCCAACGCGGAGTGGACGGTAGTTCATCTTCTCAATCCTATTTCTCAAACACCAGCTCGTCGCCCACGGCAATCGGAATATCCGCCTGCACCAGGAGCCCCGCCTCGTTCCCTTCGCGCACTTCGTGCATTTCTTCTTTCCCTTGCTGGAGATTCGTCACGCGCCCCCTCCCCACGGTTGCCGCCGCCTGCCCCGCTTGCCCGCCGGAGCCCTGCGAAGGCCGGGGGTCAGCCTGCGGTGAGCTTGTCGAATCCGCCGAGGGGCGCACGATCGTAAAGGCGGCACGATTGCGGCAAACTCCCGAAACAACTTTCCCCCCCACGACTTGTTTCTCGAGTTTTTTCTGATTGAATATCGCGAGGATATTGAGCCGCCCCAACGCGAGGTCGCCTCCGCCCTTCGCGATTTCTTCGAGCGCGCGGGTGAGTTCATAGATGACGCCTGAGGAGACGATGCGGATCTTGTGCGCCTCGGCGAGCGTTCTCGCCGCCTTGTCGATTTTGTTCTTGAACGCGAAGATGACCGCCTTCGAAGGGATCGCAAGCTTGACCTCGCTGTCCACGACGTCGCCCACCGATTCCGAGAGGATGCGTACCGGCACGGGGAGCGTCATCGCGCGGAAGATTTCAGAGAGCGCTTCGAGCGAGCCGGCGTCGGACGACTTCAGGATCATATTGATGGCGTGCTCTTCCGGCGCGAGGAGTTCTTTTTTCGGCGCGGATGCTTGTGCCGCGGGGAGCGAGCCCGCGTCTCTGTGCGCGGAAAATTCCTCCCCCACGGCGGGGAGCGTTTCAAAGCCAATCACGAGCGCGGGAGACGAGGGCTCGAGAGATTTCACCGCGCGCCCCGCGAAATCCTCGAGGATTTTTACTTTTCCCCTCGCGGAGGGCGTGACGATCTCGTCGCCGAAGCGGAGCGTGCCGTCCTTTACGATTAGCGCCGCTTCGAGGCCGCGCCGCGCGTCCACGCGCGTCTCGAGCACGTAGCCCGACGCGGGGGAGGCGGGATCATACGAAAGCTCTTCGAGCTCGGCGGCGATGAGGAGCAGATCGAGAAGTTCGCTGACCCCCGCGCCGGTTTTCGCGGAGATGGCCTCATAGCTCACCGAGCCGCCGTATCCCTCAAGGAGGATGCCGTGCGCGGTGAGGTCATTCTTTACTTTCTCGACGTCCGCGTTCGGCTTGTCGGTTTTCGTGAGGGCGACGACGAAGGGCGTTTTTGTCTCCTCAAGAATTTTCACGGATTCTTTAGTCTGCGGCTTCACTCCTTCGTCTGCGGCGACCACGAGCACGGCGAGATCCGCCGCGTGCGCGCCGCGCGTCCGCATCTTGATAAACGCTTCATGCCCCGGCGTGTCGATGAAGGTGATCTTCTTCCCTTCGGGAAGCGCTGATTCACGCTGATTGCTACGCGGATGTTCGCTGATAGCGCTTGATCCGCGTTGATCCGCGTTGTTATCCGCGTCCATCCGCGGGTGGGTGATCTCGTAAGCACCCACCGATTGTGTGATGCCGCCCGCCTCGCGCGCGGCGACGTTCGTCTTTCGGAGATAATCAAGAAGCGTGGTCTTGCCGTGATCCACGTGTCCCATCACGACCACAATCGGCGGCCGCGGTTTTAGATTGTTATGGTTAGGTTTTTCTATCATTTGCGTCATTAGAGCATAGCGGAAAGAGTTGATAAAAACAAGGATTTTTTGTATGGTAAAGAGGATAATTTTTGGAAGGGTCGGATAATGGTTATTCCAGCAGTTTGCTAAACTGCGGGGGTCTAAAAGCCCCTTGTGGGTTCGAGTCCCACCCCTTCCGCCTTCGGTTCGCCGAAGCGAACCTACGGCGTGACGAAGTCCGCCCTGTAGGTTCGCGAAGGTGACAGTAAAAAATATATGTATTACGTGTATAGTTTAAAATGCAAGGATGGATATTATGTTGGTTGTACTGATAATATTGAAGAGCGATTGCAAAAACATCGGAAGGGGCAAGTACCAGCGACAGCTAATAGGCTGTCCATAAGTTTAGAATTTTACTTTGCCGTCGATGATAAGTACAAAGCTTTTGAATTTGAGAAATATCTTAAGTCGGGGTCGGGTCGAGCATTTATAAATAAACACTTTGCTAGAACGAGTTAACCCTGAAAGTACTCGAACTATATGGAAAATAAATTATTCGAGTATGAAATAAGCATCCGAATTTGCTTTCCGGAAACGGTCACTGAGGTACTGAAACAGGAAAAAGACCGGTTTGTTGCTGAGTATGGGAGTAGTTATAAATCCGAACCTCATATTACTGTGTATCTCGATAGGTACACGCAAGAGGGTCTTCCGCGACTGCTCCATGACCTCCAAGAACTTCGGGTACAGCCATTCTCCTTTTCACTGCTCAAGCCAGAGGCAAGGCGTGAGGAAGATCGCCACCGCAATCTCTATGTTATGGATGTTTCCAATAAGGAACAAATACGAGAGTTGCACGCCAAGGTCTCGCAGATAGCCATTCGTTATCGGAGCCCCATGTTGCGTTCAAAAGTTCGACAACGACTAGAGCAACAAGGTATTCATACAGATGGCACACGCGAGAGTTTGAAAAATGCTCCTAAAGCTGAGAAGTTTGACCCGCACATCACGCTTGGAGATGTTTGCTTTGATGATTTTCAGCCCGACCTGGTGGATGTTCAAAATAATCTCAAAGAACTTGAAGGAAAGGAGATCGCCGTTTCAAATCTCGTTGTCTTTTTTATGGGAAAGCAGAAGGTAACGAGAAGTTTACGTTAATTGAAAAAGTTTCGATACCCCTTTCGCACGATCTCTAGCCGTTTATAGTCATAAGTTTACGGTTACATGGATATAGCGGATTGTAACGGATTATAGCGGTAAATATGTTGAGGTTAATTATCAAATTTGTATAGTTTCTTTAATATATCTTTTGAGCAAACGCAGGAACTTCAAACCATTCTGGCTTTTCTCCGTAAATTTTCCTTAATTCACGTATAATTGGATCAATATTTCTTATATTAAGCCGATTTAACGGTTCAAAGTTCCGGCACTCGTCCCCGCCTCGGATTATTTATGTCGGTATCCATCGCTTTTTCATTTCCCGCAACTGCCCGTAAGAACGTGCCGCGTGGCGCGTCATCTGTAGTAACAAAGGTCGCGTAAACAAGAACCGAAAAAAACCATGCAGAACAAGCTTTTCGGAGCGGTGCTGGGCACTATGCTCATTGCGGGATTGGCGCTCGCCGTGGCGCCCGCGACGCCGGCCCATGCCGAAGATAATGGCAATAATAATAAGGAGAGGGAAAACACTGCGCATGCAGTCGGCTCGACCCTGGAGGTGCATATCTTCGATGACGGTTCCGTGCTCGTGCGCGGCGCGAAAGTGACGTCGGTGTCAGGCAGTGTCATCTATGCGACTACGGCCTGGGGATCGGCGAGCATGCCGTGGACGGTGAATACCGACGGCGCAACGGAAATAAACCGCCGCTTCGGGGGACGGTCGAGCGTCTCCGAGGTGAGCGTGGGCGACTACCTGAGCTTCAGGGGCAATCTGGTTATGACCTCCGCGGGCCTTACAGTACAAGCGAAGATCATCAAAGATTGGTCGGTCCAGCGAAAAAATGGGAGCTTCATCGGCAAAGTGTCAAGCGTGGGGACGGGCACCTTTGTGCTTGCCTCTGACGAGCACGGCCAGGCGACCGTCAGTGTTACTTCGACCACAGTCATCACCAAAGGCGATGCCGCGGCAACGTTCGCTGATATTCATGTCGGGGACAAAGTGATGGCGGGCGGCCTCTTCAATAACGTCTCGCGCGTGCTTGATGCCGACAAGGTGAAGATCTACGTGGATAAGGCATCCGAGCAGCACGTCTTCGAAGGAACGCTGAAGGCAATCGCGGGGACGGGCGTGCCTGTGTCACTCACCGTCACCTTGAACGACACTACCGACGTGACCGTCAACGTCCCTGTCGGAATCTCGGTCGTGGGGCGGCTCTACCTTGGGGCATCCTTCGCCGATTTCCACGTGGGCGACAAGATCCGCATCTGGGGGTTGCGGGAAGGCATGAAGATTGATGCGACCGTAGTGCGCGACGTGAGCCTGCCGCGATAGTTCGATACGCGATATAAAAAACATCCCGATTATAATCGGGATGTTTTTTGTGGAGAAACCGTGTGGTATACTTTCGGTAAGGTCAGGCAAAAACCAATCGCATCATAATAATAATAATTCATGGAAATTTCCATCAATTATCTTTCGGTGTTCATCGCGGCGGTCGCGCAAATGGTCGTGGGGTTCCTTTGGTACGGGCCCGTCTTCGGGAAAAAGTGGATGGAGCTTTCCGGAATCAGTCCGGAAAAAATGAAGGCGGGGCAGTCCTCGGGCATGGGGAAGTCGTACGCGATCATGTTTATCGGCTCGCTCCTCACGTCGTACATCTTGGCGCACGCGCTCATCTTCGCGGAAGCGTATCTGCAAGTAAGTGGACTCTCCGCGGGGCTTATGGTCGGAGCCTTGAACTGGCTCGGCTTTGTGGCACCGGTTACGGTGGGGGCCGTGCTCTGGGAAGGAAAGCCCTGGATGCTCTGGGTCTTGAATAGTGGCTTCTATCTCTTTTCTCTCCTCGTGATGGGAGCGATCCTTGCGTGGTAATGGGCGCTCGGAAAATATGGTGACGCGCATATGAAGACCGCACTCGCCACATTCGGCGCAGGATGTTTTTGGGGAGTGGAAGATGAGTTTCGCAAGGTACGGGGCGTTCTTGATGCCGCGGTGGGGTACGAAGGGGGTACGACCGAGCACCCGAGTTATGAACGGGTCTGCACCGGCCGCACAGGCCACGCCGAAGTGGTACAATTAACCTACGATTCCGCCGTGGTGTCTTACCGCGCACTTCTCGAAACATTTTGGGATCTCCATGATCCGACGCAGGTTCACCCCCACACCTCGGGAGGTGTGGGGGTGAACCGCCCGCCCGCCCGACCGAATGCAATCGGTCATTCGGGCGGGGGACCGGACATGGGAAGCCAGTACCGCTCAGTCATTTTCTTCCACACATCGGAGCAGGAGCGGCTCGCGCGGGCGTCGAAGGACGCGCTCGAAAAGTCTGGCAAATACAAGCGCCCCCTCGCGACCGAGATCGTTCCCGCAGAGACATTCTGGCGCGCGGAAGAATATCACCAGCAATACTTTAAGAAAAACGGCGGCGGCACATGTCCGGTATAATAAAGAAGACAGAGTACGATGAATAAAAAAATCATTTCACTTCACGAGATCGTCGATTTTACGGTCCTTGCGGGCGGGCTCGTGAGTGTCATCGGTTCCTACTGGGACATCCAGTGGCATTTCACGATCGGGCGGGACAGTTTTTTTATTCCTCCGCATCTCCTCGTCTATTTGGGCGTGTCACTCGTGCTCGTGGGATCGGTCGCGGGGCTGTCTGTGGTGCGGGGAATTCGCGCGCGGCATCTGCACCGGAAACTCCGGAACGCGGTCCTCGCGATTTTGGGGAGCGTATGCGCCATCGTTCTTGCGGCGCCGATCGACAACCTATGGCACCAGATCTTTGGGCTTGATGTCACCGTGTGGAGCCCGCCGCACATTCTCCTTATTGCGGGAGGATTCGCCTACGGCATCAGTTTTATTTATTTTGAGCGCCTCTATCTCCATATCGCGAAGATGGAGGGAGTGCGCAAGTTCACCTCCGACGAATTCAAGCTTGAACTGATGTGCGCGATCGTGCTTGCGGGATTAAACCTCCTCGTCGCCGAGTTCGAGTATTTTGAACTCCTTCCCCTTGTGCATGCCGTGCGGAGCCGCCCGGAGTGGTGGTACTTGGCCATTTTTCTCCTTGAATCGTCGTTCGTCTTGGCATTCTCAAAGACCGTGAGCAGGGTTCCCTGGGCGGCGACCCGCATCGCCACGTTCTACTTTCTGATCCGCACCTTGCTCACGTTTCTCCTCGATGGCGCGGCGCCCGGCCCCATTCTGCCGCCGCTCCTCATCATTCCCGCGATCGCGTTCGACGTGGTGATCCAAGGGGAGCACCGCGTGCGCGACGCGTCGTTCCTTCGCGCAGGCGTGTTCTTCGCGCTCATGTATTACGTGACCCAGTTCATCTACTTCCGGAAGCTAGATTTGGCGCAGTTTGTCTCCGTGAATGCGGGCGAGCTTCTCGCGGCAACGGCGGGAGCGATTCTCGTCTCTGTCTTCGCCTATCGGTTCGGAAAGACCATTGTGGGCCTCGCGACCGACGACCGTTCGCGCGAGGCGTTATCCACCTAAAAAGGTAGTTTGCCAAAAAATGAGGCTGCATCCGGCTCCCCGCACTTTTTAGGAGGTTTTTGCTCTCGCGCTCCTTGTGCATTTTCCCGATCCGTTGTACAACAAAGCAGGTTCTTCATAAGCGTAAATATTTCAAGAGAAAAAAGCTCAGAGGGAAAGGAGGAGGCGATGCTGATTATCAGCAGAAAGAAAGACGATAAGTTCATCATTGGTGATGAGATTGAAATCGTCGTTATGGAAATCGGACGGAATCGCGTTCGTCTCGGCATCAAAGCCCCGAAACACGTGAAGATTCACACGCACCTGAAGGGAATTCCCGGCGAAGAACAACCCGCTTCTTCGGGCGCGGAAATCAGCGTGGCGAGAACCGGCAAAGAATAGGAGCTGGCCCGCTTCATTTCGGACCGCTCAAGAATTATCAAGGCCGCGCGGAGCGCGGCCTTGCCCTTTACACGCGAGGATAAGGCACGATTTGCAATGCGTTTTACGCATCAGGAATTATCCACAGGGTGCTTTGACGGAAAGGGCTTAGGGGATTACAATTTACCATAGCACGTTAGATCGTGCGCTTTGAATCACCTTGTACCGCGTGCAGGGTTTCCCGCAAATCGAAAACAGGGATACCTTTTTCAAAGAGGAGGGAGAGTGAATCTTCCACGATCCGGTCCGATTCAAGGAGTACGACCGCTCTAATCAAAAAAAGAAAAATCAACTCTCGAATCCGAGCCAAGACCGCGCCACTTTAAAAGGCGCCATTCCCCGAAAGGGAATAAACGGCTGTCAGGAACCGAAAGACCTGAGTTTTCTTCTCTGGTTACGGCGATCATCTCAAGGTCGTGCTCAAAAAGCACGACCTTGTCCCTATGTGGGGAGGCCGTTTTCTCTTGCGAAAACCATCGTTTTTATGGTAAAATGAAAGTTGCTGCGAGGCAGCTTTTATCATTTTTTGAGGACAGAGTAATGCCAAAAAAATCTTCTCCGGAACAAAAGAATAAGGAGCACAAGGAGCCCTCCTATGGCGCGAAGGATATCTACGTTCTTGAGGGATTGGATCCGGTCCGCAAGCGCCCGGGCATGTACATCGGCTCGACAGGGACCGACGGCTTGCACCATCTCGTCTGGGAAGTGGTGGACAATTCGATCGACGAAGCGATGGCGGGATACGCGACGCACGTGACGGTTGAACTTCTCCCCAAAGGCGAGGTCGCAGTGACCGATAACGGCCGCGGGATTCCCGTCGAGATGCACGCGCAGACAAAGAAGTCGGCGCTCGAGACCGTGCTCACCACGCTCCACGCGGGGGGCAAATTTGGCGGCGAGTCCTACAAGGTTGCCGGCGGCCTTCACGGGGTGGGCGTCTCGGTGGTGAACGCCCTTTCAGAAAAACTCCGCGTGGAGGTGTCGCGCGATGGCGGGCTCTATATGCAGGAGTATACGCGCGGCGTGCCGCAAGCAAAGGTGAAAAAGATCGGCACGTCGTCGGGAACGGGCACCAAAGTCACGTTCCTGCCTGACGCAACTGTTTTTTCGAGCACGGAACTGAACCTCAAGCGCATTCTGGACCACCTCCGCCAGCAGGCATACCTCACGAAAGGCATCCGCATCGACATCTTCGACCGCCGTTCGCCGCCGCCGAGTTTCTATGGATTCTATTTTGAGGGTGGCCTCAAATCGTTTGTGTCGTACCTCGCGCGCGACGAAAAACCCCTTCAGGAAGAAATTTTTTATGTGCAAAAGGAACATGACCCTTCGACCAACGGCTCGGGGCAGGGAAAGATGGATGTGGAGATCGCCTTCCTCTTCGTGGATGACATCGAGACGCGCGAGCTTTCGTTTGCGAACAATATCTATACGCCCGACGGGGGAATGCACCTCACGGGGTTCCGCTCCGCACTCACGCGTTCGCTCAACACCTACGCCCGCGCGGAAAATTATTTAAAGGAGAAAGAAGAAAATCTCACGAGCGAGGACACGCGCGAAGGGCTCGTGGCGATTGTCTCCATAAAGCTCCGTGAACCCCAATTTGAGGGGCAGACAAAAGCCCGCCTAGGAAACCCCGAAGCGCGGACGGGAGTCGAGGCGGTGGCGAACGAAGCGTTGAAGGAATTCCTGGAGAAGCGCCCGCAGGAAGCGCGCCGGATGGTGGAGAAAGTGATGCTTGCCGCAAAGGCGCGTCTCGCCGCAAAAGCCGCGAAGGACACCGTGCTCCGGAAAGGCGCGCTCGAAGGCGCATCCCTGCCGGGCAAGCTCGCGGATTGCAGTTCGAAAAGCGCAGAAGAATCCGAATTATTTTTGGTGGAAGGGGATTCCGCGGGGGGTTCGGCGAAATCCGGCCGTGACCGGCGGACGCAGGCGATCCTGCCCGTGAAGGGGAAAATTTTGAATGTCGAAAAAACGCGCCTCGACAAAATGCTCGCGAACGCAGAGATTCGCTCCCTCGTCGTGGCGCTCGGCACGGCAATCTCCGACAATTTCGATCTTACGAAACTTCGTTATCATAAAATTATCATCATGTCCGATGCCGACGTGGACGGCGCCCACATCCGCACGCTCTTCTTGACCCTGTTTTACCGCTATTTCCCGCAGATCATCGAGAGCGGCTATCTCTACATCGCCCAGCCCCCGCTCTACCGCGTGCAGTCGGGAAAAGACGTGCGCTACGCCTACAGCGACGCGGAAAAGGAAAAAATAATGAGCGAGATGCTGAAGGCAAAAAGCCCTGCCCGCCATACAAGCAAAGAGGAGGCAGGCGGGTCGAAGCTCAAAGCTATAAAGACAAAAGACGCGGAAGTGGATGTTGAAGAAGTATCCGAGGGGGAAGAGGCCCCTCAAAAAGAAGGCGAGCACAAGGGCGTGAACGTCCAGCGCTACAAAGGGTTGGGCGAAATGAATCCCGACCAATTATGGGAGACGACGATGCACCCGGAACGGCGCAGCTTGAAACAGGTGGTCGTGGAAGAAGCGGCCGCGGCGGACCGGCTCTTCAATATTTTGATGGGCGACCAAGTGGAACCGCGCAAGCAGTTCATCCAGGCGCACGCCGCGACGGTGCAGAATTTGGATGTGTAGAGCGGGAAAGTTTCTTGAGGGGCAGAAATCGCTCCGACACCGAACCCAGGAATCGAAGGTCTGAGCGGGCAGAGGCGAGTTGAAGGGTGATCCTTTTAAGCAAAGATTCCTGCGGAGCAGGAATCTTTGTGGGCTTCTCCCTACGGAGTAATCTTCCAGGGATAGGGGAAAGGGTGGTATCCTCGTCGGCGCTCCTCGGAGGGCCGATATGTGGATCCTTTCTAGATATATTATTTGTGCTGGAAGTCCTGCCCGTAGGCAATCCCATTCTTATTTTCGTATCCCACGCTCGCCTGTCAACGGAAACGGGGGAAAGAAAGTGCATAAGTTTACCCTTTCTGTGGATAGCTCGCGAAGGGCCGCGGAGTTGATAGAACGGCCAGATCTGCCGTAGAATTCGGGGTAATGACAGGGGAATCAGTAGTCATCAAGAAGAGTCCTTTTGTGCTGGTTAAAAACCTCCTTCTCCTTGAGTTCGTGGGAGCTACCCTGTATTTCCTTGCGGCGATCTTCGGCAATTACGAATTCCTCTATGATCAGCTTCATTTCCCCAACCTCCTTTCCTACGAGATTGCGAGGTTTGTATTCGTACTCGGCGCGGAACTTTGCCTCGTGGTCTTTGTGTTCCTGCGCTGGTTTTTTGAGACCTATACCGTCTCGCCGATGATGGTCCTTCACGAATGGGGAGCCGCCGTGAAGCGGCGCGAGATGATCTCGCTTTCCGCTCCCCTTGAGGTGACCTGGCACTTCGGCCCCTTCTCGAGGTTTTTCAACTACGGCGCGCTCGTGATCCGCGGCAAGGATATGGCTCGCCCGCTTCTTATAAGCGGCGTTCCCTCCCCGAAGCGGTACGCGAAAATCGTTTCTGCGATGAGCCACCATCACGCAACTCCCGCCTTCGACGACGATGATGATGTTGCCCGCCATCTTCTTTCCCGCGAACACGAACAATTGGAGTTTAAAACTTCGTTTCGCTGGGATGTGCGGGAAGGGAGAGTGAACCGTTCACTGGAGCGCGCAGCCCTTAAAACGGTGGCTGCATTTTTGAACAGCGGAGGCGGGCGGCTCGTGGTGGGCATCGGAAACGCGGGGGACGTGAACGGACTCGCTGCAGATTATGCCACCCTGCCGCGCCCCGACGCCGACAGTTTTGAAAATCATTTTACGAACGTGTTCCGCGAGGTGATCGGCGCGGAGTTCCGCCGCTTTGTGAAACTTTCTTTCCACAACGTCGAAGGCAGAGAGGTGTGCATGATCAGGGTTGCGCCGAGCACGAAGCCGGTCTACGCGACCTTCGACGGCGAAGAGGCGTTTTTCATACGCACGGGGAATTCCACGACTTCACTCCAGATGAGCAAAGTGCCCGGCTACACCCGTTCGCGATGGCGCGAGGCATAGTTTTGAAATAGGTTCCCGCATTGAATGGGGCCGCCATTGCTTGTTATTGGAAGAATAGGGTAGAATACTCCCCGCAACGCGCTCGTTGAAAATTGAATATATATTATGGGTGCATTTCCAGCCTTTGAAGAATGAGCGTGGTGATACGCCACCACGGGCTTTTCTTTGGAGAAAGTATCTCTTCAAAGGTCGAACAACTTCAATCTACATGCCCGTACCGCCGCAGATGCGGCGATGCGGGTACACACGAGATGAAACGAATACTTGTTGTATTTTTTTCTCTCCTGTATGTAGTAGTGCCTTTTGCGGCGCAGGGCGCGGCTCTCGTTCCCTTGGGCTCTGATGATGCCCCGGTTGCGGGCGACGCCACTCTGCCTCCCGCGCCTTCGACGCTCACTCCTGATTCAAATGCCGTTTTTCAAGCGCCATTAGAAGAGCGCGGGGAAGCGTCTCTTGATGTTCCGCCGTCCGATGAAGTGCCCTCTGGTCATCCCGTAGCGGCTGGTCCGCAGGAAACCTCTGTGTCTTCCTCTGATTCGCCGCCGGATGTGCCGACTGCAGACGATGTCGTGAGGCCGCTTCTCGATATTCCCATTGATCGTGGAGTGCAGGAGGTAACGGGAACGATGCCGCTGCCGCCGATTCACGAGATATTCGCAGACCCGATAAGAATCCAGGCGACTTCTGCCACCATGCCCGCCGCTCTTGGGCGAGGGACTGCGACTCTTCTTCAGGCCGCAAGTTACTTCAGCCAGTATGGCTACGATGGTGTTACCACCATCTTCTGCGGCGTGTCTCAGACCTTTACGGTCCCGGGCTACTCGCGCGTGTGGATGACCCGCTACAAGAACAATGCGTTCACTCCCGACTTCGATAGCATCGTGAACGTGCCGGACGTCTATACGTCGATCTGCGGCACGGATGAAGGATTCTATCAGGTGAATGTCTTTGCGTTGAACGCGGACGACACCAAGGGATCCTTTGTGGGCAGTGCGACGGTCACGATCGTGGGCTCGGTGACGCCTTACTTCAGCCAGAACGGCGTGAATAATGTCTCCGTGCTCACGTGCGGGCAACTCCAGACCTTTACGGTCCAGGGCTACTCGCGGGTGTGGTACAAGCGCTATAAGAACGGAACCCTTGACTTTGATGCGCTGCTGCCGGTTCCTGACGTGTATACGTCGATCTGCGGCAAGGATGAAGGCGATTATCGCGCTGAGGTGTATTTCCTCACTGGAGGAAATACTGCAGGCCCCTTGATCGGCATGACGACCGTGAAAATCGTTCCGGCGGCCACCACTCCGGCAAATCGGCCACCCGTATGGACGGGTCCCCGGTACGCCTCAACCACGCTCGGATCTTCCTTCAATCTCACGATTGTGGCATCGGATCCCGACAATGATCCCTTAACGTTCTCGACCTCGCTCCCGCAAGGAGCGCAGTACGTGACATCCACGGGACAGTTCACGTGGACGCCGTCTGTGGTCGGAACGATCACTGCAAACTTGAGCGTTTCGGATGGCCATTCTTCGGCCGTAGTGCACATGATCACCCTCGACACCCTTGCTGCTTTTTCCACAACAGGGGGATCGGGAGGAGGAGGGATTCCCAATGGTGGCGCAGGAAGCGGTGGCGGAGGCGGAGGCGGTGGTGGATCTACCAATCACCCGCCCGTCTTCACTGGTCCTACCTATGCCTCAACCACGCTCGGATCTGCCTTCAATCTCACGATTGTGGCATCGGATCCCGACAACGATCCGCTCACGTTTACCACCTCGCTCCCGCAAGGAGCGCAGTACGTGACCTCGACCGGGCGGTTTACGTGGGCGCCTTCGCAGGTGGGGACATCGACCGCGACGTTTACGGTATCTGACGGCAAGGCGGCGCCCGTGACCTACACGCTGAATCTCCAGACGTTCGCAACCCCTCCGGGCAGTTGCAGTTCACTGCCGCAGGCGCCGCAGTTTGTGAATTTCGCGCCGCCTACGATCGCAACGAGCGGCGCGCTGTATTCCTATACCGTTATGGCGGTTGACCAAAACTGCGATCCGATTACGTTCTCGCTTCCTTCGGCTCCTTCCGGAATGACCATCGGCTCTTCAACGGGAGCCATTGCGTGGACCCCGACCGCGGCTCAGGCAACCTCGACGCCCTACACGGTAACCGTGCACGCGTCTGACGGGACGCTTTTCTCGAACGCAAACTTCTCCCTTACTGTTGCATCTGCTTCCTCGACAGGCGGCGGTGGCGGAGGCGGAGGCGGTGGTGGTGGATCTACCAATCACCCGCCCGTCTTCACCGGTCCTACCTATGCCTCAACCACGCTCGGATCTGCCTTTACGCTCGCGATTACAGTAGCCGACCCGGATAACGATCCTTTGACGATCACGACTTCGCTCCCGCAAGGAGCGCAGTATGCGACCTCGACCGGGCAGTTTACGTGGGCGCCTTCTCAAACGGGAACATCTACCGCGACGTTTATTGCGTTCGACGGCCAGGTAACCTCAACGCATATCCTTCTTCTCGACACACTCGCTTCTTCAGGAAGTGGCGGTGGCGGGGGAGGTGGCGGAGGTGGTAGCGGAGGCAGCGGAGGAGGCGGTACCGGGCAAACTATCAGCGTACCCGCTGCATTGCCCAGCACCGGTAGCGGAGGAGGTGGAGGAGGGTTGAACCCCGCATTGTTCGGCTCGAGTCCGAATCTCAATCGCAATCTGAACTTGAATGCGAGCACAACCCCGAATGCGACGAGTACCAACGGGACAAGCACCACGACGAATCTCCCTCCTCAGTTCATCAATTTTTCCCCACCCACAGCCGCAATCGCAGGCGTTCCCTATACCTACCAAGTCCAGGCGCAAGATCCCGAGGGAGGCCCCGTCAGTTTTTCGCTCTTTTCGTCTCCAAACGGGATGACGATAGGGCCCACGGACGGCGTCATGCTCTGGACGCCCGCGTTCGCACAGGCAACTACTACTCCCTATACTGTTGGAATACAGATTTTTGACGGGCAGCAAAGCACGAGTGTGCAGTATCTGCTCTATGTGAGTATTCCCGCAACCAATACAGCACTTTCACAACTTAATATTGCCGCGGCGTCTCCGAATCATATAAGCGGAGCGCCGCTCTACGGCACCCCATTTCTCGGATTTACTGCACCGGCCTCTGCTCTTGCTGGAGGTAGCGCGCCAGGTGCTCTATTCGTTGCGGAAGCACTCAATTCGCTCAAGCCCTTTTTTGTGTGGCTTGCGGCGAGCGGATTTCTGCGTGCGTTCGCGTTCCTCGCTTCAGCATTCGCGCTGTTCCTGCTCCTCCTGTTCTTCCTTCGGCGCCGTGAAGACGACGACGAAGAGCAAGAAAAGGAACGACAGGATAGGTTGAATGCCGAACTTGCGGGTATGCCACTTGAGGATGTGCCTCTCGTGCCCGTTCCCGCAGTCGCGGTACCGGACGTGATACTCTTGCCGCCGCCCACGCCGTATTTCGAGGCAGCATAGACGAGAGAAAAGAAAACACCCCGACCATGGTCGGGGTGTTTTCGTGTGGTGCTACGCTTCAAAAAATTCCCTGCGGATGCGCATCACCTCGTGCATGAATGCGGGCATCTGCGTGCGGCGGGGGCGGGGGAGCGTAATCGAAAACGAGGTGTGGAGCCCGAACCCTTTCATCACGATCACGGTGTCCGCAAGCTCCACCGCCTCTTCGATGGAATGCGAGATCATCACGACGGTATTTTTCGTTTCTTTCCAAATCCTCGTTACGTCGCGGTGCAGTTCTTCCGTGGTTTTGATGTCGAGCGCCGAGAACGGCTCATCGAGGAGGAGCACCTCGGGGTCCACGACGAGCGCGCGCGCGATGCCGACGCGCTGGTGCTGGCCGCCGGAAAGTTCGCGCGGATATTTCCCCGCGAATGCCGATAACCCCGTCATGAGAAGATACCGCGCGGTTTCCCGCCGCACCTCTGCTTCAGGGGCGCCCCTCACCCGAAGGGGAAGGGCGACGTTGTCGAAGACCGTAAGCCAGGGGAACAGCGCTCCGCTTTGAAATACCAGCGAAACGTTCTCGGGGCGCGTGACGTTGCCTTTGGGCGGCGCCTCGAGCCCCGCGATGATCTTCACTATCGTGGATTTCCCCGAACCGGATGGGCCGATGAAGCACACGAACGCTCCCCTTGGTATGGAAAATGAAACGTCCGAGAGCGCCTTCCCGTCTCCGAATGTTTTACTCACGCTCTTGAAGACGATGAGCGGTTCGGAATCCATCTTAGTAATACTCTTACTCGAATCGATAGCGTTCTGCATAGCGCAATAATTTTTGCCACACGAAAAAGTTTAGGAATGCGATCGTGGCGATCATCGCAAGGAGCGTGGCGATGAAAATGTTGTTTTGTCCCGAGGCGATCGCGTGGACGAGGACGCTGCCGATGCCGACCACATCGTACGCGGAGGTGCCGCCCGGGATATAGGTGTGGAGGACTTCCGCCACGATGAGAATGTTCCATCCCTGCGCCCATGCAAGGAGCGAGCCGGTGATGAGGTAGGGGAACACGGCGGGGATGAGCACTCTGCGGAGGTAGGCCACGCCGCGGATCTTCATGACCTGCGCCGCCTCTTTGATGTCTGTGGGGATGACTTTGAGCCCACCGACAATGCTGAAGACGAGGTTCCACACCATGCTGAGAAATAAGATGAAGACCGCGGCGCCGTTGAAGAGGTTGAACTTGAGGAATACCGCGATGACGAGGGGGAAAAACGCGAGCGCGGGAATGGACTCGGTGATGTCGAAGAGCGGCAAGAACACCCGCTCCGTTGCGGGGCTGTAATCAATGAGGAGCGCGAGCGGAAACGAGATCACGAGTGCCAAGAGATACGCGAGCGAGAGCCGCAGAAGAGAAAAGAGGAGCGCGGTCGTGAGGTCGGCGTAGGGGATAAGGCGCGCAGAAGAAACGGGGATGATGGAGAACACGCTCAACGCTCCGAAGAAGAGCGAGACCGTGATCAAGGGCGCGACCACCGCGTAGAGCCGCTGGGAAATAGACGTGGGGTAGCTGAACCCGAGGTGCCGGTGGTAATGGCGGATATGCTTCTTTTCGGGCATTACCCTTATGGTATCACGTTCGCCGCGCGCTGTAAGTGCGGGGTTTTTCGCGCGTCACCTTGTATAAGGGTCGCAGGAGAAATGTAAAGGTCGCAACACGGCAGCCGAGACCATGAACAAAAGACTTATTGGTGCGGTTATCCTGGGGATACTCGCGGGCGGATATTCGCTTGCCTCTGCAGGCGTACCGGCATCGGCCGTACAGATTTCGCCTGCGTTGCGGGCACAAGCAAGCGCGTCCTTGTCGAGCCTCGCCCTTGATCTTCAGTCGCTCCTTCGCGCGGAGCGGGAAGAAGCGCTCACGCGGGATACGTTGTCTGCGGAGCTTGTGATGCTCGGATCGAGCGTGGAGAAGTTTCAGCATATCACGGTGAACACCCAAGAAGAGAGGACTATTCTCGCTCATCTCATGCATATCATTCAATCGAACATCGTTGCGTGGGATGGCATGGTAGGCAGAATGGCGGCGGTTCGCGCAGAAACCTCGATGAGGCTCACGGCGCTGGGGCAGAAGCTCTCCGAGCTTGAAGTGATGCTCCGTGGCATTCCCTAAGGATCCCCCGCGGGGCGGGGGATCCTTGCACTATTTACACATGAGCACGTTTCGCACATCGCTTCCCTACCCGCTTCCCTCGAAGGAAGTGGAGTATAATCAGAATCAGGAAAGGGCCATTAGTAAGAATGAGGCTTTTTCTGCGTCTTCTCCCATGGACTCCACTCAGCAGTTTTTAGGCGCTTACGATGCCTACGCCGATGCGATTTTCCGGCATTGCGTCGTGCGCGTTTCTTCTCGGGCCCTTGCGGAGGATATGACGCAGGAGGTTTTTTTGAAGGTATGGACCTACGTGAGCGAAGGGAACACGGTGGGCAACATGCGCGCCTTTCTCTACAAGGTTGCGAATAACGTGATTATCGATCATTCCCGCCGCAAAAAAGAAGAGCGCCTCGATGCCCTTCTCGAAGAGAAGCGCATTCCCGAGCCCTCCTACGCGGGGCACCGCGACATCGAGCTCAACATCATGCTGCACGAGGTCAAAGAACTGATGAAAGAGCTCCCGCCCGACGAAGAGCGCCTCATCGTGATGCGCTATCTCGATGACCTTGATCCCAAGGATATTGCCGAGGTGCTGGGGATCACCGCGAACTCTGCGTCCGTCAGATTACACCGCGCGATCACGCATCTCAAAACACGCGCGAAATTTCATGAATCACAATCCCTTTCATAAATTAAAAGAACTTCGCCTTGACCCTGAGCGCAAGAAAAGCATGCGCGCTGATTTCCTCCGCCGCCTCGCCGCGCACCGGGCGGTAAGAGAAGCGGCGGTCGGCCGTCTCATCACACAAAGGCCATCAATTTTCAGAATACTCACTACCATGCCTGCACTTGCTTCCGTACTCATTCTCCTCCTCGCGACCGGCGGGACGTCATTCGCCGCCGAATCATCGGCCCCGGGAGATCTTCTCTACCCCGTGAAGATCCATGTCAACGAAGCCGTCTGGGGGGCGTTCGCCGTGTCCTCCCGCGCGAAAGCGAACTTTGAAGCCGCGCGTGCGGTGCGCCGCGTCGAGGAAGCCGTGGCGCTCGCCCAGCGCGACAAGCTGGACGCGCATACCACCTCCGACCTCGAGGCGCAATTCCAGTCGCACGCAGAACACGCCCAAACCGACATTGGAGCGCTTGAA
>OBEQ010695364.1_pt1 | contig 20170 bp, 16 predicted proteins | sample 1670901 | NCBI WGS metagenome assembly OBEQ01 (sample SAMEA104232315, study PRJEB22302) | groundwater metagenome | biome: forest; feature: aquifer; material: groundwater | place: USA | collected 2011-08-07 | depth 5.4 m
AAAAGTGAAACCCATTAATATAGATATAACCAGTATATGAGAAATCAACTTACTAATATCCAGGAAATTTCCCAGGCTAAGCTTAACCGTTTGAAGGTAGAAAGCACCTACAATATAGTGCATCACCACCATGCCAAAAGTTGCTCCTGCGATAAAAAGAAGTATGCTAACCGGTAATAAGTAGAGCATTAACCGAAATTCTTTATGGGTTAAGGCAGGTTTTAGAAAGGATATGACTTGGAAGATAATCAGAGGCAATAAAGTCACCGTTCCCGCAAGAAGAGCAATCGTTAGCGACAAATTTATGTATTGGAATGGAGAAGTAAAAACAATATTAACCCCTTTAATTCCAAAGGCTTCAATGACCAGCCTGATTATTTGATCGGCATAGATAAAACCAAGGACAGAGGTTATGGTAAGTAAACAAAGACAAAAAATTAGCCTTTTCCTGATCTCTGAAAAAAAGGGGGAGTATTTGATAACTGCAGAATCTATATCTGTCGCAACCGAAGTTTCAGACATCTTCATTCTCCTCATTTTCCTTTTTCCCCTCATTCATATCAAAAGTTCTTTTAATATCTTTATTGGTTTTATCCATAGTAATTGTAACTTCATTCTTGGCTTCCGCTAATTCTTTATCTGTTTCATCTATTGCGCTGGTAAACTCTTTTTTGGCTTTTTTGAGTTCTTTACCTGCTTCTCCCAGACCTTTTGCCCACTCTGTTAACTTTTTACTGCCGAAAAGAAACATAATGACAAGTGTAATGATCAAAATTTCTGTGGATCCTATGTTAAACATTGTTAGTTAATCTCATATTAGATCAATATCTTTAATAAATGCAAGATAGGTTTATAGAATGATGTTATAACTTCCTCTGCAGAAGTAGGACAGGTTTTACCTGGACAGACTTTTCAAGTATTAACAGCAAAAGATAGTCCTTCGACAGGCTCAGGACAAGGTTGGTATGAAATAGAATTCAAGGTTGATTTCTATGGTTGGGTAAGCGCCAGCTATGTTACAGTACAATAATTGATGATAGACACTGGAAACTAGATGCTGGAAGCTGGCTGCTGAATTTAATTTTAATCATTGTATTGGTCTGGTTATTTTTGCAAAGCAAACAGCCGGTTAAAATAAATCCGGATGCCTATATCAATGCCAGAAATAAGGAGCTTATTAAACAATATCCTTATATTTCTAAAAGAGTGCCAGGAAAGCTATTTTGTATGACCCGACTGCCAATAAAGTCATTGATGTAGCACCTTTAAACATCGGCACTCCCTCAGCCCAAGTGGCTACTCCCAGTGCCAGCCCTAAGCCGACCCCAAAGCCAACTCCTAAATAGTCTTCAGGTTACAGGTATCAGTCTACAGACAGTTTCATGTCTGCTACCTGTAAGCAAAGCTTGCGACCTGACGGTCTTAGACTGTTGACTGATACCTCCTGACTATGGCAAAATGTAAAAAGTAGGGGATTATATTGACTGAATTTATTCACTCCTACTAAAGGATTTATTTCGTGCGTATAAAAATAGTTCTGCGCCTGATTCTGGCGCTTATATTTGCAGTTGTTGCAGCCATATTTTCTCAATTAATTCCGCCTTTTGGAGGAGTAGACAGCTTTATTATCAGGGCTGCAGTTACTTTAGTGGTAGGCTTGATTGGGTTTCTTATTTTTCCGGATATTGCCAGACCCATTAGAGTTACGACCATTACCACCATTAATTTTTTAGTGCACAAGGTTTCTTCCGAGGTGATGAATCAACTGCTAAAAATCCCCCGGCTGTATCAGCCACCCAGTAATCCTACCCCACAATTGGGATCACTGGCTTTAACCAAACCGTTAATTTTAGACACCTCAGCCATTATTGACGGCCGGATTTTAGATATTGGCAAAACCGGGTTTATCTCCGGCCTGATTCTGTTACCTAAATTTGTCTTGACTGAGTTGCAACAAGTAGCTGATTCAGCTGATAGCCTTAAGCGTCAAAGAGGCAGAAGAGGTTTTGAGATCGTAGAGGAGTTAAAGAAGCTTAAAGGTTTACGCATAGAAATCTGGGATAAGGATCAATCAGGCAAGGCCGTTGATGACAAGCTTTTGAGCCTGGCTAAGTCCTTAAACGGTAAAATTATCACCTGCGACTATAACCTCAACCGGGTAGCCTCAGTTTCTAATATCGGAGTGCTTAATATTAATGATCTGGCTAACTCTTTAAAGCAAATCAGCCTCCCAGGTGAGACCTTGCAGCTTAAAATTGCCCACTTGGGTAAGGATAGATCCCAGGGAGTAGGGTATTTGGCTGATGGAACCATGGTGGTGGTATCAAATGCTGCTGAGTCCCTGGGTCAAACACTTAAAGTAGAAGTGACCAAAAATATCCAAATCCCGGCAGGACGGATGATCTTTGGTAAGAAAAGTGACTAGAGTCGAGAGTCAAGAGTCTAGGAAAATAGACACTAGATTCTAGACTCTAGCAACTAGACTCTCTTTAAAATTAGTTTATCCACAACCCTGCACTAGCTGTTTATAAGTAAAAGTATACCCATATATTAGATTGATAGAATGAGCTAAACTGATTACCATATCCGCCTAATATAACTACGGGTCTAAGGAAATTGCAGGTAGAATTCGCTATGGGATAACTAAAACTTGACAAATAGTATTATTCCTGATAATCTCTGGGTATATGTTATTTCCGGTGAAATTCACACAAGGATTTAAAAGAATGGGCAGAGAAAAAAGAGCAAACAGAGTGAGAACAGATGTAGTGGGAGAACAGGTCAAGAGAATGTTACAGGAAACTGATCAGAAAATTATTTTAATGGTTAGGGGATAGGATAAAAAAAAGAGCATTACTACCGCAGACGGACTCGAATAGCAATGCCCTTTTATTAATTTCGAAAACAAGTTCAAGAGCAGATAGAACTTGCTTTCTAAGATAACTGTAGACTAATTTTTAGGGGGTTGTCAAGACCCCAATTTAGCCTCGGTTTTTATATTTTGGGTACTATATGGACTCAAAAATTGGTGATTAGCATCGGGGGTAATCAAAGATTTTGTGGATGGTAAAGTTGTAGTCTGTATTGGGGGTTAGTCTAAGACTTGCTTCGCAAGATCTTGCGAACCTTTAGAGTGCTGAATCGGGGATTTGTCTAGGGCAGGGACAAGTCTCCGATCTAGGGCTTTATAGCAAGTCGCAAGGTTCTTGAGCGCGAAGCGCGAAAGGTTCTTAGGGCAGGGACTAGTCCCCAATAGAGATTGTAACTCCCACAAAATCTTGCGATAGTTCCTCGCCAGCAACTGCGTAGCTGTGGGCGAGTAGTAACTATCTAAGGGCAGGGATCAGCTCCCGATTCTGAGCATTGCTAGCAATAACAACTCATTGCAATTCTCCTTTATTTATGCTATTATAGTTTTATGCCTGCGAGACGTCAGTCTCTATCGACATAATAGTTGATGACAGGCATAACAAAGAATCCCCCTCAAGGGGATTTTTTGTGGCTTTGGACAGAACAATCAGTGATTAAGAAAAAAGAGTTAGCTGACAAATTTGAGGGCAATGATTGCTAAAATCAAAGCAATCATTATTACACCAAAGCCTATTTGAGCTCTGATGATATTATCTTCCCAGTCAATTTTATGACTATTAACGCTCATGATAATCTCCTTAATAAATATGCAACAACTATCGCCAGTATAGCAGCCGCTATATTACCAGTCAATATCCACCACTTTACTTTGGGTCTTTTAAGCACTGTTGGTAGAATCACTATTGAACCAAACCAGCCAGCAGACAGATTAATACAGAGATCAGAAAATATATTTAGCAGAGTAGGATCTATCTTCACTAATTAAACTTATCATAAAACCTAACCCCCTTACTATACCGGCTTCTTTACCAATTGTTACTTATTCTTTACTAATTTATAACTCTAACCCATATATTAATAATGTAGGATTTGCTAGGGAATCGTCATTGCGAGGAGCGAGTCAGCGAGCGACGCGGCAATCTCTATTTACTAGCAGCCCTTGACAAACCATAGGTCTTATAGTATACTTCACAAATATTATGGCAATTGAAGTTTCACCACAACAAACAAACGAGAGAACAGCCGGTTATGGCACTTACCCTTTTGATGCAGGGAAAGAGCTAACTGACCTGCTAATTGCTAAAGCAGATAAAAGAAATAAACCCTACCTCAAAGAAATTAATAAGAATATAGGTAAGCTTAAGAGCGAAATTTTCCAAAACATCACAGACGAGATAACCACAGAGCCTATCTTTAAGACTTATGATCATTGGGTTAAGGTTGCTGAGGAAAGCCTTGGTAAAAGAAAAGTTGAAATTGTAGCACCTATAATTGCTGCTGTTGCTGAACCAGTTGCAAGTGAGCTGTCTGGTTTTAGTGAACCAGTACGACAAGAACTAGACAGGGCTAGAATACAGCCTTCAGCAAGCGGATCCCTTAATGGAAGCGGAGCATATAATTGGTTTCAATCAGGTGCTCAAGCAGAACAGCAGGTTATTGAACCGGTAGTAGTCAAAATTCCTGCTTCATCTTCAGCTCCGGAAGCTTTGCTTGTAATTCCTGATAATAGATTGAATTCTGCAGATCATGAAGCTGCAGACGCAGTTGAAGAAGTTCAACAAATTTTAGCTGAGAATAGCAAAGATGCTAAGGCTGTGGCTGCCAGAAGAAGAATAAGCTTTGGTGCTATGACAAAAGCTAAAATATTGTCAGTGGCTTTGGCTGCTTTTATAGGAATTGGATCATTAGTTCATGTTAATACTGAGGGTAAAAGTGAATTTTATACAAAAGCTGAAGCAGCTACTATAGCCTCAACCTGGATAGCTCAAAGAGAAAATTCAATTACTTTAGAAGATGGAACTCCATTATCTATCTCTGGTGAGGCAAGAGAAAACTTGACTGAACTGATAGCGTCAACTAGAAGATCTGTTGTGGAAGCAAGCGTAAATCCACCATCAGCTCCGGCTTTATTAAGAGAACAATTAAAACCCCAAGCAGCAATACCGTTAGCTTCAGGATTAGATTTAACTCAAGCTAGTACTAGATTATTGGGTGAAAATGAGAAACCCCACAATGCTGATGATGTAGTGAGAATGGCTCAGAGCATTCCAGCATTGCAAGAAGCTTTGAAAGATTTGGGAGTAAACTTTGCTATTACGAAAGATGATATTAAATGTACTGTCAGTGCCAGAGAAAGTACACAATGTTTAATGGACTTATTTGGTTTAACGGCTGATGAAGCTGGACAGGTTATTAGCGGTAGCCAACAATTTGCGCTTAAAGATGGAAAATTGCATAGAGTTAATGTTACCTATGTTGACGGGCAATCCAGTTATAATGGAGCAAATGGGGGAGAGAACTATGTAAGTAATGATACTTTATTCTTTGTTATCTTCAAAGATGGGAAACTGGTAATTATTAGTCAGGATTGTTTAAACCCGGTGGTAGTTAACCCAATACCGGAAAGACCAACTGCTAGCCCAACTTCAACGGGTACTTCAGTTCCAGAAGTAGCAGCTGCTTCAACAACTCCTACTGTTCCCCCAACTGTTACTCCAACTGGAACAGCAAGATATTTGGGAGCTAATGATACATCTACCCCAACTCCGATACCTGCACCTCCTACATTTGGACCACCTCCTCCAGCAGGTAGACCACCAGAAGCACCACGACCAATTCCTCTAATAGAAATCTGTGAAGGGGTCTTTCAGAATGGTCAGTTAGATATTAGACAAGTACCTGTTGATCAGATCATACCTTTGGCCCAACGCATGGGAATTACTCCTGATGTAGTAAGAGACTTTGCTGTTCAGAATCATCTGGATCTTAATAATCCTGCTCAGGTAATAGATATTATGAGGTTTTTAGTTTCTCAGAAGAATTGTCAACACCTTCCTGATTTAATTCTTTGTGTGGATGGTCATGAGGGAACTCATGTTAGACCAGAAGATATTTTACCTTTAGCAAGACAAAGGGGATATTCGACTCAACCAGGACAACCGATTGATATAAATGATGTGATAGCTTTCTTAAAAAGATCTTGTCTGGTGGTTCCACCAAGTTCCACATCTACTCCAAGTGTTACTTCAACAGGTACATCAACTCCATCCCTAACCTCAACACTTACCTTAACTGCTACTCCAAGCGGTACTCCAACTTTAACACCTCCTCCAGGTTCTACACCAACTAACAGTCCAACTGTTTCCTCAACAGCTACAGCTACATCTATAACCAGTACTCCTACACCAACTGCTAATGTGAGCCTAACACCAAGTTTAACCCCAAGTTTAACTCCAAGCTTGACTCCAAGTAACACACCAACAGGAGTTATTCTTACAGCCACACCAACCAGCACTGAAGCAGCTATTAATACTCCAACTCCTACTGCAACCAGACCAGCTACACCGGGATTACCTTTTACGCCAACACCAGAGGCAACTAATATAATTGCTTTACCAACTCCAACTATTGGTCTAACTGCAACTTTAGTTCCAACAAGAACTGTTGGTGCTCCTACTCCAACTGCAATTGGAACTTCTACTCCAGATAGTACAGCTACTTCAATACCACCTACAGCTACTAGGACTGCAACATCATTTGTACCATTTACCCCAAGCCCTGAAGCAACTAATACTCACACTTTACCAACTCCAACTATTGGTCTTACTGCAACTTTAGTTCCAACAAGAACACCAGGGGCATTTACACCTACCGCAATTAGTGCTCAGCTTAATACTCCTACGTCAATAAGGCCATCATCTTAAGCTGACTTGACAAGAGACCGATAGTATGTTAAAATAAGATAATCAAAATATGAAAATAAATTTGAAAAAGAAAGTTATTAATATAAAAAGTTTGTTTACATCCCTATTACTTATAGGAATTCTACTTGGTCCTTTAGCTTTTAAGGCCAGCGCAGATAATTTATTTGCCGGAGGAAATTTCGTAACTGCAGTTAATAATACTCAGAGAAATGCTGACTGGTCAGATCCGGTTAGTGCGGATCCTGGAAACGTTATAGAGTTTAGAATTACTGTACAGAATACTCAATCTGGTACAGTTGCTCACGATGTAACTTTTCATGTTAATTTTCCAACAAGTCCTTCAAATAGTCCACAAGTTCAAGGTATAGTGTCCGCCAATGGTGTCTCTGTTTCTGATACAGCTACAGTTAATGTAAATGGTACCGCTGGTTACTTACTTATTTATGAAAATGGTCATACCAGAGTGTTTTCTCCTAGATGTCCAGGCGATGGTTGTACTGGTGATGATTCCTTTAGAGATGGAGGAAATATCAATGTTGGTGATTTAGCTTTTGGTGAAAGTGCTCAAGTTTCATTTAAGGCTGCTTTAACTAATCCAGGTCCTGTTGCAACTCCAACTCCTACTCCAAGTCCAACACCTAGCCCAACTCCTAGACCAACTGCCACACCTACACCAACCACACCTCCTGCACAGAGTCAGACCCAAGCTCAAACACAAGCTCAAGCCCAAACACAAACTCAAACTGTGAACAATACAGTTACTAATAATAACTCAAGTTCTAGCAACAGCTCTGCTAATGTCAATGTAACCCAAAGCGCTCCTCCGGCAGTGGTATTAGGTACCACTAGTAATGTGGGAGTTGGATATTCCTATGTTTCTGCTACCACTTTACCTAAAACCGGACTCCCTGCTTTGGCCTGGTTAGGATCCGGGTTTGTGCCTTTGGGATACGCAGTTAAAAGATTTGGTAAAAAGTTTGAATCTAAAATTACTGAATCTGCCAGCTATATCTTTGAAAAAAGAAGTATTGACAAAGACGCCTAAGGGTGAGATACTTCTTTTAGAAGCCTCTAGCAATTCCTGTAAATATTTGAATCATCAATGCATATTAACAATTAATTTCTATTTATCTCCTAGTTTCTATTAGTTTCCTGACAGGAAATTGGTAGAAATTTATAGAAACTGATAGAAATAAATTCTTTAAATTTAATTCATGACCAGCGTAACAAAATCATTTAAACCAAAAAGTCAGTCTACAGTCTACAGTCAACAGTCTACAGACAGTTCTGTGGAGCAATTTGTGGGGGAAAGTCAGTCATCAGTCATCAGTCAACAGTCAACAGATCAGAACCAACCACAATCTGAAACACATTCACAGGGTTCAGTGCAGGCAAGTTCAGAGATTCCTCGCTACGCCCGGAATGACAATGGTGGATATAGAAACGACCGTTACTCAGATCGTGACCGTGATGTGCCAACCGAGGAAGTATCCGGAATTTTAGATATCATGCCGGAAGGACACGGCTTTTTGCGACCTAAATATATACCTTCTGATATGGATGTATATATTTCCAACAGCCAAATCCGTCGGTTTTGGCTGCGACGGGGAGACTTTGTAGAAGGAGCAGCCCGGCCGCCCAAAGAAACCGAGCGCTATTTTGGTTTACTACAAGTAAACAAAGTTAATGGTGAAGATGCTGATAAAATGGTGGCAAGTGAGAGTGGTGGTAGACCAAAAAAACGCACTAAATTTGAAGATTTAACTGCCATTTACCCTAACCGTCACTTAAAACTGGAAACCGGAAAAACTCCACTTTCTTCCAGAGTGATAGATTTAGTTTCGCCAATTGGTTTTGGTCAAAGAGGGTTAATTGTTTCACCTCCTAAAGCCGGTAAAACTTCCATTTTAAAAGATATTGCTGCCGGTATTGCCAAAAATCACCCGGAGGTAATTTTAATGGCAGTGCTCGTGGGGGAACGTCCGGAAGAGGTGACAGATTTATCAAGATCGATTAAGGGTGATGTGATTGCCTCAAACTTTGATGAGCCGGCTGAAGAGCAAACAGCAGCGGCTGAAGTAGCTTTGGAACGGGCCAAAAGACTGGTTGAGCAAGGTAAAGATGTAGTGATTCTCCTTGACTCAATTACTCGTCTTGGCAGGGCTTACAACCTGTCAGTTCCACCCTCCGGACGAACTCTTTCCGGTGGTTTTGACCCGGTAGCGCTATATCCGCCAAAGCACTTTTTCGGAGCAGCCAGAAACTGTGAAGAAGGCGGATCTTTGACTATTATTGGTACGGCTTTGGTTGATACCGGTTCCAGAATGGATGACTTAATTTATGAAGAATTTAAAGGAACCGGTAACATGGAATTGCACCTGGACAGGAGATTGAGCGAACGCCGGATTTTCCCGGCTATTAATATAGAAGGCTCCGGCACCAGACAAGAACAGTTGTTGTTTAAAGAAGAATACTACAAACAAATGATTATTATGAGAAGAATGATTGGAATTTTAGGGGAAAACGAGAGAACAGAGATCTTTTTGGAGAGACTGGCGAAGGCTGAGAGTAATGAAGAGTTTTTGGCAAATCTGAAAGACGTGAAATAGATTCCTTGGTGTGGGAAATGTGAAATAGACGTGGACTATTTTCTGACGAAATTGGGATCTTGAAGTGAGATGTCTTGAAATTGGAAGTGAGATTATATCAAATATTCAAGTTCTCACATCCCACCTCTCACTTCAAAACATCTAATTTGCATTTATCTGGTAAAATAGTTACCAATGAATTCCCTAAGCGATGATATTAAGGCTCTCTCGCATGCTTTAATCTGGTATTCCAAACGTAAAGCAGTTTATTTTGGCAGGCAATTTGAGACCTTTAAAAATTGGGTAGTGGTAGCTTTAATGCACGGACGGGGCATTCATCAAAAACGGTTCTGGCACGGATCCATTATTACTCTGGCTTTGGTGGGGATTTTAACCTCCGGCACTTTTGGCGGCAGCAGTATCATCTCTGCCAGCTATCCCGGTATCGGCAGCCCTGACCCCAGATTTGCCTCAGCTTATGAGCCTTTTCCGGCCGGTGAGGTTACCGGAGGTTCCCAGGATCCGCACACCAATATCTCGGAAAAGCCCAGATCAGATATCATTGAAGTTAAGGTCCAATCCGGTGATACTCTTTCTTCCATTGCCAAAAAATACGGTATCTCAACAGAAACTATTAAATGGGCTAATGATTTAGAAGATATTGATTCTGTTAAACCCGGCCAGACCTTAAAAATTTTGCCGGTTTCCGGTGTAGCGGTAAAGGTTAAAAGCGGGGATACCCTGGAATCTTTGGCGAAAAAATACCAGGCCGATTCTCAGGCTATTTTGGACTTTCCCTTTAATGATGTGCCGGATGATTTTTCCTTAAAATCAGGGACTCAGTTAATTATTCCGGATGGGCAGCCGCCGGAGGCTCCGCCGGTAATCCGGGTTCAGCCAAAATACCTGGCTGTGGGTCCGTCATCACCAACTTTTACGGCTTCCGGAGGCGGAGGATTTATCTGGCCCACAGTTACTTCCGGGTTGTCTCAGGGCTTTGCCTGGTATCATCCGGGCATTGATATGCCAAATAGAAATGCTCCGCCGATTGTGGCCTCAGACGGAGGTACAGTAGTCTTTTCCAGCTGGGATCCTACCGGTTATGGTAATAGAGTTGATATTAATCATGGTAATGGTTATGTGACCCGTTACGGCCATATGTCAAACATCTATGTGGTGTCAGGCCAGCAGGTTTCCAGAGGTGAGACCATTGGCCAAATGGGCTCCACCGGCCGTTCCACCGGCACGCATTTGCATTTTGAAATTCATTATAACGGCATAGCGATCAATCCATTAAGCATATTGAAGTAATTTAAAATTTAAAATTCGAAATTTGAATTCAAATTAAAAATTAAAAATTTCAAATTAAATTGGTATAATTAAATTCCGGGCCCGTGGTATACCGGTAACATGCTTCCATGGCATGGAAGAGTAAGGGGTTCAATTCCCCTCGGGTCCACCAGTACTCATGATATTTTTCTATAGCGGGTACCCGATCCTTCTCCTAATCGTTTAACTTCTTTAAGTCTAATAAGCTTATTTAAGATTTGATTAACAGTTATGCGAGCAATTTTGGCATTTTTGGCAATATCACCAGGTGATGCATCAAGAACTTGCTGTAAGTAGTGCCAAACTGCTAGCTGTTTTGGTGACAGTAATACCTCTACATTCTCTTTAGTTGTCAAATCTATAGCCATTTGGGATTGAGATAATAGTATGCTCAAGAAGAAATTAAGCCATGGTGTAATATTTTCTGTTCTTGTTCTTAGAGTTTTTTGGGTAGTTCTTAATGCTATATAATAATCTGGTTTATTATCTTCGATTAATTTTTCGTGAGAAACATAAGGAATATATAAGTAACCTTCCTTTAGAAGTAGAAAATTAGTTAAAATTCTGGAAAGTCTACCATTTCCATCCTCAAAAGGATGAATGCTTAAAAACTCAACAATAAAGTTACCGATAATAAGTAGGGGATGATACTGTTTTTTATCTAGAGTCTGTTTAGTCCAATCTACTAATTCATTCATTTGTTTTGGGGTTAGGTACGCAGCTGTAGTATCAAAAAGTATTCCTAAATCACGGCCCTTTGAATCTATCAACTTAACTCGATTTTCTTTGCTCTTATAGTTACCTCTGTGTAAAACATCTTTTTTACTATATTTAAGTAATTCCTTATGGAAATGTTTGATAGCACTTTCACTTAACTTTAGATCTTCCCAGGAATTAAATATATTTTGTAAAAGCTCAAAATAACCTCTGGCTTCTTCCTGGTCTCTATCGCTAAACTTTTGTATAACCATACCTTGTATCACCTGTTTTACCTCTTCATCCGAAAGTTTAGATCCTTCAATGCGAGTTGAAGCTCCAGTAGAAGTTATTAAAACTGACCGTTTAAGTTGGTTCAAAAACTGAGGGCTTAGGTTGGTACCTTGAATCCAGCGTCCTTTAAGTTGTTCAATTTGAGTTATTATTGTCCAGGTCTCACTGGGAATTTGACTTAATCTTTTTTCAAAGCGGGTTATACGAGACATATATAGGATTATATAGGATTATATAGGAGAAGTCAAGATTTGATGGTTATGGAGTAGGTGTCGGCGATGGCTTTGGAACGGCCGGAGGAGTGGCGATTTTTTCCGGCGGATTACCCACGTTTACTACTTTTGGCAAAGCTTTGTTTTGCAAGGATCCGGTAGTTTCTGAAGCAGGAGGTACGATTTGAGATGCGGGGGCTAATTTACTTTTTAGTTCAGCTAAATAATCACTGGCTACTTTATAATCAGCTGAATTTTTATCAACCAGAGTGACTACTTTTTCGGCAATGGCCTCTGCAGTATTTAAATCACCTTTATCCCGCAGTGCTACTGAAAGATTATAATAGCCATTGGCAAAGTCCGGCTTTAAGTTAATGGAATCAGTGAAGAATCTAATAGCCAGGTCATAATTTTTAATCGCATAATAAGTTCCACCCACACTTAAACGAAGTAAAGGATTCAATGGATCCTGGTATATAGCTTTACCATATGAATCCAGAGAAAAAACCAGCGCATTTTGAGCTACTCCGGAGATTTGCCTATACAATAAAGCCAGAATTTCCCAATTAACAGCCGAGTTAGGAGAAAGAGCTACCGCTGTTCTGCCTTCGTTGATTGATTGTTGAAGCAGGACCTGAATATTTTGTTTATCCTGGTCAGTTAAAGCGCCGCTTGGTGAAGCCTGAGTAGGAGCTTTAGCCAGGGCAATAGCATTGGCCAAAGCAAAATTCACCTGAGCCAGGTCAGTCCGGTAAAGATCATTTTGCGGGTTAAGTTTTTCAGCGGCAATCAACTCATTATAGGCCACAATACCCTGATTTCCGGTGGCGGCATTTAAAGCATTTCGGTGGTGATAATCGGCCAGGGCAAATTTGCCTTCAAAAAACAGTACAAATAGCAAGAGGCCTATGGAAATAGTTAACAAAACAGAAGGCAAGGCTTCAATCCTGAAAGTTTGACTGGAGGATTGGACTAAGCTTTTACCAGTGACATTTAACAGGATTTGTTTGATATTGGTAGAATTTCCGGACAAGCTTTCTCCACCAGACTCATTAAGCACCATAAACAAGGTGATCAAAATAATACCGATAATCCAGACTACTAAACTGCCGACATGAAGAGCCAGAATGATAAAAAAGACCAGGCCGGATACAGCCAAAGCACTTTTTAGTTCATAGTTCCTAGTTCCTAGTTCATAGTTGATTGAAGGTTTCATCAGTGATGAATATGCAGATGATAGAAAAAGAGCGGTGAAAGAAAGGATGGCGATTAAGCCAACCCCACCCAGAGTGGCCAGAATTTGTAAGTATTCGTTAAAACCGGAGTCAAAACGGATATTCCAATACTTGCTGTTGTTAATCTCCAAAGGTTTGTATTTGGTAAAGTCAAACAGGTATGTACCTGGCCCGGTTCCCCAAAAAGGAGTATCACGAAAAGCGGAAACCGATACTTTCCAGGATTCCGGAAATCCCAGGGTAATTTCCCGGGGGAAATTTTGAGCCTTATTATAAAGCGGATTTTTGGCGCCTCCCATTGGAGGGATAAAAGAAAAAACGGTGACTAAAACTACTAATACCAGAGGAATAACCAGGGCAGCCAAGTCAATTGGTTTGATCTGATTTAATTTTCTAGGAGCATTTAGAAAAACCGGGATTGCAAATCCCACTGCTGCTGCAATCCAGGTAGCAGGACTGCCAATGAAAGCAATAGTCACCCCGAAAAGAGTTAACAGGCCGCTGTTTAATATTTTAAGAGCCTGCGGCCCGGTTAATATATTGTAGGTTAAAATTGGAACTAAAAGAGCCAGTATGGCAGCTGTGGAAAAACTGGAACCGGTGGGGGTAAAGTTTAAGGCGGAAATATTGGCAATCGGCATCTTTAGTCCTGCATAAGCCAGCAGGGTAATAATAGAAAGAGCGCCGCCGCCCCAGGACAAAAGTGGTAGCATCCATTTAGAATCTTTGGCTTTAACGCTATTTACCAGAGTAAAATATAAAACAGTATAAACCACCAAAACAACCAGAGAAGATTGGACTTTGAGGCCGTTACCCAGTAAAGAAACATATTGGGAAGAAGAAAAAACCGTGGAAAAAGCTGCTGTGGCCAAAAGCAAAACAAGTGGTAAATCAAGCGGAGTCCTGACTAAAACCACTTTGTTACTGATGGTGAATTTCACGGTTAAAAATACCAGCATTATTAATGAAACAGCCAAAAAGATGATAAATTTAGGGGTGTCAAAAAAATCCGTGGTCAGGTTAATAAAGAAAAAGTAGGCAGTGAGGATAATAATGGTGATCCCGACTTTGATGATCAGGTCAAAATACCTGGTGATAGAGCTTTTTAAATCGGCAGTAAGGTTGTCCATTTTTATCTGTAACTATTACAATAGATGAATTATTAGCTCCATTGCAACTAGAATTATCTATATCAATATATTAACTAAGCTCTCATTTTTACTGAGCGCTCCCGCTGGCATTTTGTTCAATTAAATTAATAGGTTTAGCTAATTGACTGGCTGAGGGTGTGGGACTTAAGCTATCAACTTTACCAACATTGATGATTTTTTTCTGCTTAGGATCATAAAGATAAGCTACACCACTCTTTTTATAAATAAGAATTTTATCTCCCAGCTTAGCCTGGGCAAAGAAAGGCTGGTCAGACAGTTTACTAAGATCATCCACTGTGCCAATAATTGGGGTTTCACCTTGAGGTAAGTTGATAATTTTACCAATTTCAGAGACCAAATCAGCATCAGAAAGGATTTTCTGATTGGTCGTAGTAGCGGGAGTTGTAGTTGGGGCAGGAGTTGGGGTAACTTGGGTTTGTGTTCCTAAAACAGCTTCAAAGTTGTTTTTATATACCCACAAAGATAAAGGTATGGTTAACAGTACCATTAAATATACAAAAACTCCCTTTTCTTTTAGAAAATTTAAATCAATTTTGATCTCCTGGTTATTCATTAATACTCCTTTACCTGGTAAATTAAAGTATTTCCCAGATTATATACTTTTAGTAAATAGGGTTTTTCATCCGGTTTAAAGCCGCCTTGCAACATAGTATCATTTTTACCAAGGTATATAAATTTAATATGGTTGTCTTTTAGAAATCTATATGCTGATTTAGGATCGGAATTTACTAAAAACTTATTAGTCCGGTCAATTTTCTGGTCAAAATCAGGAGTTTGGATTTTATGGCCAAAATAGACTTTGCGGCCAATTAAGCCGGGAATTATATTTCCGTAAAACCAGTTGGATAAAATTATATCATTTGGATTAGTTTGATATTTTAACCAAGACATGGCATCTATCTCTGATTGGGGCAGATGATAATAATAATTATCAGTTGTTTCTGAGTTTACTATAACTATATTTTCCCAAATATGGCCAAGTGAAGATAATGATAAAACTAAAACCAGGAAGCTGGATAAAATCCAAAAGCTTTTCTGGTGCCATTTTTTTAAAAACATTTCGCTAACTTTCTGCGAAAACTTAAGGATTCCTAAAGTTGCCAAAATAGCCAGAGGAATATGAATTCCTTCACTAAATCTTCTTTGAAAAGAAATCGGCGCATAAAGCAGTACTGCAGCTGAAGCTACCCAGGATAGTAGTAAAATCCAATGAATTTTTTTATCCTTCAAAGCCGTTTCCACACCAATAAAAGCCAGGATTAAAATAAGACCAAATCCGAGTAAATAGCTAATTGGTTCAGGAGAAATCAGTAAGTTTTTTAAATACCAACTGCGCATGATTGGATTTTGGTAAAAAGTAAAAGCCTGGTATAGAAGTCCTAAGGATATAATAGGAACAGTGATAAAAAGTCCTCGAATTAGCTTTCGGAGCCAAACACAAATAATTAAAAAGGTAAGAATTACCACTAAAATATTAAATGGATGATCAAAAGAAAGCAGTAAAAACGACAACCCTGACAAGATATATAAAAGGGTTGTCGTCCTGAGTCCGAAGGACGAAGGATCTCTCAACTTGTTTGAGGATGCCTTGATAAAGAGCCAAAAGCCCAAAAGCATCAAAATCTGAGACCAAACAAAATGAGGCGGTTCAGCCAGGGATAAAAAGGTGATTGATTCCGGTACCCAAAGATCAGTGGAGTTTCCGAAAAATCCACCCAGCAAAAAGCTTAATCCGGAGGATGTTAAAACAACTGTGTATGCCAGGATCCGCTCACCGGATTTTTTAAAGAAAATTGATATAAAAAGATATAAAACGGCCATGAAAATAATATTTAAAGTAATCCGGGAAATCTGGAAAGCAGCAATTGAGCTAATATCAGTTAAGGCGGCAAATTTACCAATTAATAAATAGCTTGGTCTAAAAATTAAGGGTTGTTGAGGCGCAGAGGTGTAGAGATTTTCAAATAAGATCTTCCCATTTCTAGCTTGTTCAATAAAAGAAGTATAGGTATAAAAATCCTGGGAGTTAATAACCACTCTACCTAAAAAGCGAAGCTCCGGAAGTTGATTAGACCAGGAAATAATTAAAGGCAGGTTATTAAAAAATAACACTGCTATTGAGATGGTAATTAATAATAATAATTGCTTCATAGTTTACTTTCTGATTAATAACACCGCCATTTCATCTCCAAAAACTTCCTGCCAGCTGCCATGGTCGCCACTTTCCAGAGCTTTAAGCAAAGAAGCTCCTTTGGGTACAAAAACCCAATCAAAATGATACTTATCAAATCTTTTTACATCACCTTCATAAAAGATTTTTTGATAATCCAAAAAAGGGGAATAGTTATCTTTTTCCCAAAGATGCATGCGGCCGTCAATAAACAGTTTAACCGGTACCCCGCGGCCGATTAAAAACCCACCCCAGTCATAAAAGTTAAAACCGGCTCCTTGCGGTGGATGAGCAATCAGGTAATCTGTGGCGGCAGTAGAACAATGGCTGCCCTGCTGGCAGTAATCATTAAAACTAAAATTAGTCAAATGATATGGCGGCAGCCGGCGGAATAGTGCGATCTCCAAAGAAATTGCACAAAGGATTATAAATACAAAGCCAGTCGCTTTTAATTTTTCCAAATTCAGCTTTAAATCCTGCAGAATTAAAGCAGCAAAAGGTATAGTGACCACAATAAAAACTGCCATATAACGTCTGGCTCCCCAGGCCAGGTAAAGCACAATTAGGCTGCAGATGATCATGGGCAAATCCGTGTGAATCGACTGCTTTTTTATTATCCGCCAAATCAGGCCTGCGCTTAGCAGCAACACAAAGCAAGCAAAGAAGGTAAAAAACTCACTGGGAATTTGGACCGGATCCCATTCCAGGATGTAATGCAAAAGCGGGCTGCTGGAGTGTCTAAGCGCTTCTTCATAAACCCTAAAGCCAAAAGGATTTATGAGAGTAACCGCAATAGAAGCCAGAAAAGAAGCAATCAAAGGCCAGTTACTAGTGCCGTCATTGCGAGGAGTAAAACGACGAAGCAATCTTTTAAATGAAAGGGATTGCTTCGCCCCGCCAGAGGCGGGGACTCGCAATGACGTTACTGTTTCAATGATTTGGCAAGTCACAAATATCCCTAAAATTAACAGTCCTAAGGTAAAATAGCCATGAAAATTAGCCCAAAAGAAAAAAAACACCGGCAGTGACCAAAGAACCCATTTCTTTTGTAAATAAGCGAAGCTTGCGACCTGACGGTCTTTAAAAATTAAATACATCAAAATTGATAAAAAAAGCAGGGATATTATCTGGGAACGCGGTCCTTGCCAAACCACGCCGGAAGTTAGCTGGACCAGAGGAATTGCCAAAAGCCCCTTTTGCCAAAAGGATAACTTAAAAGGTTTGGTTAAAAAATAAAAAATAGCCACGCAAATTAAAGCTCCGATAATTGACAAGCCCAAAAAGCCAACAGCGTTGAAAGTTAAATAAAGCAGTGGATCATAAGCCCAGGAGTGGTTAATCCAGGCATAGCCGGGTAAAGTCCAGGAAAAAGTGTCTGCGCTGTACAGTCGAAAATGTTGCCAAAAATACTGACCATAGCGGTAATGCCAGCCCCAGTCAAAATCAATATAAGGGTAAAGGGAGTAGAGAAAAAGGAGGATATAGACGGCCGCTGTGAACAGCCGGTCTCGTGTGAAAGAGGATTTATAAGTCTTATAGGTCGGATAGGTCATAGGGTTTTGAGCAGGCTCATTGGGTCTACAGGCGCACCATTTCTCCTGACTTCAAAATGCAAGTGTGGCCCGGTTGAGCGGCCGGTTGAGCCGGACAACCCAATTAAATCTCCGGTCTGAACATTCTGACCTTTTTCAACAGAAGTTTTGGTTAAATGAGCATATAAAGTGGTCAGGCCGCTTCCGTTATCTAAATAAACATGATTACCATAGCCGGTATTGTAATGGTTAGTTTCCAGAACCATTCCATTGGCTGCGGCCTTGATAGGAGTTCCGATGTCAATGGCAATATCAATTGCTCCGGGGTGAAACCAGGAAGCATATTGACTGACAGTACCAATGACCGGCCAGGCTAGCTGACCAGTGCCGATAACCGGCGCGCTGGTGGGAGCGGGACTGCTAATATAACCATTGGGGATAATCAGAGTTTCTCCCACAACTAATTTTAAATCATCGGCAATATGGTTATAGGGATAATCTAAAATAGTTTGCGGATCAGCATGGTATTTTTGGGCAATAGAATAAATGGTATCTCCTTTGGAAACCTGGTGGGAGATAGTCACCAGCTCAGGATCTACGGAAGGTTGGTTGGTAGTTGGCTCCTGCGCAATTAAATCATAAGAGTTTTTGCCGGAAACTCCTTGAACCTGACCGGTTTGTGCAACCGCCTTTAAAATATAAGAATCAGTTTTAGCGTAGATTCTTTTGCCCAGCAGAAATACAACAGGGCTTAAAATTAAAATAGAAGCAGCAATTAAAATCTTCTTGTTAATATATATTTTCATCTTATTCTTCCCAGAAATTGGGAAATTTCGCTTTAAAACTCTCACATTTACTTAAAGTAGCTGAATAAGTAGCCTCAAAGCCGGCCGGGAAAACAGGAGCTTCTTTGTTGCCATAAAAACAAGACACGATTGCCCGAAGATAATCCTCGGAAACCTGACCATAGCTTTCTTTAGTAGCATAAGCTGACATTAAGGTGCCTTCTTCCGGATAATAGTAACTATCCCTGGCCGCACAACCCGGATAAAATCCCACCTGGGAAAATACACCGGTATAATTTCCCCACCACTGTTTAGCTGTCTCCAAATCCGGAGCACAATTTGGCTCAGCAGGCTGGTAGGCTATGTTGCTGGATGGACTATTGTAAGCATTGTAATCCAAAATAGCAGAAGGTGGGCGGGAGCGGGAGTATTCATCACGAAGTCCTAAGCTATGTCCCAGCTCATGGGTAAAAATCTGGCCAATCCAACGGTTATATTCCTCTTTAGTTAAATTACCCTGCAAAGTTGGGATATAGATAGCCGAGTTTTTACCCCGGGCAACGGAAGCATTAGGAGTAAAGTCTAAAGGGGAGAGGACTACCAGTTTAAAATGTTCAATACCCAGTCTATTAAATGAGTCCACCATGGCACGATCACAAGAAAGTAGCTTCTTGGAACCTGGTACAACGTTACATTTTTTGCCCTCAGTAGTAAAAACCTTATAAGTAATCAGTTCTTTTAAGGATTTAAAAGGTTCAACAATATCCAGGGCAGCTTCCATTAATTTAATATTTGTCATAGCATCATCCTGGTTTTGATAGCCATCATAGAAAAAGACCAGATTAAATTTACCGGAATATTGCTGTTTAATTTTGGCAATTACCAAATCAGCAGCTTTGGAGGCCTCCGGAGTTTTGGCTTCGGTAAAGGTTCCCAATACTTCCACTGGTTGAACTTGAGAATCCGGAGTTTGCAAAGTTAAACGCTCTTTCTTATCCTGAAATCTTAAAAAAACCCAACTTAATCCTAAGGTTATTAAAACCCCAAAAATTACCAGAAGAATCAATAGTTCTCTGGTGATAAAAAATTGCCGATTTTGTTTGTTATAGCGCAGTTCTAAATTCATTTTTTGGTTACCCAAAGTATAAACCATGCCAGCTGTAATCCAAACAATGCCATTAAAGAGCTGGCTATTTGCTGGTTGATATTAGATGCTACCACAAATTTATAAATTCCTAAACCGACAATTATTAAACCAACTGTAGCGCCAATAACCCTAAGGATTACTCCTAAATTAAGATACATTTTTTACCTCCTTTCCTTTAAATAGATTCTCGCGGATTTAGAACTGATTCCCGCGGAT
>OBEQ010193861.1_pt1 | contig 20165 bp, 18 predicted proteins | sample 1670901 | NCBI WGS metagenome assembly OBEQ01 (sample SAMEA104232315, study PRJEB22302) | groundwater metagenome | biome: forest; feature: aquifer; material: groundwater | place: USA | collected 2011-08-07 | depth 5.4 m
CGGGTACTCGGACAAGCCGTCCCGCACGCCGATCCCGCTCAGGATGAGGCCCAGCCTCATCGCGGGACGGATTTCCACTCTCTCAATGTCCATGACCATCCTTATCCGTTGTTTGTCCGTTGCCGCCATCGGCCAATGTGTTTGTGCTTGCGCCTGCGCCCGTATCGGCGTCCCCCGAATCATCGGCGCCGTTCATATCATCGGCCTCCGACTCGGCGCCCGCCGCATCGGCGGCCAGGGCCCGCTCGCCCACTGCGGTCTCTGCCGCAATCTTCTCCGCGTTGGGCCTCTCCGGCGCCGCCGCGACGATTTCCCGCATCGACGCGATCCGCGCCGCGTGCTTGACCTTATTGCTTTCGTAGCATTCCCGCACCATGGTCCGCGCGACCTTCTCCAGATGCGGCTCGATATGCGATAGGGGCAGCTCATGCAGCAGCAGGTGCAGGGTCATGGCATTGCAGATCTCGGCCTTATTCAGGTATCCCGCGCTCTTCGAGCGCCAACCGTGGGTGAAGTTCCCCTTGGTGGTTTCGAATTTGAACACCGCATGGGACAGGAACACCCCGAAGCCTTTGAAGACGCAGGTGAGATCGGTCAGGTATTCGTGTACGTCCCAACCGCCCGGAGGCGCGGTCCGCTTGGTGGAGAGCAGGTAATGGCAAAGCTCATGAGTCAAGGTCGTGATCAGATCGTACGCGTCTTCGAGATTGGACTTGCCGTAGGAGATGATGACCTCTTTGGTCTCCTTGTCGATTTCGAAAAACCCCTTGGGCGAATTCTGGGGCGCGCGCGAATGCGGAATGTCCTCGAACACGGCGGCCAGGGGATCCCGGTCCTCGTAAACTTCCAATCGACACGGCCATTTGCTCATGCCCATGTGGTACTTGATCTTTTCGAACACCCGCACGCCTATGTCCTCGCCCTTAAAAAGATCCTCGGGGAAGAATTCATGGCTGGGAAGGACCACCCGGCCTTTCCGGAATTTTTCGTAGCCTCCGCCGTTCCGCAGCAGCCATTCGAAGGACGCCAATTGCCATTCCGCCGATTCCGCATCCAGTTCCATCGTCACCCTCCAGTCAGCCCTTCATTCCGTCCCATGGCGCCGTTCCACCAAGGTCACCAGAGTTTCCGCTTGACGCGCTCGGCATTCTCGCGGCATTCATATTCGAATGCGAACGCCTTGCCCCGGAAGCTTTCCGACTTGGTCCGGCCCCAAGTCTCGCAGGCTTCGCGCTCCGGGAATTTCCCCTCGGCCGGAAGCGCGGTATCCGCATTGACGCGATAGCTTCCCGACCACATCGTATCCGGAGGCGGAGGGGGCGGAGCCGGAGGGGCTTCGACTTTCACGGCCATGGCGACCGGCGCGGGCGGCGGCGGTTCTGGCGGGGGAGGCAGCCTTGAGATGCGGCGGCGCACCTGGCGATAGCGTTCGATCAGTTCCCGGTTCTGCGATTCGCTGATCATGCGCGGGAGCCGGCGCTTCTCGTCGTTCACCGTCGCGTCCCTGCGCAGCTTGCCGTTGGCGTTGAAACGGGATCCGCCCGTGGAATAATCGTTGTAGTCGAAAGTGGTGGTGTCCAGCTTCCCCTCTTTCAAGACCTTGAGGATCTCCTTGTCCCGCTCGTCCACGGCGAGCATCACTTCCAGGCTGGTACGCTCGGTGTGCAACTGGTTCGCGGTCAGTGAGTCCACTTCCAGGTAGCCGTAGAGGGATCCGTATTGGTTCACCACTGGCGGTTTTTCCGGCGCCTTGACCACCGGCGCGGGCGCGGGTTGCGCGGGGGGCTTCTCGCAGGGCGCGCCGCAGAAGGAGGATGAACAGCCGGATAGGCCCGACGCAGCAGCGGCGAGAAGCAGGCAGGCGCCGAGGGTAGCGGCGGAGATACGGTAAGGCTTACGCATCGAACGGATCGTCTTAACCGCCGGACTTTTCGATAGGGACCTTGAGGAACCCGGAAAGATCGTCGGCCAGGCTCATCGCCGAGTACTTCCGGGATTGGGTCAGGATCAGCAAGTCCGGTTTCGGCTTGGAGATCAGGAACGGAGCGGGCATCTCCGGAAAGATAGTGAACCCGGGCGCCGTGGGAAGAATGGGAAAGGAGGCTAGTGGGGATGGGACGGAGGTCCCGCTACGATCTTCGCCTTATCAGCCGACGCGGTACCGGAACTATCGTCCCACGACGGTCGTCGTCCTAGCGGCCGACCACGGTCGTCGTCCTAGCGGCCGACGACTTGATTGAACCAGCGGACCAGTTCGAATTTCTGGGCGTCGTCCATGGGTTGGAAGCGGACGCCGATGCCCTTGAGGCCCGGTTCGTCCACCACCCAGATGACCTGGGCGTATACGCCGTTGAGCTGGGGATTGTAATAGCTGTGGACCAGAACCACGTCCATTTCGCGCAGACCGTTCACGCCTTCGAGGAAACAGCCTCCCAGATTCACGTTCAGGATGCTGGTATCGTAGTACTGACCGTTTTGCATGGTCACCCGGGCGGTCACCGCCACGGGCCAACGGGCCGAACCTCTTCGTTCATCGGACATGATCGGTTACCTCGCTTCCCAGATCATAGTACCGGGCAGGCTGGAAGATCATCTGTTTTTTGGGTTATACGAGGGACAATACCCCGAATTCAGAGAAGAAAGCGCTTTCCGGCGCAGCGCAACCTCCGCGCGACTGTGCTATGACGGATGGGAGGTAACCGGCGGTTTACCCCCGCAAATAGGGCACCCTGTGTCATTCGTAACGCATTCATGTTAGGATTTGCGCGTCCGCGCGGTTTCCGAACGATGGCTCCCAAGTTTAAGAATGCCATATTGTTACCTTTCCAGCCTCACTCCAAGGAGGCTTCATGAAAATCCTGAAAAACATCATCATCGCCCTGGTCGTTCTGGTGGCCGCGCTCGCCGTGATCGGCCTGTTGCTCCCCAGCGTATCCAAAGTGCAACGCTCCGCCGTCATCACCGCTCCCGCCGACGTGATCTTCGATCAGGTGAACGATCTCAAGAAGAACGAAGCCTGGTCCCCGTGGAAGGATCCGACCATGAAGCTGACCTATGGCGCCGTGACCGAAGGCAAGGGCGCCATGTCCAGCTGGACCTCCAAGGACATGGGCAACGGCACCATGACCATCTCCGAAAGCGTTCCCGCCTCGTCCATCAACGTCGACCTGGACTTCGGCGGCATGGGCAAGGCTTTGGCCACCTGGACCTTCGTACCCGAGGGCGATGCGGTCAAGGTCACTGAAATCATGACCAGCAACGCCGGTATGAATCCCTTCAAGCGTTGGATGAGCCTGGCCTCCGACAAGATGGTCGGCCCCTATTTCGAGCGCGGCCTGGCCTCGCTGAAGACGGTTTCGGAAGCGCGCGCCGCCGAGATCGAGAAGGAAAAGGCCGCGACCGCCCAGGCCTCGGCCACTCCCGCCGATGAGGAGAAGGCCGCCCCGGGCGCCGCCACTCCCGCCGTCGCCCCCGCGGCCAAACCCAAGGCCAAGTAGTCCAGGTTTCATCCCGTCCGCCTCTCCTGGGGCGGACGGGATGATTATTACCTTTCCGGCCTCCATCCCCGGAGGTCCCATTTGAAAATCATCAAGAATCTTTTCATCGCCCTGATCGTCCTCATCATCGCCTTGGCCATGATCGGCTTGTTGCTCCCACGCGTCTCAAACGTTACGCGCGCCACCGTCGTCCAGGCTCCCGCCGAAGTGATCTTCGCCCAGGTGAACGATCTCAAGAAGAACGAAGCTTGGTCCCCGTGGAAGGATCCGACCATGAAGCTGACCTACGGCCCCATCACGGAAGGCAAGGGCGCCGTGTCCAGCTGGGTCTCCAAGAACATGGGCAGCGGCACCATGACCATCGAGGAAAGCGTTCCCAACAGCGCCATCAACATCGGACTGGACTTCGGCGCCATGGGCCAGTCCAAGGCCCTGTGGACCTTCGCTCCCGAAGGCGCCGGCGTCAAGGTGACGGAAACCATGCGCAACGACGCGGGCATGAATCCCCTGCGCCGCTGGATGAACCTGGGTTCGGAGAAATGGATCGGCCCCTACTTCGAACGCGGTCTGGCTTCCCTGAAGCAGGTGTCCGAAGCCCGCGCGGGCGAGCTCCTGGCCGAGAAGGCCGCGGCCGACAAAGCCGCCGCCGATGCGGCCGCCCTCGCCGCCGCCACCGCCGCCGCGGATTCGGCCAAGGCCGCCGCCTCCAAGCCCCACAAGGGCAAAAAGGGCCACTAAGCATATGGAATTGAAGGGATACAAGGGCCAATTCCCCAATGCGGATTGATCTTGTATCCCAAATGGGGTATATTTAACCTGTCAGCCCCAAGGAGATCCGGCCATGTCCAAAACCGCCATGATAAGAGCCCGAACCGACTCGCAGTTGAAAGAGAAGGTCGAGGAGATTTTTGATGAGCTCGGACTCAATGCCACCGCCGCTATAAACATTTTCTACAAGCAGGTGCTTTTAAGCCACGGTCTGCCCTTTGATGTCAGGATCCCCAACTCCACTACCCTCAAAGCGATGAAGGAAGCGAAAGCAGGCCGCACGGTCAAGGGATTCAAGAACGTGGAGGGTTTGTTTAAGAGCCTGAACGGATGATGTGCGTCTGATGTGGAATCCGGAGTATACCAAGCAATTCAAAAAGGATTTCAAACTCTGCAAGAAACGCGGACTTCCCTTGTTGGAGTTGGAAGTCATCATGAAGAAGCTCCTGCAGGGTCTTCCCTTGGCGGAAAAGCACCGGGATCACGTTCTGAAGGGCGAGTACAACGGGTTCGGCGAATGCCATATCCGTCCCGATTGGCTTCTGATTTATTCGACTGATTCGTAATCGGTCTGCCCATCAGGATTGTTAGTCGACTTGACTGGCTTCTATTTTGAAACAAAAAACGGGTCCCACTGGGACCCGTTTGATTTAATGGCTGAAAAGAATCGCCGCTAGCCGGACGCGGCTTCGGCGGCGCGTTCCTGCTTGGTCTTGCAGTCGATGCACATCTTGGCCGTAGGCACCGCTTCCAGCCGCGCCTTGGGGATCAGCTTGCCGCACTTCTTGCACACGCCGAAGGATCCGTTGCGCACGCGGTCAAGGGCTTCCTCGATGTAGAAGAGGTACTTGCCTTCGCGGCTGGCCATGTGGAAGGCTTGTTCGCGATCCTGGGTTTCCGTGGCATGGTCGGCCAGGTGGTAGGCATGGCTGGACAAATCGCCCGCGCCATCCTTGGAGTTGAGGCGCATGGTGTTGTCTTCCAGATAGCCCAGCTCCTGGATCAGGGTCTCTTTCTTCTCGTTGAGGAGGCTCTCGAAGAACTTGAGATCGGGCTTGCCCATCTTGACCTTGGGACCAGCAGGCGCCGCCGATTCCTCGACCGCCACTGGCTTGGCCTTGGGTTTCTCCTTGGGAGCCTCTTTGGGGGCTTCCTTGGCCGCGGGGGCTTTGGTGGAGTGTTCCCTACCCGAGGTCTCCTTGCTCGGAGTTTCCTTACCGGCGGTCTTCTTCATCATAAAAGGCGATCCTTTCCCAACCGATCCGGCCTCCGAAGCGGAGCTTAGAATCGGTTTAATCTAGACTTTTTTCGACACCGAAAATACTGCAATTTCACCGTTTACGTCGAGGGTATTGCCCTCTTCTTCGCGCACGGCTTCCGAGAAACCCAGGGAACCCGCCAAAACTTCGGCGGTAATATATGTAAAATGCGTTTCCAGGGCCTCACGGAAAAGACCGGAATCGGTTTTGACGAATACCGCCACCCTGTCCGTGACGTCGAATCCGGAGTCTTTGCGCAAATTCTGGATTTTGCTCACGGTTTCCCGCGCCAGCATCTCCAGGCGCAGGCCGTGATCCACGGCCGTATCCAGGGCCACGGTCAGTTCCGGGCTGGCTTCCACCACCAGACCTTCCCGCGTTTCGCGCACCACCAGGATATCTTCGGCCGTCAATTCGCCTTCCTCCAGGCTGAAAGGAATGCCTGAAAGCACAGATTTTATCTCTTCATGGGAGAGTTTTGCAACCTTTTCCGCCACCGTTTTCATGGTTTTTCCCAGACGGGCTCCCAGGCTCTTGAAGTTGGCCTTTCCCTTGTAGGTGACCAGGGACGATTCGTCCAGGGAAACCTCGACGGATTTCACGTTCAGTTCTTCCCGGATCAGGTCTTCCATGTCCAGGATTTCCCGTTTTTGTTGCTCATTGCGCACAACCACGATGAGCGTCCGCAGGGGCTGGCGGTTCTTGATATTGTGCTGGGACCTTAAAGATCGGCCCAAGTTCACGGCCTGGCGGACCCGGGCCATCTTGGCGTTCAGGGCCGGATCGTGGAGCTTGGCGTCGAAGGCGGGAAAGTCACATAGATGAACGGAAACCGGCGGGTTACCTGCGGCCTTGCCTAGGGCGCTGTTTGCATGCGGCTCGCGCACCAGGATCTGGTAGATCTCCTCCGCCAGGAAAGGCAGGAACGGGGCCAGCACCTTGGAGAACTCCACCAATACCGTGTACAAAGTGGCATAGGCGAAATTCTTGTCCTGGTCGTCCTCGGATTTCCAGAAACGGCGGCGGGAGCGGCGGATGTACCAATTGGTCAGATCGTCGATAAACTCCACCACGGCCGGCACCACGTTGAAGAGCCGGTAGGCGTCCATCTCGGCCTGCACCTTGGACAGCAACTGCTGAAGATCGGACAGGATCCAACGATCGAGTTCGTTCTCCGAATGCAGCACGTCGCCCGGGCGCCAGGTGAGCTGGCTCTTGCCTTCGTCCGCGTTGGCGTAGGTGACGAACAACGAGAGCGAGTTCCACAACGGCAGCAGCACGGCCCGCACGATGTTCTTCACCCCGGTCTCGCTGAACTTGAGCTCCTCGCCCTTCACGGCGGCGGAGTCGCACATGAACAGGCGGATGGCGTCCGCGGAAGTGCGATCGATCAGCTCGTTGGGATCGGGATAGTTCTTCAGGCGCTTGGACATCTTCTGGCCGTCTTCGGCCAGGATGATGCCGTTCACGATCACGTTCTTGAAGGCGGGCTTCTGGAACAGGGCCGCGCCCAGCACGGTCAAGGTGTAGAACCAGCCGCGCGTCTGATCGAGGCCTTCGGCGATGAAGTCGGCCGGAAAGTTGTTCTTGAACCAGTCCGCGTTCTCGAAAGGATAGTGAGGCTGCGCGTACGGCATGGATCCGGATTCGAACCAGCAGTCGAGCACTTCCGGCGTGCGGCGGTATTCCTTGCCCGCGGCGTCGAACGTCTTCTTGTCCTTGGTCTTGATCACGAGCGCGTCGACGATGTGCTTGTGCAGATCGTCCACCTTCACGCCGGTCAGAGCCTGGAGCTCGGCCACGCTGCCCACGCAGAGCATGTCGCCGTCGTCGGCGAGCCAGATGGGGATGCAGGTGCCCCAGAAGCGGTTGCGGGAAAGGTTCCAGTCGCGCGCGCCGTCCAGCCATTTGCCGAAGCGTCCGGTCTTGATATGATCCGGAACCCAGTTGATCTGCTGGTTGCAGTGGATCATCCACTCCTTGAGCGTCTTCGTCTCGCCTTCGGCCGAGGTGATCTGCTTCTCCAGGCTCAGGAACCAGTTCTTCTGGGCGCGATAGAGCAAAGGCACGTCCGTGCGCCAGCAATGCGGATAGCTATGCACGAACGTTTCATGCTTGAAAACCCGGCCCTGGGCTTTGAGATGATGCAGGATGGACTTGTCCGCGTCCTTGGCGCCCACGCCGGTCCACTCGGGAACCAGGTGCGTGAACTTGCCTTCCGCATCGAGCGGATCGAAAAGACCGAGGCCTTCTTTCCGTCCGAGCTGGAAATCCTCTTCGCCGAACGATGGGGCGATATGCACGGAACCGGCGCCGTCCTCGGCGGTCACGAAATCCGCCATCAGGATGGTGTACTGCTTGTCCGTCATGTATTCCATGTATTCGAACAGGGGCTTGTAGCGGCGGCCCGCGAAGGAAGATCCCTTGCGGGTCTCCAGCACTTCGGCTACGGCAGGGGCGGGATGCTCGCCCGCGGGACCGCCTCCCGATGCCAAGTGAGAACCCGGGGCGCCGGTTGCGCATGGCGCGCCTGTTGCACCCGCGGCCCCCTGAGCATCGCCCTTGGGTTTTTTCGGAGCCTTGGCTTCCGGGAAATATTCCAGGCGACGGGCTTCGGCCACCCAATACTTTTTCCCTTCGAACTTCACCAGGGTGTAGTCGAGATCGGGGTTCAGGGCGATGGCCATGTTGCTCGGGAGCGTCCAGGGCGTGGTGGTCCACACCAGGATCTGCTCGTCGGAGCCGTCGCTTCCATGAGCGGCATGGGACGCCGCCGCGCCGACCGCATGGGAAGGGTTCGCTTCCAACTGAAACGCCAAGGTTACGGAGGGATCCTGGCGATCCTTGTAGGCCTGGTTCACCTCGAAGTTGGACAGCGAGGTCGCGAGCGCGGGGCTGTAGGGCTGGATGCGGTAGCCCTGGTAGATGAGCCCCTTGTCGAAGCATTGCTTGAACACCCACCAGACCGACTCCATAAAGGTCAGGTCCATGGTCTTGTATTCGTTGTCGAAGTCCACCCAGCGGCCCATGCGGCTGACGGTCTTGCGCCATTCCTGCGTGTACGTGAGCACGCCCGCGCGGCAGGCCTCGTTGAACTTGTCCACGCCGTAATGGTTGATGTCCCGGACGGTGTGCAGGCCCAGCTTGTCCTGGATGATGTTCTCGATGGGAAGCCCGTGGCAATCCCAGCCGAAGCGCCGCTCCACGCGGTAGCCCTTCATGGTCCAATAGCGCGGAACGATGTCCTTGATGGTGCCGGCGAGCAGATGGCCGTAATGGGGCAGGCCGGTCGCGAACGGCGGGCCGTCGTTGAAGGTGAAGGTCTTCGCGGACGGACGCGCGGCCACGCTTTTCTTAAAACTGTCGTCGCGTTCCCAGAGCTTCTGGAGACGCTCTTCCATCTCGGGGAAGGATTGGCTTTTATCAAGGTTGCGGAACATATCACCCTAACTGTGCGTTCGCACCTTGTGCGCCCGCACCTTGTGCGACAAGACCGGAGGACTTTGGCGCCGTTGACGGGAGCCAAAAATGGCACCCAAAATGGCGCCAGCCGGAACCCCGGGGAAAGGGGAGGGAATTTAGCAATTAACGGGGATGCCGCCGATCCGCCTGTGGTGTATTTGGCCGGTTTAGGCGTTTTCGTCCTTGTTTCACCCTTGCTTCCCCGAAAGATCGGCCCTTATTCGGCGCGATGGTGACTTGGGCTTGGCCCGTGTTCGGCCTGGGTCCTAGGCTAACGGACCGCCAGCCGGCTTGCGGCGTGATTTTCCGGAACCCCTTCGGATACCGTTTTACGCGCCAGGACGAAGGCGGCGCTGGTGTTCAGATCGTCTTCGGAGATGGATTTGAACCGGGGCGCCAGTTTACCGCGCGGGATGCCGGACGGAGTGCTGTCCTTCGCGTCCCCGATCATGGTGAACCCTTCTTCCCGCAGCATCTTGAGATGGGTGGCGTAGGGTTGGCGGTTGAGCAGGAAAGCCTGGCGGCCGCGGATGAGTCTCCAATGGAAATCCGAATAGGCCCAGTGCCCGTTCCAGGCGTCCGAGGTCTTGTGGCTCTTGAAGTCGATCTGGTGGGACATGAAACCCTCCGGCTTGAGCCAGGAGTGCATGGATTTGTACGCCCCGCGGAGTTGATCGACATGCTCAAGCACGGCCTGGGAGAAGATGAAATCCACGGATTCGCTTTGCAGGATTTCCGCGTCGTACCACGGCACCATGTACTTGATGACCGATTGCGGATCATTGTTGTTGCGGATGGAGGCGCGGATGCGTTCCAGACGCGCGGGTTGGAGCGCGGCTTCCAAACGGCTGTCCGGAAAAATCTCCCGGGGGAATATGTACGAGTCCAGGCGCGGACGCACGTGGGGGAATTCCTTTTCATCCGGGACCGGTTCCCGTTTGCGGAACAGTTCGATCAGCTCTTCGAAGATCTTGAGATTGCGATCGAGGTTGGCGAAGGTGACGACGTCGAACGCGTAGTAGAATTCGGTGCCTGTAAGGAGCGCCATCAGGCCCAGGCCGATGGAATCCCCCGGCCCCAATTCGGCGATGACTTTTGGATCCGTGGGGAGACCGTGCTTGTGCGCCATGACCATGTGCCGCATCCAGGTGCTATAGCAATACCGCGAGGAATCCGATCCGCCCGTGCCGCCCATGAGCCGTTTATACAACGGCGGCAGATACGAACTGAGGCCCACCACCAACGCTCTTGTAGTCACCTTCATCGCAAACCTTCCACCCCGAAGCCACCCTCGGAAAGCATAATTTAATTCCTTTGCGGTGCGATCAAAACGCCTTCTGCGCAATCCGTTCCGCATTGGTTCCGCATTCGTCCAGGATCCGTTCACCATCCGTGATCGTAATCGGTACGGTGAGGAAATGGAGTTTCCGGAGCGGGCCGGGGTAACGTTTCAGCGGATAACGTTGAAGCGGCGGGAGAGGATCGGTTGATCGCCCTGGAGGATTTGCAGGAAATACGCTCCGGAGGTCGTGGTACCTCCTTGGAGCCGGCCTTTCTCCATCCGCACGACGAGTGAGCCTTGAGGGGATTCGGAAATGTTTTGGGCGAACAGCAGACCGCTGTTGGGCGACAGGATCCGGCAGCTCAAGGCTCCCCGCGTAACCAGGCCGCCGACCACGGGAATATCGCTGTTGAATGCCGGCTGCGTTCCGTTGAGGATTTCAATGCGCACCTTGCCGCTACGGGGAACGGGCTTGCCGTCCTTGATGGAAACGATGGGCAATACGGAGGGCCGGAACAGGTAGACGCTTTCCGTGGTCCGGTTGACGACGATGAACACGTCCCGCGAAGCCACGTATTGGAAACGCCCGTAGGTGCCGTATTGCTGGGCCGCCGTGGGGATGACCTTGTTGGTAGCGGCCAAGGGCACCTTGAGCCATTTTTTCGCCAGCACATCCAAGGCATAGACGTCGGCGCCGCCGTTCCAGGCCATGAAATAACCGGTCTTGCTTTGATAGGCGAATCCGGGGTTGTTGACGGCGACGATCTGATTGTCACCCGTGGTGGCGATCTCTATCGGCGTGTTCTGCGGGTTCACCAAGTCCCATTGGATGACCTTGTTCATCCCCAGCGCCAGGAACTTCGCACGTCCCGCGGCGGCGGTGTAGTAGTATTCGAACCATCCTTTGGGGTAACTGGAGAATTTCGTCCACGTGTCCTTGGCGGCATCCCATTGCGCGAAAGCGCCGTTGTTCCCCGAAGCCTGCACCCAGATCAAACCCGTTTCCGGATCGCGGGCGGAAATCGAGCCGATGCCGGTGGCGATCGCGTTCGCCATTTGCGTCCACTTCCGCGCCTCGAAATCGAAACACAGGTTTTTGTTGGATCCGAACGCACCCGTGGGATACATGGCGCCGCCGCCGAAAGTGCAGAAGCGATCGATGGACGGGACGTATTGGACGTAATTATAGGTGTGGCGGGATCGGGGATTGCCGTCCGGATAGAGACCGCTTTGCTCGTCCCCGCCCACATTGAGGCTGGGATCGGAAACCCGCGACCATTTCAGCGTGTTCACATCGAAGACGTAGACTTCGTTTCCGGAATAGTTGCCGTGGCCGCCGCCCCAGATGATGAGGCGATCGCGCTTATTGTCGAACGCGCCGCCGCTCCAGGCCAGCATGACCGATTCGGTGCCGTTGGTTCCGGGAGGCACGGGAGAAGGCTGAACGGTGGCGAGTTTCGAATTCGGGACCTCGTACCATTCGCCGGGCTTGATGTCGTCGATGGCGTCGGACCAGGCATACGATCCGAAGGAGATCGCGACCACGGCGCACCGGAATCGCAGCGCTCCGCTACGGCTTCCCTTCTTCCGGGTAACGAGGGCGTTACTGCGAATCGCCATGGGCAACCCCTGATAAAACCGGATACCTGAATCGCAAATAGCTAATGGCCCTCGGGTGGACCCCCGGCCCAAGCGGACCCTTAAGGTGCAAGCTTGGCCGTCCGAGGCTTATCGAAAATTATCGCCTTTTCCATGCTCACGCCGTACATTCCCTTTTAATTTCGCGCCCGGAAGACGGAACGGTATTCCCCGGAACGGGGATTGTCGCCGGGGCTTCCCAGGCGGAACCACCCATCGATTATAAGGCAATCAAGGAACCGGGATCAAGCTTGATTGAGACGGTAAGTCCTTATCCCGAAAAGGATTCCGAAAAGCCTGCGGAAAACGTAGATAACTCGGAACCGGCTTTCCAGATTGGCCCAGGAAAAATCCGGGCGCCGAAAGCGTTTCCGGGCTCATCCCTATCCCGGAATACCTGCGAAATCACCCGGAAACCCGGACTTGGACCCTTCGGGAACGGTGGACACGGCGTTGAGCTGCCTGCAATGGGTGAGTCGCAAATGGCGTTAAGCGCGTCAATGGGGTGTTATGGGTGCAAACGCACCGAGCGGCCGTCCGGACGCCGCCCCCGGGTCAGCCATTCGGGAATCGGGACGGGACCAGAGCGGACCGCATTCCCGCTACCGTAACGCGCGCGTGACCTGGGCGCGAGGGATACCGCGATGGGATTTCCCGGGGAGACCCAGGCCACCTTGTCCACGGTCTGCCGCGAGAGTATTTCTCCCGCCATGATCCACCCTTTCCAAGCCGGGGCCGGACCCACAGGCTCCCAACCCGCGGCCGCCTGGGGATCCGCCGTGTCCAGGGGCTGGAAATGGAACACTCCCGAATCCGCCAAGGCGAACAGCCCTCCCTCCGGCTGGCGGAACAGCCGAACCAGGGTGCCGAAGGAAACCGCCGCGGTCCGATCCGGCGCGCCGGGCGCGCACTCCGAACGCAAGCTGTCGCCCGCGATCCAATGGAAACATCCTTCCTTCAGGCGCACGTCCGCGCCGGGAGGAAAATGCTTCCAGGTTTTGCCTCCATCGCTGGAACCCGCATCGGTGGAGATGCCGGAAGGCTCCCGGAAACGCAGCAGCAGGCGCAGGCCCTCGGCTTCCAGTCCTTCGTAGAAATAGCCGCCCGGGGGCGGAGGTACGCCGGCGACTAAATCCCAGGTAACTCCGTTGTCACGGGATACGGTGAGGTTTCGGAGCGCGTCGTAGAGATAGATCGCGCCCGCATCGCAGCCCATGGCCGTGATCCCATCCTGGAATCCGTGCCCGAAATCCGTGAGCACCCAATCGTCCTTGGCGGGATCGAAAGCCGCGATGGCGGCGGTCCCGGTACCCCCGGTCAGAAATAACGCCGCGCCCGTGGTGAGGAACCGACCTTGCGTCAACCACGGAACCGGGCCTTTCGGCCCGTTGTCGATCCACCCGCGGCTTTTCCAGTTGCGTCCGCTGTCCACGGTCCAGAAGGTGCGGAATTCGTATTGGAGAAAACGCCGGCCTCCCCAGTCGATGACGCTGAGCAGGCGATGCTTCCCGGTCTCGACCAGGTCCGAGTCCGGCCCGTCGCCGGGCGCGCGCGCGTCAGGTTGCGCCATCTCCTCCACACGGATGGTGTTGGTTCGCAACTCACCGGCTACGGTCTTGGGAGCCTCCGTCAGCAACGCGAATCCGCCCAAAGAAACGTATGGGATTAAGGCGCCGATCCCCAAGCGCATTTGCGTCCTCTTTCCGTCCACCCGATCCAACCGGAATACCGGGGATAACCTTGGATTGGACATCAATCCCCTCCTAGGGGTGCGAGAATTGCCGGCGAAATCTACGCACAATCTGCACGCTCTCCCGATGCCTGGTGGTCCGAGGGACAATGGATCCATGGAGACTTAGCCGCACTGATGGAGGTAACCGGAAACCTCACCCTCGGGCGAGGCGAAGCCGGTCCGACGGCCCGGGAACGGTCCACGGGCTCGCACCACTGGAAAGAGGGTCCGAAAAGGGAATTAAGAGGAGCGGGAACGGAGGGTTCAGACCCTGCGGCGAAGCCGGCGCAATTCCTTTTCCAGATCCCGGATCTGCTCTTTGATGGAGACGAGCCGATCGAGGACGGGGACGAAACCCTGACCGCGCTTCTGCTTAGGATCGTTTTTGCCCGTGAGCCAGTTGCGCAGGGCGATGTAGCTGACCTGGAACTGCCGCTGGGCCGCGGCGATGCCGCCCCTGCCGTGCTTGTTATCGTATTCCTGCACGTACTGGGTGACCTTCTTTTTCTGGGCCGCGGTATACCGGTTTCCCGTGAAACCCTTTACTTGTCGCATAGCCGCTGCTTCCGCTACTTGTGTATGCATCGATTCACCCCTTAGGCTTTATCGCCAAGACCTGGTCCCAACCAAATAAACTAATGGCAAGACCCAGCGCAAGCATAATCTATAGGGTACATCTATAAATGAATTCCGTCGCCGAGGGCGCAGTCCCCGAAGCGGGGAACCGGCGCGAGCGGAACGCAGCCCCCGGCCCGCGCAGCCGGCCAGGTTTTACGAGGGCTCCAGTGGAGCCCTCACAGGGAACCGACCGAGAAAGCGCAGGAAGACATTTATAGATGTACCCTAGTGCCCGGCTTTCCGGAATTCCGTTTATTTTTCCCCCATGCCCCCTTCCGTTCCCGGATCTTCCAGCGGCCCCTCGAAGGGCGGAACCCCGTCCAAACCCACCGGACCCGAAACCGGGCGGCCCCTTCCCAACGTTTCGATGGCCCTCGCGCCCGATGGGACGGCCCCGTTGGTCAAAGGAGAGGGCAAACCACTCCGTTCCCGAATCAAACTCGGAGAACTCGACGCGCTGATGCGGGACATCTCGGCCTGCCGCGCCGATCTCCTGCGCCGGGAAACCGCGGTCGCGGATCTGCAACGCCGCCTGCAAGCGGAACTGCAGCCGTTGCGGGACGCGATGCTTGACGCGCGCGTGGAGACCTTCCGCGTGCTGGGCAAGCATCTCCGGGCGGGATGGCTCAACAAGCGCGCGCACAAGACCCTGGAACTGGCCTTGTATGATCTGGCCAACGAACTGGAGGCCCATTTCGGCGTCGATCTCGGCGCGGATCGCCGCCTGGTGTTCGCCGAGGAAGGGATCCCGGTTGAGAACGCGCGTTTCGCGGATGAAGACGATGAGGACATGGACGCGGACGGCGATGGGGAAGCTGAGGGAGACGGCTCGTATCGCGAGGAAGATTTCGACGATGTCCGGGAAGGCAGGGGCGAGTGGGCGGAACGCCGGGCACGTAACACCAAAGGTACGGGAGGCCGGGCCGGGGCCCAGGGCGACGCCGGTCCGGATGGCGCGGATGGTGGAAGGTCCGGCGGTAAAGGCGCGGGAGGACAAAGGCCCGCTTCCGAAAAGTCCAAGGACGAAGCCTTGGCCGGGGACATCCGCGCGCTTTACCTGATGTTGGCCCGGGCCTTGCATCCGGACAAGGAATCCGATCCCGCCCGCCTGGCCGACAAGACCGCGTGGATGCAGAAGGTCACGGCCGCTTATGCCGCCCGGGATCTGGCGCGCCTGCTCGACATCCTGGCCGCCAATCCTCTGGATGCGGTGGGGCCCTATCTGTCCCAAGCTCCTCTCAAGACCGTGCAGAGCTTCGCCAAACGCCTGCGCCGGGAACTGGACGCCCTGCGCCGGCGCCTCGCGTATCTGGAAGCGAGCCTGGATCCGCTTCTCGGATCCCTGATGAAGCACGGTGCCGTCAACGAAATCGCGTACGGCATCCTGCTCTCGCAGGCGAGGAAGGAACTCAAGTTCATGAAGCAGCGCCGGGACATCTACCGCACGACCCAGGGCCTGAACGGCCTTGTCGATGCCTTGCGCAGCCACGACTGGCGCGAGTTGATGTGACGGCACGGGCCCGCTGGAGACGCTGGAGAAGGACGCCGCGGGGACGAGGGAAGCCATGACCGACTACACCGCCATTATCATCGGCTCCGGATACGGAGGGGCGGTATCGGCCTTGCGCCTGGGCGAGGCGGGCGTGAGCACTTTGCTGTTGGAGATGGGCAAGCTCTGGGATGCGCCGGGCAAGGACGGGCAGGTGCATTGCAACATGTCCAGCCCGGACGGCCGCGCCATGTGGTTCAAGGACAAGACCGAAGCGCCCCTCAAATCCTTCCTGGGCCTTCCCGTAATCGACAAAGCCATCGATCGCTATCCGGGCATATTGGACCGCGTGAACTTCCCCAACATGTCCGTGTACGTGGGCCGCGGCGTGGGCGGCGGCTCCTTGGTGAACGGCGGCATGGCCGTGGTGCCGCGGGAGGATTATTTCCGCGAGGTGTTCCCGGACGTGGACGCGGCGGAGATGTTCGCCAAATATTATCCCCTGGCCCTGTTCCGCCTGCAGGCGAGCACGATTCCGGATTCCCTGCTGGAGAACTCCGCCTGGTACCGCTTCGCGCGCGTGGGCCGGGACCAGGCCAAGCGCGCGGGCTTCAAGACCCGCATCGTCCCCAGCGTCTACGACTACGATTACATGGGTAAGGAGGATCGCGGCGAGGCGCGCAAATCCGCTTTCGGCGCCGAGCTCATGTACGGCAACAACGCCGGCAAGCGCAGCCTGGACAAGACCTACATCGCGGACGCCCTGGGAACCGGACATGTCACCCTGAAGTTCCTCCAGCGCGTGGACGAAATCACCGTGGACGAGGCGGGCGCATTTCCCGTTTACACCGTGAAAACCAGCGAGATCGGGGACAAGGGGCCGACGGGGGTAACCCGCAAGTTTACCTGCCGCCACCTCATCCTCTCCGCCGGATCCGTAGGCTCGTCCCAACTGCTCGTGCGCGCCCGCGCCACCGGCAAGCTGCCCCTGCTCAACGGCGAGGTGGGCCGCCATTGGGGCAACAACGGCAACGTCATGACCGCGCGCGCCAACCACCTGTGGAACACCACCGGCGCCAAGCAGTCCACCATCCCCGCCGTCGGCATCGACGATTGGGATCATCCCACCCATCCCGTCTTCGCCGAGATCGCCCCCCTGCCCATGGGCTTCGAGCATTGGATCAGCCTCTATCTGGCCCTGACCAAAACCCCGGAGCGTGGCGCCTTCGAATACGATGCCGCCTCCGGCGAGTCCGTGCTCAAATGGGGCCCGGGCCAAAGCCAGTTCTCCCTCGACGGCGCCAAAATCATGTTCGACAGGATGAACAAGGCCAACCTCACCTCCTACCGCTACGACATCTTCGGCGGCGGGCGCGCCTTCGCCGGGGACTTCACCTATCACCCCCTGGGCGGCTGCGCCCTGGGCAAGGCCACGGATCTCTACGGCCGCCTCAAGGGCTACCGTAACCTGTACGTTAATGACGGGGCGTTGATACCGGGGAGCATCGGGGTGAATCCCTTTACGACCATCACGGCCCTGGCGGAGCGGAACATCGAGCGGATCATCCGGGAGGATTTCCCTACGCCGTGAAAAACCCCTTTTTCATCAGCTTTTTCAAGACCGCCAGGCGTTTTCCTTCGCCGAGATATTTCAATGCGGTAGGCGATAGGCGCACGAAGTCCTTGGGGAAGCGCGAGAGGATTTCGGCGATAACCATGGGGTCTTCGCCTTCCACCAGGATGGCATCGCGCAACTTTACGGTAGGCTTGGATCCGCACCAGGCCTCGATTTCATGGACCACGTTGGCGGGCAGCGGGGTCTTGGACCAGGCCCTGAGGATGCGGAGCATGTCCGCCGCCGCCAACCCTTGGTGCACGCCCGACTGGACGGAACGGCGCGAAAGACGGAAGTGCGTCGCAGGACGCGCCTGATCCGGATCAGCGCCCACCGCCTCGGCGAACGGCGCCAACTCCACGGCCAGCTCCACGGCGGGCTCCAACAACACGATGCTGAAATCCCCGCCCACAACGGCGATAGGGCGGTTCCCTTGCGGCAACGTCCAGGATTCGGCATGTCCGAACAGGTATTGCCCGACGCCCGACAGCGAGACGCCCAGCGCGCCTTCGGCATCCCTCGATAGGGCTACGGCCCCGAGGGAGCTGAGCCGGCCAAGATAGTGGCACAGGAATTCCGCGAACACGGTCTGAGGCGTCTGATCCCAACGCGCCCAGGTTCCCGAAAGATGCGGGTCGGTTTCCAGATCGGCCAACAAGGGATTGGCATCGCCGACGGCGCTCGCGAGCCAGTCCCAGAACTCCACCGGATCTTTCAGATTCGCGACGATGGCATCCAGCCAGTCGAAGAGGCGGCTGTTCATGGCCGCATAGGGAATGGGTAGGGATTCGTATTCGCCCAGCCACGAGAAGCGCTCGCCCAACATGCGTTTCTTACGCGGGCCGCACGGCGCTTGCGCGAGCAGTTTTTCCAGCTTCCGCTCCCGGCTCAAGGCCAGCCACGCTTCGCCCTTGGCGTCGAGACCGGCTTTCCAGGTTTTCCGACCGCGCCCGCCCATGGAAACCAGACCCAAGGTGGAAATGAACCACCAGGCCGCCTTGGCGCGATCCTCGGCTTCGAATCCCACGCGGGGCAAGGGCTCCGGAAGCGCCAGGAACCGTTTCGCGATCTTGCGGTGATGGGCGACCGGCACATGGATGCCGTCGCTCAAGAGCGGCGCGGGTTCATCCTTGACGGCACGGAGATAGGCCTCGATGTCATCGATGAGGTACGGCCGTGAAAACGCGCGGGTGACCGTCAGCTTGCGCATTTCGATCTTCGCGGGATCCTGCTTCACCTTTTTCACCGGTTCCAGGGCTTGCACCATCACGTCCAGGGTTTCCGGAGATCGGCCTACCTGGACCAGGCCATACGCCAAAGCCAGGTACAACAACTCTTCCGGCGGAATTCCGGAGCCCTGGATCTGGAACGTCCCGGGATGGAGGTGGAACGCCGCCGTCCCGCCGATCAGGGCGTGCTTCAGCCAATCCCGCAAGCATCCGTACCGTTTTTCCGTCAGCACCACTTCTTCCGGCATCCATCCGGATAGCGTCGCCAGAAAGGCATCCCGCGAGTCCCGCTCCAACATCTGCCGGGCGAACCAGCCTTCGCGCATGCGCGTCTCCAACGCAGCGCCGGCCACTTCGTAGCCGGGTCCGGATCGGATGCCGGTCATGGCCTGGCGTTGGGTATAGGTGGTCAGCTGCTGAACGTAGACCGTCATATCGAAGGTGCCGGGACGGCTCCATTTGCCGAGGCGATCCACGAAGTCGGCCAAACGGCGGAACTCGGGAAGCGGACGGTGGCGACCTTTGGCATCCTTCTCGAAGAAGCGTTCGCGCAGAGCGGCGGGCAGGGAGGCGAGGGCGGGGGTGAGGACTTGATAACCGGCGGTGAGTTCGAGGATGGCGGAACGTTGATCAAGGGTGAGATCGCGCCAGGGGGCGAGTTGGGGGAGGATGGTTTTCCAGAAGGAGAGGGAGTAGGCGGCCATGAGGATTCCAGCGGAAGAATTTACTTCAATGGATGAAAAATCCCCTTTTGGCCAGCTTTTTTCCCAGGGCCGATAGGGTTCCATCCCCGAGGTATTCAAGCACCAGCGGCGAAGCCTGGACGAAATCCTTGGGGAACCGGGACAGGATTTCCGCCATCACGAGAGGATCCTCTCCCTTGACCAGGATGGCTTCGCTCAGCCGCACACTTTGCTTGGAACGGGACCAGGCTTCGATTTCGTGGATCACATTGGCGGGTACGGCGGTCTTGGAACAGGCCCGGAGCGTCTTGAGGATGTCCTGGACCTCGAGGCCGCCATGGATGGCTTCCTGGACCGAACGGCGGGTCAGGCGGAATCCCGTGGTGACCGGAACCGTCATCCGTGCTTGGCCCAGCGAAGGCGCATGGCCCGCGGGCTCGGCGAACACGGACAACTCCTGGGCCAGGCCAGGAGAGGGTTCCAGAAGGACGATGCTGAAATCGGCGCCGACCACGGCGACGGGGCGGACGTCCACAGGTAACGTCCAGGTTTCGGAGAGCCGGAACAGATAACGGCCGATGGCGGTGAGGGAAAGGCCGAGGTTCCCCTTTGCGTCATGGCCGATGGCCACGGCCCCCAGGGAGCACAAGCGGCCCAGGAAATGATGCAACAGCGTGGCATAGGCGCCTTGGGGGGTATCGTACCCGTGACGCCATTCCTCCTTCAGCTCGGCATCCTCCGCGGAATCGGCGAAAAAAGGATTGGCCAAAGTGACCGCGCTGGTGAACCAGTCCTGATGCCACGTGGGTTCGGCCAAACGCACGAAGGCCGCTTTCATCCATGCGAATAACCGGGTCGTCAGGGCCACGTAGGGGATCGGGACGGATTCATAG
>OBEQ012909989.1_pt1 | contig 20160 bp, 26 predicted proteins | sample 1670901 | NCBI WGS metagenome assembly OBEQ01 (sample SAMEA104232315, study PRJEB22302) | groundwater metagenome | biome: forest; feature: aquifer; material: groundwater | place: USA | collected 2011-08-07 | depth 5.4 m
AACAGAAGATGTGAGATGTTTAACATCAAATACAACCAGAAAAGATATCATCACTCCTTGCATTACCAGACTCCCTCAGCTTATATTAAAAGCTATCTTGAGAAAGGAGGACAACCGTTCTCTATCTAGGTGGCCAAGACATGCATTTGACAAAATTCGCATTAGTATGATATTCTTATTAGTATGAATTACACTCAAACTATCTCCAAAATAAGAGAAAGAGGACAATTAACTGTCCCTCAACAAATCAGACAAGCCTTAAACTGGCCGGAGGATCAGATGATGGTTAAAGTTACTACCATAGAAGATGGTTTCAGAGTGGAAAAATTACCTGTCTCCCATCCTCAAAATCCCAAAAAGGAATTAACTAAAAAAGAGTGGGACAAAATCTATAAAGATATGGCAACTTTTAGTAAAACCGGAAGACAAGATATTAAATTAACTGATTTTTTGCGAAAAGACCGGGATACTCACTTTTAAAATGCTTAAATACGTTGCCGATACTTCAGTTGTTGTGCAATGGTTTCATAAGTCAAAAGAAATACATGTCCTACAAGCTAAAAAAATTTGGGAAGATTTGAGTGTGGGGAAAATAAATATTGTCTTACCAGACATATTATTTCTTGAATTACTAAATGCTTTTATTAAAGGAAAAAAATCATCTTCGGAAAGTTCTTATTCAATCCTAAAGGAATTGTACGAATCTCCTGTATCAATTACAGAAGTTAATCTGTCTGTTCTTGAAATTGCTTCTAAGTTAATGAAGGAATATAACTTAGCTTCTTATGATGCCTATTTTCTGGCTCTGGCACAATATGAAAACTGCCGGCTAATCAGTGATGATCAAAAAGCTCATGGACAAATTAAAGACGGGTCTGTCATAATGCTTAAAGACTACAGATGAGCTATTTGCCTTTTGCCATTTTAGCCCAGCTGTTAAACAGCATTGCGGTTACTGTTGATAAATTTTTGCTGACCAAAACCATCCCTGATCCTTTAATTTATATTTTCTATTTCAGCTTAATCAGCTTGCTGGCACTGCTCGTGATTCCCTTTGTGCCTTTGCCCACTACCTATGTTTTAATTCTGGGATCCATCTCTACTCTGGCTTGGACAGCCGGGGCTTATCTAATGTTTAAAGTATTAAAACAAGGTCAGATCCAAAGGGTAATTCCGGTCATTGGAGCCTTAACTCCGATTTTTTTACTGATTTTTGCCTTCCAAAGTTTGTCTATAGTACAGATTGAAGCGATTGCCATTTTGATTGCCGGCTTGTTGTTTTTAACATTGCCGGATTTAAAGGGCAGGTTTAATAAGCAGGAATTAGTAATGGAAATTATCTCGGCTTTGTTTTTTGCTGTTTCCTATTATTTACTACGATTAGCCTTTGAAAAGCAAAGTTTTTTAACTGTGCTGGTCTGGTCAAAACCGGTGTTAATCCCTCTGGGAATGGGGATTTTTATTATCCCCTCTCTTCGTAAAAAAATCCTCTCTTTTTTAGGTTTAAACAACAGTAAACCTGGCAAAGGAGCATTTCTTTTTATCTTTGGTCAAATTAGTGCAGCAGCTTCAGAATTGTTGCTGACTTTTTCCATTTCCCTAGCCAACCCGGCCATTGTTAATTCCTTGCAGGGATTAAAATATGTTTTTCTGCTCATATTTAGCCTGATTTTAGGAAAGAGATTTCCCCAGATTTTTAAAAATAACTTTCGCGGATTTTATGCTTTAATTCAAATCTTAGGAGTTGGTTTAATAGGAGTAGGACTCTACTTACTGTCTGGATCAACTTGAGAATCTTCCCATAACTGCCACAGGGCATCAGTATATGCACCCGGACGATAAACTGAAGAATTTTGATCTCCACCTACAGAAGTAGTGCTTACAGGAACTGCGGCTTTTTCTAACTTATCATCAAAATTAGAATGGCCTCGTATAGCTGCTGAAACTAAAACAACAGCTGTAAATACTACAATAACAGTTTCTAATGCATGACTTTGTATTCCACCGAAAATACTTTTTGTTAACCTGGATAATTCCATAGGTTCAGCAATAGATCCCTTTCTTGGGGCTTCTTTGCGTAAAATATTTATAGATCGCTCAAGAGCATCTGGACTAAGACTCATATTTAATATAATACACTATGGGACTATAAAATGTCAAGTCCTGGGTGTCCCCAACTCCAGCCTAACTTGATGCACAGCACTGGTTAGGATTTGTCTTAAATCCCTTTGAACATCTGGCTCTCTAACTTTGTTTGCTGCTTGAGTTTTATCAATAATCATTTTGGGCTGAATATAATACTTCTCATAAGCTGTTTGTAATCTCGATTTGGTATTCCGCCAAATTGTAGCTAGCGGAACATCTGGTTCAGTCATAGCACAAAAAGTGGCAGCTGCTACAAATTGTATCTCTTCCATTAAACGGTAGGTACTGACCCCCCCCACTTCGAATGCCTTTAATTCCAGTCTGTATGCTTGAATTTCCTGAGGGACAATAGATTTAGCTGTTAATTCGGCTATTTTAGAAGCGGCTATTGAGGTTTGTGAACGGTTGGTAAACCGCTCTGGTGAAGTATAGGCAAACTCAAAACCAGAGGCTAAAAGTACAATATCTTCCTGCGACTCAAAAGCTCCTTCCCTGGGCTTACTAGACAATCCGGGAGGAATACCCAGATTAATATGTAAGGAAACCAGTTTATCATCTAATAGTTCAATTCTATCTGAAGCAGTAGACTCACCGTCAAGATGAGGGATAAAACCGCTTTTTATTAATTCACACAAAGTTCTATTTACCACTGCAGCGCTATAAGCAGGCGCAGTCGAAAATTCCCAGTTGAACGATGCATTTGAATAGGTACCGAGGTTACCGGGAACCACGTAGGAATGATTTCTATTCCTTGGCAAACCCATGAAGTCAAAGAACAATGCGTACATTCCAGTTCTTGAAGCTTGAATTCGAAACGGTTTCCTGGGAATTTCCACTTCCCATCCAATTGTTGGTAAAAGGCTCTCTGAACTAGACTCTGATTTTTCTACTTGTCTAAGCAGATCCAGTTTTTTTAAGACAACTGGCCATCTTTCCAGGGGATTGTTATACAACCATAAATTGCCGGCTGCCCTAACATTAGGTATTTCAATATAACCATTTTTACTGGTTTCTTCTTTGGCTAAAAGAGCTTTTTCAAAATCAAATACTGGAGCTGGGCTGACTATAGCTTCTGACATGCGTAAATACTATCCCAGGACGAATAGAATTTCAACTTCAAACTTCCCTATTGTGAAATAGTAGATATTTATTTTAGAATGCCATCAAAGACAGCTCTGCCTCAAAGCTAAAAGTATGCATTCTTTTTTTACCATAGGGATTCTATTGCTTCAATATGCTCTGCTTAAAATCGGCCAGGCGCCGGTTTGGTTAATTAAGGTAACAGTGGACAGGTTACAGTGGACAGTAAGAAAAATATTATCTTTTCATTTACCTGCATACCAGCTAAAACTACCAAAGATCCAGCTTCCTGCTGTTAAATTACCCTCACCCAACCTACCTAAATCACCAGATATTCATCTGCAGCTACCAAAAATCTCTTTTCCTAAGTTTAATCTGCAACTCCCCAGCCTACCAAGGATTCATCATCGCCGCGGCCGCCCCCACAAATCCTGGTTCCTGCCACGTTATGTAGCTTCGGTTAAGCTGTTTCTTAGAAAAAGAGTTCCGAAAAAAGTAAGGATAATTACTATCGCAGGATTAATTCTTGTGGCTCTTTATTCATATACTTCTTTTATCTTTACTGCTGCTTATCAGCTACCTTCTCCGGAAAAACTAACTTCCACTAACAAAGCCTTAACCACCGAATTTTTTGATAGAAACAATAAGCTTTTGTACCGGCTGTATGAAGGCAGAAATCGAACACTGGTTAAATTAAATGAACTTCCTTCTTATGTAGGAAAAGCTACCATTGCCGCCGAAGACAAAAACTTTTATTCTCATCCGGGGATAGATATTGTGGCCATACTTCGCGCCAGTTTTAATAACCTGATCAATCACCCCAAAGTAAGTCAGCTGGAAGGAGCTTCCACCATTACCCAACAGCTGATTAAAAATACTTTGCTGACTCCGGAAAAAACTTACATCCGGAAAATTAAAGAAATTGTTCTGGCCCTTTGGACTGAACGAATGTATAGCAAAGATCAGATTTTACAGATGTATTTAAATGAAGCGCCATACGGCGGACCGGCTTGGGGTATTGAAGCAGCTGCCCAAACTTATTTTGGCATTAGCGCCAAAAATTTAAGCCTGGCGCAGGCAGCTTACCTGGCAGGACTGCCGGCTTCCCCAACTCAATTTAGTCCGTATAGTGCCACTCCCAGCTTAGGAAAACAAAGACAAAAAGAGGTGTTAAACCGGATGGTAGAAGATAAGTTTCTAAACCCGGCAGAAGAAACCAAAGCTCTATCAACTGATTTACACTTAAAGCCTCAGACAGCTGACATTAAAGCCCCGCATTTTGTAATGTATATTAAGGATTTGCTCTCCCAAAAATACGGCCAGCGGGTGGTTTCCCAGGGAGGGTTAAAAATCACCACTACTCTGGATTCCGGGATACAGGATCTGGCGGAAAAGTCCGTTTCCGGAGAGCTGGAAAATTTAAGTAGTTTGAATGTACAAAACGGAGCCACCATGGTGACGGATGCCAAAACCGGCCAGATTCTGGCGATGGTGGGCAGTAAGGATTATCATGAACTTAAGTTTGGATCATTTAATGTTGCCACCGCTGCCCGCCAGCCTGGTTCTTCGATTAAAGTAATCACTTATGCTACTGCCTTTAAACAGGGATTTTCCCCGGGAACTACTATTTTAGATGCTCCGGTTAGCTTTAAAGACGGAATTTATACTTATTCACCGGTGAATTATGACGGCCACTTTCATGGGCCAGTCTCCATCCGCCAGGCCTTGGGCTCTTCATATAATATTCCGGCAGTGAAGATGCTTTCCACAGTCGGGATTGATAACATGATTCAAACCGCCAAAGATATGGGTATCACCACTTTTGATGATCGCAGCCGCTATGGTCTGTCTCTAACCTTAGGTGGAGGCGAGGTTACCATGCTGGATATGATGTCGGTTTATACCACTCTTTCTCAAATGGGAACTAAAGAGGAGCTAACTGCTCTTCTTAAAGTTACTGATTCTGATGGCAATGTATTGGAAGAATATCAAAACCAATCTGTTCAAGCGCTTACCCCTGCCGTAGCTTTTCTAGTCACTGATGTTTTAGCCGATAATTCCGCCAGGACTCCGGCTTTTGGTCCAAATTCTTCGCTTCTAATCCCCGGACATACCGTGGCAGTTAAAACCGGCACCACTGATCTTAAAAGAGATAACTGGACTTTTGGCTATACCCCAGATTACGTGGTAGGAGTTTGGGTGGGCAATAATGATAACTCGCCAATGGATCCCAGACTGACCTCCGGAATCACCGGAGCAGCGCCGATTTGGAATAAAATCATGAGTGGAATTTTAGAAGGTAAACCAGACCTGGCTTTTGCCAGACCGGAAGGAGTGGCTGATTCAGTAGTGGATGGCAGGCGTGACCTGGTAGTATCCGGACAAACACCAAAGACCTTGGTTAGAGTCAGCCGTGATCAGGATAAAATCACTTTGTTTGATGCCTTTTCCAGTTATGCCACCTCCAGTGCCATCACCTCTGCCAAAAACGAATCTACTAACTAATCCAGTCCTGCCTGCCGGCAGGCAGGACTACCCAGCCGCGCTGGTCTTTTTTGGAGATTTTAATGGGTGAGGTTAAAAAGCGGGAGCTTTCCCCGATAAAAATTAAGGTGGCTACTTTGGAGCCTGCTTTTCCTTCCCAGTAACTTTCATCCATGGCTATTTCCAATCCATATCTCTGCCTGATCTCTTTGACATCTTGCGGAGTTAATCCTTCAAAATAAATCACTTTGTTAACCCGGAACTGGCCAATTATATCTGCTCCAGATGGTTTTATATATACTAAATCCCCACTGGATACTACCCCATATGGTGCTATTTTGGCAATTGAAAACCGGCTTTCAATTTTTTTCTCACCCGAAAGAATTAACTCTCCCCCCTGATTTTTAAAAATAGCCAGATGCTTTTTCACAATTAAGCTCAACGTTTAGAACTTTTGGGGGATTTATAGAAAACATAGTAAACTAAAGTAAAAGCAATGATAACCAGAGAAAAGGCAATTGCTATTTTTACATTAATATCAGCGACATCAATCATTTTTTTACTCCTTTACGAAGCCATATTGCCAGTAATAATGCCACTATACCAAGTCCTCCGTTGATAATCAATATAGCTAGTTTTGCTAAAAGGGAAAGGTTTACCAAAAAAGGTACTCCAAATCCTGCAATAAACCATCCAGCAGATAAATTAATTAGTAGATCAGCTAGACTACCCTGAATAATTTTATCCATTTCCCCAATAATATCACAAGCTTATGGAAGCTTGTGCTTGTGTAAGTTCCAGAAAGTCAAGTTGTTTGGTAGTGAGTATAGTTTTCGCCATAATAGATAGTCAAAAAGTCTTTTTTTATACGGATCAAGCTGGTCTTTGATTTTAGGCCAGGCGGCTTTAACCTCCTCCCTGTCCAGTTTTTCCCCATCCAATCCATAATTTATCAGTTGGGTTATTCTCCATAACTTATATTTTTCCGGATGCTCTTTTTTAAACTTTTTTTCATCTGTAGACCAATTATACATGTATCTATTATACCAATTTTTTTTATCTGTTGCATTAATCATAAGAATTTGCTACACTTGACAAAGACCTCCAAATCAGGAGGCTTTTTTATGTTCCTACGCAAGTAGGAACTCAAGGTTCTCCGCTGGAGGCGGAGGTTCTTATGCCCAATGTAATTAATTTTTTAAAGGAGGTTTACGAAGAGCTGTTTAAAGTAGCCTGGCCCAGCCGTGAGCAAACCATCCGGTATACTGTTTTGGTCATCATTGTGGCAGTAGCAGTAGGACTGTTTTTAGGAGCCTTGGATTATATCCTCACTTCAATTACAGCTTTTCTAATACAACATTATGGACGATAATCGGACTGAGCGAAGCGAAGGAGATCGCTTGCCCGCCCAAAATTAAATATTTTGGCGGGACAAGGGCTAACGAAATATGAACGAAGATCAAAATTTAAATAATACTACTGAAGAGCCGGCTGAACTGCAAACTCCTCCATCTACAGGAGATGAAACCACCGAAACCCTGGATGATCCGGAAACTACCTCCACTGATTCCGGCAATGAAACCATTGTAGGAGAAGTCCCTGTAGAACAGACTATAGTCGATAGAAAGATAGAAGAAAATCCATCTTCTACCCTCGATTCTCAAGATTCTACCGTCAATCCTCCATCCTCTACAGTCAAAAAAAACGACAATCCTAATGCTAGATGGTATGTAGTACATACCTATTCCGGCCATGAAAACAAAGTGGCCGTGACTTTAAAACAAAGGGTGGAATCCGAACATCTGGAAAACAAAATCCTGGAAGTGTTAGTCCCTACTCAGGATAAAATTGAAATCAAATCCGGCAAAAAAGTAACGGTTAAGGAAAAAATCTTTCCCGGATATATCCTGGTAAGACTGGTGTTAGATGATATCAGCTGGCTGGCTGTTCGAACCACCCAGGGGGTAACCGGATTTGTGGGAATTGGTAATAAACCAACCCCTATTTCTGAAGCTGAGGTAGCCACCATTGTTAAGTTTACTCAAACCGAAGCTCCGGTTTACAAACAGGTATTTTAAACTTCGGATACTGTTAAAATTGTGGACGGGCCTTTTGCTGACTTTATCGGTAAAGTGGATAATGTGGATAAAGAACGCGGCAAAGTTAAAGTCCTGGTGTCTATTTTTGGAAGGGAGACTCCGGTTGAGTTAGATTTTCTGCAAGTGCAGAAAATTTAATGAATTTAAAATTTTTAATTTTTAATTTGAATTCAAATTTCGAATTTTAAATTTCAAATTAGTAAGTAAAATAACAGATATGGCAACAAAAAAAATAAAGACTTATATAAAACTTAATATTCCAGCAGGCTCAGCCACCGCTGCTCCTCCGGTGGGGCCGGCCCTTGGTCAACACGGTCTTCCTATTATGGAGTTTGTGAAAGCCTTTAATGAAAGAACAGCCGAGAAACAAGGTAATGTACTCCCGGTAGTTATCACGGTTTATGAAGACCGTACTTTTTCCTTTATTACCAAAGAGCCTCCGGTGGCAGAAATGATCAAAAAAACCTTATCCTTGGAAAAAGGTTCCGGCAATGCTTTAAAAGAACCTGTTGGCAGCTTATCCACAGCTCAAGTCAGGTCTATAGCTGAAGCTAAATTGCCGGATTTAAATACCAAAAATGTCGAAGCAGCAATGAAAGTAGTAGAGGGAACAGCCAGATCAATGGGGGTAAAAATCAGTGGGTAAAACAAAGATCAAAACAATTGATGATTCAGAAGTAATCGAGCAGAAGAAAGAGCCTCCAATGGTCAAAAAAGTTCTTCAAAAAGGGGAGGATAGTTTAGTCGCCAAATTAAAGGAAGAATTAGGTTTACAAGAAGAATCCCCTTCCGTCATTGCGAACCCCGAAGGGGCGAAGCAATCTAAGACCGATAGGTCGCAAGCTTTGCTTACTGACACTGAAGAGATTGCAACGCCTGCGACTCCTCGCAATGACAAACCCCAAAAGCCCGGCAAAGCCAAGCCCAGATCCAAGAAATATTTAGAGGCTAGCAAGGAGCTTGATCGCTCCCTCTCCTATCCTTTGACTGAAGCTCTGGATTTAGTTAAAAAAAATTCCTACAGTAAATTTCCGGGTACTTTAGAAGCCCACATTAATACTGTTCAAACAGGTATAAGAGGACTGGTCTCCCTGCCTTTTTCAGCTGGTAAGAAACTTCACATTTTAGTTTTCGGTAATGCCACTGAAGGTGCCAATTTGGGAACAGATGCCACTATTGAAGAACTTAGCAAAGGCAAGGTCGATTATGATTTAATCATCACTACAGCAGAATGGATGCCAAAGCTGGCCAAAGCCGCTAAAGTCCTTGGTCCCAAAGGACTGATGCCAAATCCTAAAAACGCAACCATTACCACTGATCTTAAAAAAGCAGTAGAAAGTTTTCAGGCCGGTAAAACTGAGTATAAAACAGAAAGCAAAGCTCCGGTGATCCATTTGGCTTTGGGAAAATTAAACCAACCTAACAACGAGCTGGAAGCCAACCTTAAAATCCTGCTTTCCACCCTGGGCAAAGGCAAAATTAAAAAAGTCACCCTTTCCCCCACCATGGGCCCGGGAGTTAAACTGGACCTAACCAGCATTTAATAACCTCTAAACTTTTTCCGCTCGCTATAAAGTTTCTCCGACAATCCACCTTCTTTTTTGTGCTTTTCTTTGAGAGAAACAATTAGCTTATCAATTAGGTAATTAGCCTGGTTAATCAGGGTTATCATCAGATTTACCGCTTGTTCTTTATCTGTTGGGAGATCGGGGAAATTTGGGTTATCAGGAAGATAAGGCCTTTTTAAAATCTCCCAGATCTCTTCTGTTTCTCTGATCTCCCTTATCACCCTTTCTTTTTCCCAAACTTCAAGCCTATTCTGCCTGGCATAAGCTAAATAATCTTTTAAAAGCTCTTCCAGCGAGCCTCTGGAAACTCCGGACAGCTTAATATAACCACTCAAACCCTGCTGTTTGTTACCCTCTAAAATATTCTGCATACCAGACCTGGCTGCTTGCTCCATCTGGTCTTTAGTTCGGGATTTATAATCAATCCACCTCCTGCAAAACTCAACTGTATAATCATAAATAGGAACTGTTAATTTATAAGCCAGCAAATATTCATAACCTGCCTTTTTCTTTCCCTGATTTATCTGATTTCCCATATCCCCCTAATCTCCCTTTCTAAAGGCTTTTCTGAAAATTTCTCCTAAATCCAGTTTTAGCAGATTTAAAGAGATCAAACCAAACAGTAATACAAATAAAGCTGAGGAGATATGGAACAACACAATCATCGCTGAGCCTAAATTAGCATTAATGCCAAAGATTCCGGACAGAATTACCAGTCCAGAGGCCTCAGCTGATCCCACATATCCCGGGGCCGCCGGGATCAGATAAGTTAAAGCAGATAATAACTGCCCTAAATACATCTTTAAATAATCCTGATGACTCCCCAAAGAAAGAAAGGTAAAGTACCAAATAGCCCCGTCAGACCCATACGCCCCAATAGTAATCAAAATCATCAGGCTCAAGTCTTTAGGATGACGGTCTAAAATAGAAAATGACTGTAAAATGAATGTACTAAACTTATCAAAATATATCTTAATAGAATTAACTATTAATAGCCCACTCAAAAAATTAAACAATTTCTGAGCAAATTTTACTTTCCATATCATGACCGAGGTCACCAGCAAGGCTAGCGTAAGTATAACTATTATAATGATTATAAATGTTATATTAAGCGAGGTCGGAACCAGAAAAAACAAGGGTGCAGCAGCAATCAAAACCACTAAAAAATCCACAAACCGATCAATAAAGGTCCAAACCAGGGCTTTGGCCAAATTTAGCTGATAACGGTTATTAAGATAAATTCCTTTAGCAATCTCCCCTGCCCGAATGGGAATAAAAAAATTAAGCATCATCGCCACCCCGTTTAAAAAAATCAGATCCAGTAAGGGAACTTTTTTAACCTCAGCTAAAAAAACCTTAAACCGCAGAGCCCTAAGTGCCAGTGATAACAGCATAAAGATAAAAATCAACAGCAAACCGGAAAAATGAACTTTGGAAATGGTGGCAATAATTTGATTTAAATTAACAAAACGCGACCAAATAAAAACCAGTACTATTCCTAAAACAGTATTGAATAAAATTTTAATCATCAAATAGTTGCCAATCTCCTGTCTTAAATATACACTATTAGTACGATATATGTTCTCCTCACTGAAACAAAGATTATTACTAGGGCTCTATGTTTTTCTAATTTTATCCATTCCGGTTGGCGCCTTTCTTGCTTCAAAACAACAAAATTCCACCAGCAAGGCTACCGGTTTAAACTCAAACCCCTCACCTACCACTACTCCTCACCCCACACCTAAAGTTTCCAGCGCGTCCGCAAAAATTAAATTGCTGGCAGATTCAACCCCCACACCTGATAGCTCTCTTCCCACTACAGCTACTTCATTTGGGCCAACTCTTTCTTTAAAAGCAGCTCTGGAAGGAAGACCTGCTACCAACCAGGCGACCAAGCTATTTGTGGGAATTATTGAGGGAGACCTAACTTCCAGTCCAAAGTTTATCTTAAGCTTTAGCATTAATCTTCCTGCCAGTGGCGCATACAGCAATTTATCTTTGGCTGGTTTATCCGTAGGCAGCAGATATACTGCTTTGTTAAAAGGCGCTGCTCAAATTGCCACCGCAAGCAGCTTTGTGGTTTCCCCTAATGTAAGTAATCTAAATAACGGGCAGGTGATTAACTTAACCAGTGGAGATTTAAATGAGGATAATATTATCAATGCATCTGATTATGCAATTGTAAAAAAAGCCTTTGGGTCTACCCCAACCTCGTCAAATTGGAATCAAGCAGCTGACTTTAATAAGGATGGGGTGATCAATGTCTTTGATTTAAGTCTAGTTTCCAAAAACTTAGGTACCACAGGATCCTCCGGAGTTTGGACTTCTCCTATTCCTCAGGTAGCCACCCAGTCCGCCTCTTTAAATTCCAATTCTCCTCCGGTAGGAGGCCCTGCATCTTCCGCTCAAGGCTACTGGGTCTGGATGCCGCAATAGCTGATTGACAAATTAGCATAAATTAGATAAGATAACCTCAGCTAAAGACAGTAGGTGCCAAACTAAATCCTACCGAAGCAAAAAATGCCAAAAACAAGAGCACAAAAAGAAGAAAATGTTGCCAAACTAACTGAGAAATTCAGTCGGGCCAAATCCGTGGTATTTACTGATTATAAAGGTTTAACCATGAAACAGCTTTCGGATCTGCGTGATAAACTGCGAGAGCAACAGGCAGAATTCACCATCACTAAAAATACCCTGCTTTCTCGCGCCCTTCCTACTTCCCACATCTCACCTCTCACTTCCAAACTGGAAGGCCCCACGGCAACCCTATTTTCCTATGATGATGAAATTTCCCCGATAAAAATCCTGGTTAAAGCCTTAAAAGATTCCGGCATTGGTTCTATCAAGTCCGGATTTTTAGGCACGGACTTTTTGGATCAAGCCAAACTAATCCAGCTGTCTGCTTTACCTTCTAAGGATGAATTAAGAGCTAAAACAGTGGGGGTATTAGTAGCTCCGCTTCAGGGAATGGTGGGAGTTTTGCAAGCTAATTTAAGGAACTTAGTATATGCACTTTCTGAGATGAGTAAACTACCAATGGTAGAGCAAAAAGCGAAGGGAGGTGAATAATAGCTAACAGTCAACAGGTATCAGTCAACAGACATGAATTTGTCTGTAAGCTGTAGACTGTGGACTGAAGGCTAATTAATATGGCAGACGATACAAAAGTAAACGAAGCTCCTGCTGACGCAGTAGAAGTTGTTGAACAAGCAGCTGAAGCTGTTGAAGAAGTTAAAGAGGTGGCAGCACAAGCTGCTCCTGTTGAAGAGAAAAAAGCTGAAGAACCGAAAAAAGAAGTTAAACCGGTTTCCGCTAGTTTAGAAAAAATTATTGAGGAGATTGAAAAACTCTCAGTTTTGGAACTGGCAGATTTAGTTCATGCCTTGGAAGATAGATTTGGAGTTTCTGCTTCAGCCCCGGTGGCTGTTGCAGCCGCAGGTGCAGACGCAGCAGCCGGTGGAGAACCAGCTGAAGAAAAAACTACCTTTAATGTAATTCTAGCAAGTGGTGGAGCTAATAAAATTTCAGCTATTAAAGCAGTTCGAGAATTAGTCCCAACATTAGGACTTAAAGAAGCTAAAGATTTGGTAGAAGCAGCTCCAAAACCAGTTTTGGAAGGTGTAAACAAGACAACTGCTGAGGAGGCAAAAACCAAACTCACGGCTGCAGGTGGTACTGTGGAATTACAGTAACATACAGGGTATTGACACTCTTTTGTCGGTTATGATATACAATGATTAGCAAGTATTTATTATGACAGACAAGTTATCACTTGAAAATTTACCCGATCTGTTAACAGTTAGAGAAGTAGCAGAAGTCCTTCGTGTTTCCCCTTTAACCATTAAAAGATGGGGCAAAAGAGGAAAATTGCCAGCCATTAGAATCAACAGCCGTGGCGACAGAAGGTATAAGAAGGAAGCAGTCTTGTGGTTACTGGGAATAACTCAGAAAGCACCTTCAACAGAACCTGCTGCAGCAAGTTCCTACTAAATCAGCACCGGTAGCTATATTTTGCTAATGTATCTCAAATAAGTTGCTGGGAAGCCAAAAACTATTCTGTAGTTATCTGCGGATGGATTAAATAATTAGGATTATGCTTAAAACTAATCTCTCCTTTTTTCTCAATCACATAATAAGCCAGGCCTTGTTTTTCAATAATTGGTTTTGAGTCTTCAAAGCTTTCATCCGGTAAACTATTCCTTAAAACCACTAAAAAACCGCTACCGGTATTAACCAACACCATTCCCCAACCAGCCGGAACTGCCACCACCCGTCCGGGGCTTAAAGTAACTACCTTAAACTCTTTAGCCTCCCCACTATCCTCATTTCTTTGCATCAGCATAATCCCCTGTCCGTATAAACATTGATATGATTGCATGCCGGGAAAATTACTAAAATAGCCAATGGTTTTATTAAACTCCGGCTCGTTTTTACCCGGAGCAATTACAAAAATTACCTGTTCCCCATCTTCAATTAAATAATAAGGGGTCTTTATATCGCTACTAGCCTCATTCATTAATACTGGTTTTAAATCTTTAGCAGTTTTAGTAATAATCATATCTTCCACACTACCAGAAATAAATATTTCAGTAAAGCCAGTTGTCTTTTTATCCTCCAGGGTTGGGTCAACAGCCGAAATAACCATTCCAGTCCTAAACTGCGCATCCAAATTGGCGCCCTGGGAACTCTTCCAGAAAGATAGTCAAATGACCCTCCCACTACCATGGCTACTTTAACCGGTATTTTGGGAAGATTTTGCGCAATCCATTTTTCCTGCTTGGGTGGGCCAAAAGCCACAAAGAGAATATCTACCCCTCCGTCATTGCGAGGAGGATTCATCGACGACGAAGCAATCTCTTTTTGGGATTGCTTTGTCCCGCCAAAGGCGGGACTCGCAATGACGTTTCCATCATTGTTTACTTCTCCCCCGGAGCTGATAAATGAAATCTTAAGATTTGGGTACTTTTTCTGCAAACACTCAGCAGCTTTCTTTGCTACATCTCCTCTGCCGCCTAAAAGGCCTATTGTAGAGCCCCAAACGTTGGCCTTCTTTATTAACTCCTCCATTACATCTATTCCCGGACTATTATTTTCTATATCAGTACCAGCTTTTAAACCATTTCCATCCGGGATTGCCAGATCTGCCTGATTAAGAATCTTTTTTAACTCTAAATCCTGTTGCGCCATCATCACTATTTCCGGATTAGGGGTAACAATATAATGCTTGCCTGGCTTTTTTAACCAGCCTTCCACTGTATTCACTACTTCCGGAATACTAACATCATCAATTTTCACTCCCAGTATTACTTTTTTCATAACGCCTCCAGCACTTTTAATGTCTTCTTTGCAGCTTTCTCCCAGCTAAACCTCTTCACATTCTCCAACCCCTTTTTAATTAACCCCTCCCTGATCCCCTTTATTTCCCCAATTTCCATCATCCCCCTAACTATATCATCTACGCTTTCTGGATTCACCAAAATAGCTCCTTTCCCGGCAACCTCAGGCATGGATGAAATATTAGAAGTGATCACCGGGCATCCACTGGCCTGCGCCTCCAGAATCGGCAGACCAAAGCCTTCAAATAAAGATGGAAAAACCAAAGCAATAGCACCGGAATACAAAGCCGGCAGATCCTGATCTTCTACCCTACCCAGAAATTTAACCCTGTCTTCAATCCCCAGCTTCTTTGGCAACTTATAAATTTCATCAGACAACCAGCCTTTGGAACCAGCTATAACTAAATAGTCATCAGTCATCAGTCGTCGGTCTTCAGACTTTTTTGTTTTTTGTCTGCTAGCTGATAGCTGACGACTGAAAGCTATTATTATTCTTTCAAGATTTTTCCTCGGCTGCACAGTCCCTACAAAGAGAAAATACTCCTTATTTTTGACCTTTGAATTTTGACCTTTGAATTTTTCTTGATCATATCCTTCATAAACCACTTCAATCTTGTCAGGATCAAGGCCGATTTTGTTAACCAGATCTTTTTTAGTAGCATTTGAAACAGCAATAATTTTGGTGGCATTTTTAAGTTGATGTCTTTGCATAAACCCCAGATATAAACGTTGCTTCAGTTGATGCATACCAGGAAGGTATTCACTACCCAAATCATGCACAGTGACTACTGTTTTCAAACCAGGTCGCCGTACCAAGGGGATGGTATGAGCCGGAACAAAAAGTACATCCAGCTGATCTGTAAAAGTTTGCCCAGCCAAACCTGCTTGTGTCCAAAGCCGGGGCCAGTTAATCACTCTAAACTCGAAATTCCTAGGCCAGCCACGCAAGGGGACGCCTTGCGTGCGTAGATAAACAATATACTGGTTTTTGTGGTCCAGCTTAGCCAGCGCTTTGAGCAGCTGATAGGAATAATTTTCCGTGCCGGTTTTTTCTTTTAAAAAACTTCTTGACCCATCAAAACCAATAATTTTCGACTTCATAAATTGATTCTAGCATAAAACCTATGTTATATTGATCTTAATAATGAAACTTAAAGTAGCCCGTCTTAACAAGCTTTCTGATATTTTTTCAGATATAGCCTTAGTCGCTTTAGCTTCAATTGTTATTCCTTTTGCGATTGACAAATTTAACTCTGTGATGCTAATATTGGGTGTAATAACAACAATTACATTTTGGTTATTAAGCATAATGTTTGTTAGGACAAAATAATATGGATAATTTAGGAATATTTTATTTAACATTAGCAATTCTTGGATTAACTATAGTAATTGCAGCTTATGTGATAAGTAAAGACAAAGCCAAATCCCACAGATAAAGTTAATCTACGCTATATTTTCTTGCGCTATATCACTTTGAGAGCTTGATACAATCAGTTTACATGATTGTATCTTGACAAAGTATAGAAAAATTGCCACTATGAAATTAACCTTAAAAGTTACAATACTTTCTTAAGTTTTAAAGCTAAAATGAGTAACCTGCCCAAAAAGTATAAGCAAAGCTTGAAACTTCGTTATAAATTTACTGTTTCCGAAGCCGCCAAATACTTGTCTGTTTCTGCTAATACTTTAAGAAACTGGGAGGAAACCGGCAAATTAATTCCTCTTCGAACCAAAGGCAACTCCAGAAGATATACCTTATCAGGACTAAATAATTTTTTATCCACTCAAACCCCAATATTTAGAAAAATAGTTGAAACTAAACCCTCAGCCCTACCCCCTGGTAACAGTTTTAAATGGAAAATGGCTTTTTTGAGTTTTGTTGTCAGCTCAATCTTTTTTGGTACTGCTGGTTTATTTTTACCTGCCTCGCCGGCAGGCGGGCCGGTTAAAAATTTTACCCCGATTAAATCGGAACTTGTTACAACGCCCCCCCCCCATAGCCGTTAATCCCCCGCAAGCCGGACAAGTAGCCGGCATCACCAGCCCGCCTTTCACCAGTGAGGAAATAGCGCCGTCTTTAAACCTGGTGGCTAATTCTTCATTCGAAGCCAATAATGATCATCAACCCTTACACTACCTATATACCGGTAAATCAACAAACAGTAATACCTTTGTTTCTCAGGACACTTCTCATTCCGGCCAAAACTCTGTAAAGTTTGTGGGAGGCAGTGATAATTTGGGAATATTAAACCCTGATACTGTTACCGGTGAAGCCCGCGGTTATAAACTGTCTTTCTATATCAAAGCATATAAAAATAATGCTTTTGATGTTAATGTTTCCTGGTGGGATACTAAAAATAAAGTCAGGGCTAATACCAAAACCAGCCATGTTTTAGAATCTGATCTTTCTAACTCCTCTGCCGGCTGGCAATTTATCAGCTTTGATTTACCCTCACCCGGAGCTGATAATGGCAAAAACTGGTTTCCCTTAATTGAAATTCCCAATCTAACTACCGGGGTCGCCTATATTGATGATGTTTCGGTAACTGAAACAGGCACTAATGGTTTGGCCCAGGTTAGGCCAACCGGCAATTATATTAGTAGTATCGGAGACGGGTCAATATTTATCTCAGCCGGAGGAGCCATTGTTCCCTCCACCAATAAAACCGGATCTTTAGGTACATCAAGTTTTGCTTTTCAATCATTATATTTACAAAAAGCCTCCATTGCCCCTGATGGTTCAGCTTCATTTAGAGGAGGTGTTACTGCTGATGGGGATTCTTCATTTGGAGGAAATATCACTGTTTCAGGATCAATTACTGCAGCAGGATCCTTAACTTCAGGAGGCGGAATCAGTTTAACCGGAGATTTAATTCCCTCTAGCAATGCCACCTATTCCCTGGGGTTCAGTTCCTCCCAATGGAAAAACCTCTTTTTATCCGGCAATGCCGGAATCGGCGGTAGCTTAAATTTAACTTCAGCTGCGGTACTATCTTCCGGATTAACTGTATCCGGCTTCACCTCGCTTACAGATACCAGACTGTCTACACTGACTACTACCGGTAATGTTGGAGTAGGAGGATCAATTACAGGATATGGTGCATTAAATGGATTAAATGTCAGCGGATTAAGTAATCTGGCCGGGGGCCTTAATATATCAGGTAATATCGGAATAGGAGGAACAGCTACATTTAATTCCTTAATCCAGGGATTGTCCGGTTTAACAGTTTCCGGATCATCAATTATCCAGGCTCTTTCTGCAACCAATATTAACTCAACTACTCTAACCACTACTGGTAATGTGGGAGTGGGAACATCACTTTCTGTAACTTCTGGAGTTAATCTGTTATCTTCCTTAAATGTAGCAGGTAATACTCAATTAAATACCTTAACTGTGAATGGGGCTGGTACCTTTAATTCAACTGGATCATTTGGCTCTATCTTATCCATCTCGGATGGAACAGCTGCTACCCCCGGGCTTAACTTCTCAGCTGATACTGATACCGGTCTTTGGAGAGTGGGAACTAATTTAGTGGGATTAACCACTAATGGATCTGGATCATTACAGTCAGGAACTACTATTAATGGATTGTCAGTAAATGCTAATGGTAATGTTGGTATTGGAACAACAAGTCCAACTTATAACTTGGATGTAGTCGGCTCTGGTAGATTCTCTACCAATGTAGATGTTGGTATTGCTGGTGGTCAAGTTATTACCCGCGGCACAGGAAGCTCAACTGGAATTTCTTTTAATAGCAGTGTGTATACTATATTTGATAATGCCTCTGATGCATCAAGACTAGAATTTCTAAAAGGATCAGATTCATTTTCATCTGTAAGATTTAGATCAGGTGGAACGACTAGAGACTCAGACTTAACATTAGGTAACTCGGACTTAACTAAAGGTCTTCTACTTTGGCTCAATCAAGCTAATAGTCGGGGTATCACTTCAGTTCCAAGTGGATATTCTCTACAGTGGAGCGTTAATGACGCTACTACAACACATATGCTCCTTGATAGTAGTGGGAACCTGGGTATTGGGTTAACCACAGCTAATTCTAAACTATCTATATCAAATAATGCTCACATCGGCTCCCTCTATCAGGGCACCACTGCTCCCACTAATGGACTATTTGTAGATGGGAATGTGGGGATCGGAGCTACTACTTCTTCCAATAAACTGGATGTCTGGGGAAATGGAAGGATTACCGGAAACTTAACAGTAGATGGAACTTTAACAGGTCCATCTGCTGGAAGTATTGGATACTGGTCCAGAACTGCAGGTCTGGTCTACCCAACCACTATCACAGATACCATAGCAACTTATGGAAATATCGGAATAGGAACTACTGCTACCGGAGGATCACTGATAGTAGCCTCAGGTAATGTAGGCATAGGTTTCACCTCCCCTATTGCACCTTTACAAATTGCAAATAACGGTGCTGCTTCTGTACCGGCAGAATATTTATCCGGTACCTGGTTTACAGGAGGCACTACTACTACCACCAAACCTCAATTACTAATCGAGCCTACAGGTACTACATCCACAGCTTGGTCTACCTCTGGAACAGGATTGGGAGTAAATTCAGCTTCTGGGTTTACTGGTAAACTTATCGACTTACAAATCGCAGCAGCAAGTAAATTTGTTGTAACAAGTACCGGTGTAGGAGTTCTAACAACATCACCGACTGGATCGCTAACAATTGCTAGTAATGCAGCCGATGGGGCTGGATCTGCAGCAAAAGGTCTTTATTTTACAGATACGACAAGCGGAGAATGGGCACATGCTGCAATATATACCGTTGGTTCCAGCGGATTTAATGGAAGTTTGGTTTTTGCTACAGATGGTGACTCAATCAATAATTTTAACCCCACAGAAAAAATGAGGATTGACGGCAATGGTAATATCGGTATTGGATTAACTACAGCAAACTCTCAACTATCTATATCAAACAATGTCCATATTGGTTCTCTATTCCAGGGTACGGTTGCCCCAACTAATGGATTATTTGTAGATGGGAATGTGGGAATTGGGGCTACTACTTCTTCTAATAAACTGGATGTGTGGGGAAATGAAAGAATTACCGGGACTTCTACTATTGATGGAACTCTAACCTTAGGCGGGAATTTTACATTATCTAATGGCCAGTTCCTGGCTCCTAATGGAACTTCTTCTTTGCCATCTTACTCATTTACTAACTCCACTTCTACTGGACTATTCTCCCCATCTACTAATGCATTAGCTTTAAATACTAATGGAGCCTCCACTCCACCTTTAACCATTACTGCAGGAGGTAATGTGGGTATCGGGACAACTACACCTGGAAGTTTACTGCAGTTAGGCTCTGGGAGTTTAACTTGGGCTACTGACAATGCTAGCGATATCGGCGCTAGTGGAGCAACAAGACCAAGAACAGGATATGTTGGAACAAGTATCAACGTTCCTAG
>OBEQ012767109.1_pt1 | contig 20158 bp, 16 predicted proteins | sample 1670901 | NCBI WGS metagenome assembly OBEQ01 (sample SAMEA104232315, study PRJEB22302) | groundwater metagenome | biome: forest; feature: aquifer; material: groundwater | place: USA | collected 2011-08-07 | depth 5.4 m
ATACAGAGGTAGGATAGCAAATAAAACCAATCTTGACCTACCTTTTAAAACCATTGCAGCTATATATAATTTCACTAGACCACCAAGTTAAATTAATGGGGTAAGGGGAGGATATCCAGTTATTTCGCTACAAATCTAATACTCTCCAAAATAGCTAACCTTGCGCTTGCCACATCTATCGTGGCAGTAGTTTCATCTACACCATCATCTAATATACCTTCGTATCTTCTAGCAAAATCAATTCTCTATCTATTTGTTTTAATTCCCATTCAGCAGGGGAATTATTCCTTCCTTGAATAATATCTAGCATATTTATTGCATGCAAATAATAAGCATTATGAGGAGTTCTTTGAGTAGGTAAATCAGGGAAATGTGATCTTCTAATCTCCTGAATCTTTTCCTTTAAAGCGTCTTTTTGCTCAGACTTAGGAATCACCGCGAAAAAATCTGATTTACTACTTTGTTGTAGATTTGCATCAACTTCAAAAACTATTCCTTGCCCAACAAGTTGATCGATAGTATCTCTAACAACATCAATTGGGATTTTTCTACTTTCTGCTAAATCTTTTAATGTAAATCTCTTTGAGAAATAAACGCCTCTTAAGATATTAAATCGTTGTACTACTTCGCCAGTTCTTTCCGCCATGACAGAATTTTAACAGAGTTATTTAAGATATTCAAGTCTATAGGCTGCTGTGACCCGACTCGGATTCGGACCGAGAACCAAGAGATTAAAAGTCTCCTGCTCTACCGTTGAGCTATCGGGCCATTGGACTAAAGTTAAAAAAAATTAGCAGTCATTATAATTTTTTTAAACGAGGGAGATCGGCTACAAGAATTCCCTAGTGGAGAATTTGCAGACAGCCGTAGAGCCCAATCCCATGAACTAACTAATTATACTTTTATCTAGCTTTGAGCGCAATATTTTGGGCTCGAGTATAAGTTCTAAATTTTAAAAAAAGCGCCAGGTAACCCAGGCGCTTTTGGATTTTAGTACTTAAATTCTATTCCTAGTAAACAAACTTAATTGGGCGGAAACTATGCTTCATTATTCTAGTAGGAACAAGAAGACATTAGGATGTCTTTATTCCCAGTAGGCATCTGCTAGCAGATGATTACTTCTTTCCCAATAAGCATCAGTTAATTTTAAATGTGACTGGGAAAAATAAAATGCTGCAGCACAAACTGCCAGCAAGGCGATCAATCCTAATAAAGTCCTATAATTTAGTGTCAATTAAATCACCTCCAAAACTTCTTAAAAATAACTATATCGGTAAATATTCATAAGTCAAGCTAATTATATGTAATAAAATTGTAAGAATATAAATAAATTGCTACTTTTTAAAAAATGTTCTAGGCTGATTATTTTATTTATTAATTAATCCTGTAATATTTAACTCTGATCGATATTTGTTATTACCTCCCAAAACTGATATAATTTACCCATATCCGCGGATAGCGGATTTTTAATTTTAAAGTAAAAGGCTTAAAAAGTACTTAAAGTATGAAAAGTAACAACTTAGATTTATACCTCACATATCTTTAATACTTTCTATACACTAGATTCAATATGGATATCAGAAATGTTGCTATTATTGCCCACGTTGACCATGGTAAAACCACCTTGGTTGATGGTTTGCTAAGACAATCAAAAACTTACCTCTCCAAAGAGGTGGCTTCCTCAGACCTAATTATGGACTCAAATGAGTTAGAAAAAGAACGAGGGATCACTATTTTTTCCAAGAACGCTTCAGTGATGTGGCAAGATCCTTCAACTCCTGAAAGCCAACCTATAAAAATCAATATAATTGATACCCCTGGGCACGCTGATTTTGGTGGGGAAGTGGAGCGGGTACTAAAGATGGCTGATGGCTGTTTGCTTTTAGTTGATGCCAAAGAAGGCCCGATGCCCCAAACCAGGTTTGTGCTTAAACAGGCGTTGTCCATGGGTCATAAAGTAATTGTGGTCATTAACAAAATTGACAAAGCGGACGCCAGGATTGACTGGGTGATAAATAAAACTTTTGACCTGTTTATGGAACTCGGAGCAGATGAGGATGCGGCCTATTTTCCGATTGTTTATTCTTCTGCTAAAAATGGCAAAGCCGGCCTGGAGAGAGATTTAGACAAAATGACGGATATCACCCCAATTTTTACCGCGATTATAAAAGAGGTGCCTGCGCCGGGTGGAGACCCATTAAAACCATTACAAATGTTGGTAACTACTATTACGGCTGATAACTTTAAGGGCCGGATTGCGACCGGGAGGATCCACAACGGCAAACTAACTTTGGGCCAAGATGTAGTCCATATTGACCGCAACGGCAACCAAAAAAAATACCGCCTGTCGAGCTTAATGACTTATGAAGGCTTGGGTAAAGTTGATGCCAAGCAGGTTCTGGCGGGCGATATTGTGGCCATTTCCGGGATTCCAGAAATTACCATTGGCGAAACTATTGCTGATCCCAATGATCCGCAAGCCCTGCCGCTTTTATCAATTGAAGAACCAACTGTTAAAGTGACTTTTAAGGTTAATACTTCGCCTTTTGCAGGTCGGGAAGGTGAGTTTAAAACCTCGAGGCAAGTCCGGGAAAGGTTATATAAAGCTCAGGAAGCGGATGTGGCGCTAAAAGTCGAAGATAATGACAAAGGAGAATGGATAGTATCCGGCCGGGGTGAACTACATTTGGCAATTTTGATTGAAAGGATGAGACGGGAAGGCTATGAGTTTGAAGTTTCCCGGCCCCAAGTCATTGAAAAAAAGATTGAAGGTAAGATTTTTACCCCTTTTGAAAAAGTTTATATGGAGATACCGGAGATCTATTCCGGGACAGTGATCCAAAAAATGGGCCAAAGGCATGCCCAGCTACAAGATATGCAAAGTCACAATGGAGTTGTGAGTTTAGAGTATGTTTTAGCAACTAAGGAATTTTTTGGCTTCAGGAGTGAATTTATTACTGATACTCACGGTTTGGGGATTATTAACGCCAGTTTCTTAGAATTTAGACCGGATAATGGGGTGACGTTAAACAGGGATCGTGGGTCACTGGTGTCTCATGAAACAGGGATCACCAGAATGTATAGCTTGCTGAACGCCCAAAATAGGGGTGAACTTTTTATCGGTCCAAATGTTGATGTTTATCGCGGACAGGTCATTGGTCAAAATTCCCGGGAGGATGATATTGTGGTCAACGTTTGTAAGGAAAAACAGCAAACTAATATGCGTAGTCGAGGTGAAGGCACAACTGAGCATTTTAATGTTCCAAGACTAGTGGGGTTGGAGGACGCATTGGAGTATATTGATGATTCAGAGCTAGTAGAGGTGACCCCTAAAAATATTAGAATTCGCAAAATGGCGCTCTAAGGCTTGTGTTTCGCGTTTTGTTTGGTTAATATTGCCTGGTGAGCTATCAGATTGACCAGTCAGGCAAAATAGAACAAACTAGCAAAAATACAGTTATTGCTTTATCTAATTCTATTCATGCAACAATTCTCTTAAAAGCTAAGGACAAAAGAGATTTACAAAAGGTATATAAAGCAGCTGGGAAACCTAAAATATTTTCTATTCAGGTTTTTTCAGCATTAACTTACTTATTGCTTGAGAAAGCTAAGATTGAAAGTGGAATTATCTATATTGATAAAGAATATCCAGGCTATGAGGACATAATTAAAAGCTATATAAATCAATTAATTAATAAAAGAGCCAAGTTCAGATTTGATCCTGAAAATATTAGGTTTATGTTAGTGGGTAAAACCAGTAATGCACATATAATCGGATATAAAATTTGGAAAAGAGGAAAAGCTGATTTCAAAATTACTAAAGTTGATATTTTAGCTTGTGTTTTAAACTTTGAAAGGTAAAAAGGGTATTAAAAAAAGACCGAGTACTTTGTGGATACTTAAGAGCCGAATGGTTACGTCTGGTCGGCATCCTACCCGATCTTTGAATATATAATACCATAAAATAAGTTAAAATACAACATCTGATCTTCGTATTTTCTTCGGGTATAATGCCAAAGATATGGTTAAGAGAAAAAAGGTTGGAAACACAAGATAAGTGGCAGAATTAGATTGGATCTCCTTTTTGCAGAGCATTTTATCCCCAAATTACCAAATTTAGTCGCACTCCATTTACCAACAAAAAATGTGATGTATTGTGAGATCGGTAGCCTTAAAAAGGTGAAAAATATTAATTGACTAAGGGTGTAAAATAAGTCTATGCAAAATGAACAATTGGGTGATAGTCCTTCACCAGAGGTGATTGCTCAAGTCTTAGCAGATAGACCAAGATGGGCGGTTACTGATTACAGACAAAAAATGCTAAGTCGATTTTCATCTAGTGCAGAATCTACTTCCCCAGAAACAAAGTAGTTGATTTTGAACCCATAACAAATTATAATAGCCAAGCATTTAAATACTATGGCTATTGAATTTACCAGCACTGAATTAATACTAAATCCTCAACAAAACCGATTAGATATAGGTTTTGGACATATTAGATTTTTTGCCAGAAACCACAGATATCAAGAAGCCCGAGAGATTGGAGCAGCAGCTATGGCCTTAGTTGATCATGTTGAAGGTGTGTATGAAGAACTAACCACTTTAAGATCAGATTTAGAACAGTTAGGGGTGACTGATTTACAAGTGGAATCCTTTGCAGTTGAGATGAGAAATCGAATCTCCCAAGATCCTAAATTAGGCGAACAAGGTACTTTAAATACAATAGCTCAATACATGAGTGAAGGTGCTGAAGAACTATTTGGTAAAGCTGCAGGTTTACAAGTTGAAGCTGCATCTTATTTTGAACAAAGAAAGCTAGATGAATGGCGAAAAACTAAAGCCGAAGCAGAAGAGTTGACACTCCAGGCTTTACAGGCAAGTGAATCAAGTAAAGGTAGTGACAGAATAAAACAAACGATTGTTAATTTAAACGAAAAAGGAGTTATCGATCCAACGCTAAATGATTTTTTAGCCTCATTGGAATCAGACTCTGTTTTATCGGTTCCAACTCCTCCAACAGATAACGATTTAAGACCAGCTACAAGAGTAATTAGTAATAAAGAGGCAAGAGAAATTTTAAAACTATTTGAACCAGAACCTCAAAAGCCTGAAGTTGATACTGATGAAAAAGAAGAAGATTCTTCCCCACAAAAAGGGAAACGTGAAGGGTATAAAATTGGTGAAAGACCAGCTTTGCTTGCGGAAATTGGATTTGGTTTTAGTGCTGAATATTTCCCAACAAAGCAAAAAGATTTAATAGATGTGGTATGGGGTGGTAAGCTGACTAGCGCAGATACCGCTACTAGAACCGCTCTTACTATTGCAGAGTTATTAACGACAGACAAAGAATTTAGAGCATCTGCCTTTCAGGATTTAAAAAGGAGTTTGCTTGCCCATCCTGTGGTTGGGAATATGACTGAAAAAGAGATTATCTCTGTTTTAACCAGAAGAGGTGATATGGAAGGGGAAGATGGAGTTTTTTACTCTGAAAAAGAAGGAGTTTTATGGTTTGATGATTTTGAGCGGGCTCAGCAAAGAGGATTAGAACAGCAAAAATTAGATCAAATAGATCTGCTATTAAGGTCGCTGCCAACAATAAAATTTAAAATTGCATTGCAAATTGAGGGAAGGAACAAAGAGATACTGCCTGATGATGCACTTTTACTTATAGTACTTAATGAACAAGTGGGTGAAAACTTAAATCCGACATATTTAGCAAAGAAAACTTTTAATAAGGATGCGGTGGCAGCATATATGGCAATAAGGAAGCGCCGTTTAGCAGAGCTTTTAAATGAAAGTAATAAACCACAAACGATTGAATCTTCAGGTTCTATTGGGCCTGTTAATTCATGGTACAGGTTAAATAGAAAACAGAGTCTTAAAGTTGCTGAAACAGGAGAAGTTTTAGATTTGGCAACTTGGGTACTAAAGGAAGAAGTTGGTGTTGCCGCAGACGCATCGGATAAAAAAGATAATCAACCCAAGCCAGATCAAGATCGAGCTGATAATGATGAAGAAAAAAAGGAGTATACCAAAAAAGGTGAGGTATCAATTAAAGCTTTTAAACTAGCATTTGGTTTAGAGGGAGAATTAATTAAGGAGTATGATAATTTAGTGTTTGAGACTTGGAAACACTTATTGGGTAGTAAAAGAAATCCTACCAAGTCGTTGTTAATATCAAATTCAAGAGCCGAAACTAGTATAACTGTATTTAAAATTTTAGAAAAATTAAATTACAATCCAGAGCAATTAAAGACTATTAAAATACCAAATCTGGCTAAAGAATTTATTTTGGAGGTTAGAGAGAAATACCCTTATATATTAGAATTTACTCCGGAGGAATTGGAGAAAATTGTTAATAGGCAAGAGGGTTGGTTGGAGTTATTGAATATTGCAAAAGAGAAATTTGAGAAAGCCAAAATTGGTCAGACCCAATCTGCCAAACTACCCCCGAAAGATGCTGCTGCGCAGGCTGGAGAGGTAATCACAGTACCAGTTATAGCTCATCCAGTTGTGACTGCTGATGAACGGGTATTTTTAGAGGGTTTGTTGAAGGAAGACTTACTAAAATCAGAAGCTGACTATTTTAGGGAGATTTTACACACTAAAGGTGCTGGGTCAAAACGTAAATTTATATATTTTAGAAATAATAGACCAGATAATCAGCACCCCTTAACATTTTATGTTAATGAACACTATGGTGGACCAATCTTCCGTACTCGGTCGCAATCAAAAGAGGTAACCCGTGCCCGTTATATTGAAACAACAGAAAAATTAGCTAGAGATGTTTATGTTAAGATACAACACGGAAAACAGATGAAAGAACAAGATCAGCCAGTAAAACCAAATGTGGAGGAGGCGCTCAGATTTTTGGAAAATGATCCTATTTTATCTCTAGTCCCATTAGAGGATATTAGATTGGCCCTTGAATGTAAAATTTCCCTTGAAGAACTAAGAAGAAGAGGAGCCAAAACACCTGGGGAAGCACTTGGTCTACCTCCCTATTTACAGATCTCAGAATCTGCCCAGCAGGCTGTTACACATCCATCAGAAAAATTTCATCAGCGTGATTAGTCATAATTACTAATCGTTAAGTACTTCTGCTAAAATCTCTTGCTCAATTCTTTGTCTTTCTGCTTCTGAGACTTGGCCTAAAGCTGCGACTTGGTGCAAAACATCGGTTGAGCCTTTAAAGGATATTCGGATAGGAGTTTTACTCGTTTTATTTTCCAAATCATCAGCCGAGACAAAGGTCCAGATCCGATAAGTACCTTTAACTAAATTTTGATCTTCGTTTAACCCTATTTCTGTTTGATTATATTTGAGTAAGGTTGGTTTATCTTCCCCAAATCGTTTAGAGATTCCACTTTTCTCATATTTTCTGGCTTGTTCTGGGGTATAACATTCACCCAATGGTAGCCTTCTCATATGCTGGTCTTTACCCCCAATCTGCCGGCGGTAAATTTGCTTTTGTTTTTCTGGTCGGACTAGCTCATGATCAATCCGTTCCGGATCAAAACAAACTACCCGTTGGAATTGAGAGAGGACTAATAGTTCCAACCAGGCCCGGTCTTCCTCACTTCCCCATCCTAAAATGTCCCGTTCCATTTTTATTTCCATCTCCGGATTTAAATTCAAATGAAAGGTCAGATTATTAATTTTGAGAGAAACTTGGGTGTCCAAACCGTTGGGATGGTTTTTAAAGATGATAGATTTATAGCCAATCGCCCTTAAAGCCGGATCTGGCGGGATTACTTGGTAACCTCTATCTCCTGCTGCCCGGCGAAAATGGTTTTTTATTTGATCCCGTAGTAATTGAGCCTCATGGTCGGCTTTTTCCGCATCAGTTTGAGGATGTAGTTGTTCCAAGAGGGAGCCTAAAGTACCCAAATTTTGCTCAGGGTTTTTATACAAACCAAAACCAATTTTTCTTTCAGTATCAAGAAAATCGCTGTAACCGGGACTGGTGGGAAAGATCCAAAAAGCCTGGGTTAGATCAGTTTCAACCCGACGCTCAGGATTGGTGGGATTTTGGTTTAAAAGTGACCCAAAAACCTCTCTAACTACCGCTTGCTGTAGTTCCACAGAAGACAAGGATCTCCCAAAAACCGACAACTGAAGTTGATGAGTAATTTGAATTCCATGGCTAGTAAGTGGTTCAAACCCGGCCTGGATAAATGAATCCTTATCTTGTTGAAATCGAATCCTGCCATATTGCGGCAGCCATCTTTGTTGTAAAACTTGGGAGAGCGGATCCTCATTAAAACCTGGTAGTTGATAGCTCCAATGGTTAACTTGTAGGGTACGTAATTCTCGGCTTCTTTTTAAAATACTTTGCCAATCATTGCCTCTGACCCCGGAATAATAACTTTCGCCAAAATCCCGGATAAATTCAATCAATTGGTCGTATCGCCCAGGATTTTTGGCTCTTAGGGCAGCTCTCAAATCTTGGTTGTCTAGTATTTCCGTCAAAGAAAAGGGTGTTATCGCAGCTTCCGTGCGCAACTTTCTATTGCTCGAACGTTCTTTACCGGTCTTACCACTTTGTGGATTATCAGCAATCCCGATAGCACCAACTAAATCTAGAGCTGAGATAACCAATCGTTGTCTGACTAAGGTTTCATTTGAGGGGGATAATGAACCCCAATAAAAAACCTTAGCCCCTTCACTATATGGAGAAAAATAATCTTTTTCTAAACACAAAATAGAGAACAACTCTTCTCTGACAGCAGGATCCTCAGTAGTGGCCATGGCATAAGAGGCGTTGTAGTGGATTGCCACAGATCGATCAACCATACTAGCGAGGTTATTTCGCTCATGAGTTCCAGTTAAGTAAAAAATCCCTTTTTTCATCTGTTGGGCCACCTCTTTAAAACTAGTACTAGAAGATAGACTTAATCTTACTAACTCTTCAATCCGATCAGGACTCCAACGTTTTGGGGTGGAGTGCAAGACCTGATCAATTAGATTAATTGATAAGCCGTTTTTGATCTTCTCGGCTTTTTCCGCCAGATCTGGAACATGAGAGGGGCCAATATCTAAAAAGCGATAGACTTCATTTAAAGCTGTTAAGTTAGTCAAATTTTTATTAGCTAAATCAACCAAAATTCCACTCCATTGATATGAGGTAGAAGTCTCACATTTACCAGTCAGATTTGTTAAAAGCTGCATCGCTTCTTGTTTAGGAGAAGAAGCAACAGAGAGTTGGACTGTCTTATGGTCAACTCCATTGTGGTTGGTTTCTGATTGAGTTATTTGGATTTGCTCCATAGTAAGAAACGATCTTAACAAAAAATGAATAATAAATCAAACTATAAGATAGATATTAAACTTGTTGAAGCTGTTTTTCTAATGATTTAAGCTGGTGGGTTGTTGGTTTATAATCACCAACAGCTAAATAAAATGAGGGTTGATGATTTAATATAAATGGATATAAATGGCCAATTAACTTTTTAGCGCCTTCTAAGTCTATGCCAAGCCTACGGGCAAAATGTAGTGGTCGAAGTATCTCTTTCTCATCAATAATAGCCCCATGGGAATTTGCTTCTTGAAAAGATTCCAACCAAACATTTGCTGATTCTTGAGTTTTGGCAAAAGTCAAAATTGTGTTCCGCCCGGGGTAAATTAAAATAGTACCTGGATCTTGGTCCTCAATATCTTTTGCTCGGCCTTGGTCATTATTACTCCCGGGAAAACGGCGCTTTGTTTCTGTATCAGTATAGGCAATAGCCCGATAAACTCGGAAATGTCCCAGACCATCAGTTGTTCTGGCTGTAATAATTTTAGCTTGACCTACATCATTTTCTTGGAGATTATCATAAGTAGTCCAGAAATAACCTAAATCTCTGGCCACCTCATTAACCGGGCGGTCAAAAAATGCTTTGATATCAATCTGTTCATTCATGATATTTAGCTCCCATTAACATATTCAAAATTGACTGCAAATCGTCCCATATGACTTCGCTACTATGTTTTGGTCTCTTACTCACACTCCAAGTTTCAAATGCGGTTAAGATTTGCTCCTCAACTTCTTGATCAGTAATAAATGGCATTCGACTTTGCCATGACTGTCTGGCAAAGTGGCGCAAACGCCAAACCATTCCTGGTTCATCAATCCCAACCTCATCAGCCAAAACTTCCGCTATGCTCTTTTTGCGCTCTGGTAATAAACCTTTTTCAATGATTGTCTTCAGATCTGGCAGGTTATAACGCAAGTGCTGACTTTTGGTTGTTCCTGGTGCATCAATTCTAAACTCTTGGTGTGGAATTGGCGGTCGAACCTCCAGGTTAATTTCGCCCCCGTTTCGCCTATCCTTGGTGTCAATAATATCAGTTAGAGGTTCAAAGTCAAGAGCTAAGCTGGTTGGGTCAAAATCTGCTAAATTTGGATCACCAATTTTCTCTAAATTAAAAATCCAACTGATTGGCTCAGTTCTAAAGTCAGTAGCCGAGATTAATCCTGAAGGTAAAGTGGGTATTGGCCGACCGCCAAAATGAGTTTCTAAAGCTTGGAGCCAGCGGCTAAAGCTGGCTGGATTAAGGTGAGTGTGAGGTACGGTAATACTGATCAGTCCTCCGGTAGTCGTAACCCGAAAAAGTTCTATTAGGATCTTCATTCTTTCGGTAATCCGCTCGTTGCCCCGGTTATCAAGATATTGTTTCTCTTTATGATTTGACCAATGGATCATTAAACCGGCTTCAGTTATATGTTGGCTTTCAGAAGGAATGGGAAGATTGGCAGCATTGCCCTCCAGAAATTCCCCTTCTATTACCTGTCTCCCCCTTGCAACTTTTAACATCTCTGGAGACATATCCACATTAGTCACTCTTTGACCCAAACTATATTGAAAAATTCCTGCCCCACATCCGATACTGGCGATAAGTGGCCGAGTAATTTTTCGATCTGTTTGGAAACGCCGTACAACTTCTGAAACAGCCCGGGCGTTGTGGCCTGCTATAGTTAGCTCATCATGGTAGGGGTAATAGGCTTGAAAAAACTCAGCATAAGTTAAACCTTCAAAGTTGCTCAAACTAGAAAACAGGCGCATATTTTGTTCATAACCCTGGCCGCGGACCAGCCGGAAAAAGACGTCATATAAAAATCTGGAAGGAGTTACTGGTTGGGAACTGACCTTAATATGGCTTAAATTGGATTTAACAAACTCTTCTTGTTTGGGAGTCAGAGGAATCCCATCAAGCATCATTTGAGACAGCAGCATTTTATATCTCAAAGCCTCTGTGATACCATGGTCAATCATTCCATAACGTACAGCATCCGGATATTCCTGCCTGGTGGCGGTATAATAGTAACGTCTAACTGGAACTTTTTGACCAACACCCAAAAACCTACCCAAAAATTGATCTTCATCAGCGTAGGTATCAGCATGGTCTAAATGGATAATTACCAGCTCTTTAATATTTTTGTTTGCTGGAGTATCAGGAATACTCAAATCAATGCCTAGCCTTGAGGCGCGGTTTGTAGTTAGTAACCAGGCATTAGGATTGGTTCGAAATTCCCGTCTGATCTGTTCCCTCTCGGCCAGCTGACCATTTTTTGGTGCCAGGCTAACAGTGCCATCAATTTTTAAAAACTTTTTGGCGGGTGTATAATGTTGGTGTAGCTGTTCGTAAAGACTTAAAAATGCAAATTGGTCTTTTCTATCTGGTTCCTGCTCGGATGTTACATCAGTTTGGTAGAATCCTGAAACAATAACAACTTTTTTATCATCATCTGCAGCATATTGATCAAGGTCTTCAAAAAGCCGCCCATATTTACTGGATAAAATCTCTGTTGATTGCCAGGCTTGTTGTAATTCTGAGTTAGTCATAAATTAAATCCCTTACTCCATTAGGAAAATTGAAGAATGCCCATAAAACTACCTTGCCAAACCCGGCTTGGACTAAAAAATCTTCATTAAATTGAGCTTGAGGATCCTGCTCAAATTGCCATTTTTTAAACTGCCCAAAAGCCTCCTCTAAGGTTTGTTTGGCTTCATCACAATTTGAGAGTTCAGTAATCAATAATAATCTTTCTTGCAAAGTTTTAATCCTTTCCCGGGTCACCTCTCTTCTGGTCTCATCCTGCGGTTCTTCTAAACTAGATTCCAACCTGTTAATATTGGCAATAATTGCCGCCGGGTGGTAATGCCTGCGGACTAGCAACGGATCGAGGGAGGCTTGTCTTAACATTCCCCTTTTTTGGTTATCCTCAATTGTGCTGTCTTGATGGACAAAATCATAAATTGTTTGATGAAAATTGGATAAGGGGACTGGGATTTCTTCGGTTACTACTTCCGGCATCAAATTACCAAAAACATCTTCTCTGGTTTGTCTGGTTAGAAGTTGTTGGCTGTGTAAAAGTGAGGCAATAACCGCCGGGTTATTTCTGGCCGCCCGGGTAAAATCACCCGGTTTTGGATAACGGTAAGGCATTAAAAATCTGACTGGGGCATCTAAATCTTCCTGACTGTTAATAACCCCGGTGGCAGTCATGGCAATTCGTGGAGCTTTTTCAGGCAAAAGACGCGAGATTTCAATTAATTGCTCAGTACAATTGGCATCAGGATTATTAACTGAGTGAGCCTCATCTGCCACAATTGCGTTCATACCGATTTTTTTGAATCCCTCTAAAGATGGCAAACCTCTATATTCCAATAAACTTAAAAATGAATAGCCCATGATCATGTACTGGGGGATTTTTTGGCCCAGGGCGACGTTACGGGACATTAAGCTAATGTAATTATCCACATTATCAATCCGTACTATATCAACTACTTCCGCATATTTTTCCCGGATCTCCCGCTCCCAGGTATCCCTGACTCCAGCCGGGCAAACAATTAAAGCATGTAACTGCTTGTTACCTTCTGGTAACAATTCTCGGACAGCTTCTAAACCACACAAAGCCTGGCCGGATTTTTGAGTTCTGGTTGCCCCAATCAATAAATCTAAAGGACCAATTTTTTTATGGATTAGGCGATAAGCATATTCAATTTGGTGCCGAGATGGAAAAGTAAACAATCCTCCACGTTCATCAAAGGGTAAATCTTTTTTATGGCCAGCGATCACATCGCGAAAACAGTCAAATTGTAGACAAAAAGCCTCGCGAAAGTAAGTTTCTAACTCAATAACGAATTGAGTTTTATATTCATCATCACCAGCCAATTCTTTTAATCCGGCTAAATATTGGTAGCCTTGAAATAAATCCCGATTAAAAAAAGGCATCGCCGCTTTACGCTGCCCTTCTTTTAAAATCGTGGTCACAAAACCGTTGGCAAAAAGTTCAGGGGGAAGCTGAGGTAAGGGAAGCATAGTCCCGGGTGGCGGATTTTGACGGTAATGTGTTCCGGGCCCTAAATATGACCCCAACATATGATAAATTCCGCTGATTAAAACCTGTTTACTAGTTTCATCCATCTGGCGGAACTTCATTGCTTCAATTACCCTGGCCAAATCTACTTGGGATAAATATGGGCCTAAGACATTAATTAAAACTTCATCTTCGGCAAAAAACCTTCTTATTTCTGGTGTTAACAACATTTCTTCATCGTCCTCTGATTTAGGATCATCAAATTTAACATTTCTGGCTTCACACCAATTCTGAACTGAGGTTTTAACAATCGGGTCATCAATCCAACTTAAGACTAATCTAGGGTCAACACCGTGATTAAAGATACAATTTAGGGCCAAGGGAATTTGTTTTTCCGGTTTATTATGGTTACCCCTAAAAATTTGTGATAAAACACCTTGGGTGATATCAATTCCTTCTCTATCCCGCCATAATGGTTTTAAATCTGTTCTTTTTCTTTCCATTTGTGCCAGATTTTAACATAAAAACCCTATAGCAAGCAATTATAACCGGATACCAGATATACTATAGTAAAAAATACCCACTCGCTTCTATTGTAATTTTTTGATATTGTATTCTGGTGGAAGACACCTTGGAAAATTTAAATTCCGATGAAAAATTTAATCAAATACTTCTGAGTAATAATTAATCCAGTTCGAATCCGGTTCCATCTAAACTTATCTGATTTGAGGTCTATTTATCTTCTAATGTTGAACTAAATAAATATATGGCTGAAATTGGGACAGTTCCTGAATTATATAGTATTTTTACTCCAAGAAATCATTCAGATATATCCTAAAACTTATAATTTTGCTATAATCTACTCATGCCCGATGCTGCTGCTGGTTCTGTAGAGATATATTGGAATGGTCAAACAGAATCAGAAGTGGGAAAAATAAAACTTATGCCAAAAGAATTTGGTGAACAAAGAGCAATTGAACCAGTTTATTATGCTTCTCGGGAAGAGAGAATTAAATTTGCCCAAGATTTAGTAGAATCAGGTAAAGTTACAGTTAAATTAACAGAAGAATTTAGTGGACCTGAAATTAAAAATGACATCTTGGCGGCTGTTTTGACTAACGTATGGATGTTACCCTCAGCATCATTAGGTAATGAGTTACCCATACAAGCATCAACAGCCCATAAAGCTTCCTCTACTAGTTTAGTAATCGATATGAGTTTACCCGATACAATAGGTAGAGTTGATATTGTAGCAAAGCCAATTCCTAATCCTCTGAATGCAGAATCAGAGATTAGACTTTTAAGAAAATGTCAGCAAAGGGGAATCAAAGTAATTGAACCTGTAGGGGTTATTTTGGTTCATGACGAAGATGGAAATAGGGGGTATAGTTTAACAATGCTAAAACATGGAATTGTACCCCTGTCTACTTTAAGGTTAGAAGGTATTAGATTGACAGGAAACGATGATAAGGTTAAAAGCTTATTAAGAAATTTAGGTGTATTCGTTGCCGATTTTCAAAATAAGGGTTTATCTCATGGGGATCTACACCCAGGCAATATTGGATTTGATGCGACTATTGGAAGCAGCGAGAATTTTATTTTATTTGATTTGGAGAGAGCACATTTATTAGAACAGAATAAGTTAGCATTTAAGAAAAATGGTAATAATCATCAGGGGCATGATTTTAGAAATTTTGAACTTGCTTACTTAAAGGATTTAGCCAAGATAACAGCCTTTATGGCGGTTTATAATCGAGAAGGTTTAGATTCAAACACAATCAAAAGTGAAATAAGGAGTGGGTATTTTAGTCATAGAAATAAAGAAAAAGGTCAATTGACAGACGAGGAATTTAATGAAAAATTTGAAACTTTTTATCAAAAATTTTCATCAGATGCCGAAGTCTCATTAAGAAAAACCCGAGTTGAGAGAAAACCAACGACCTAGTTTTTACTATTTATAATAATTTTATGGCTGAGAATCAAACTGAAACTGAACAACTATCCAGTGAACAAAAGCGTAAAAGAATGGGTAAGAGAACTCTGCCTGATGGTAGGAAAGTGCAGGATATTAGCTTTTTACTAGATGCTTTGGATGATGATGTTGGAGCATTTGACCGCCTAGTAGACCCTTTTTACAAAGAATCTTATCCTGAAATAACTCAAGGATCTAATCATAAACCTAAACTCCCAGCCTCTGTTCAAAACCTTTCAGCCAAAACAGATGCTAATGACAGTTATTTAATTACTAGTTTAAAAAAAACCGTCAGTGATTTGGAAAAAGAAGAAAGAGATGCTAAAAATGCCGAAAGAATGAAACTACCGTCTTTGAAAAAATAAAGAAATTCTCCCGAAGATAAAACTTTATAGCTTTAGTAACTATCCAAAAAATGTTAATATAAAATCAAATGTGTTACAACTGTGGCTGTTTTAACCCCCAGGATGATATGGGCAGTGCGGATAATATTGTGGAATCCACCTTGGCTAAAATGGCTCAGGTGGAGGGTAAGGAGCTGGCTGTTTTTAAAAAAGAGTTATTGGATGGGCTAAACCAAGGTCAGGTTAACCCCAAAATGGAAGGGGAATTTGCCAAAGCAGCCAAGGCTTGGGGGCAATCAGTAGAGGAAGCTAAGAAAAACACCCAAGATCTGTTAAAAACTGAAATAAAGTAACCTAAATGTTCCATGAATCTTTTATCTAATATCCGTTTTTATGTTTTAACCTCCAGTATCCTTTTTTCGCTGGCAGTTTATATTTTTATTCTACAGACTATTCCTGAAGGCACTCTGCAAAATATCCGCTTGACCCAAATTTATGCTTTAACTGCGGTGAGCTTTCTTTATTTTGCTCTTTTGCCGGATGGATTGGCGGCAGTTTTTCCGCGCTTTCCTTTTCGGACCCAATATACTAAAGCCAGACGGGCAATCGGGGTTTCAGCTTTTTATTTTGCTACCCTTCACGCTTCCTTTGCCTTTTTTGGCCAACTGGGTGGATTCCCGGGATTATTTTTTTTAAGCGACAAATATCTGCTGGCAATTAGCCTAAGTTTTACGGCTTTAGTTATTTTAAGCTTAATGGCTGCGACCTCATTTGATTTTATGGTTGCTAAACTAACCTTTCCCAGGTGGAAAATGCTGCATCGGTTTGTTTATCTGGCGGCAACTCTGATTGCAATCCATGCTTTGATGCTGGGGACCCATTTTGCTAATTTATCAGAGTTTATTCCACAAATTTTTAGCGTCGCTTTGGCAATTTTATTACTCTTGGAAGCCAACCGTTTTGATGGCTTTTTAAATAAAATTTTAGGACCAAAAATCCCAGCTGACCAACCAGTATCAACTCCAACCTCTAATCTCCCCAGATTTGGTCCAACTGTCGTAATTGTAATGGTGGTTATTGTCTGGTTTGTGCTGACTAGCTTTGGATCAACTGGCGGGACACCATCCCTGGGAATCCACTCTCAGCATATCCAAATCGCCAAAGATGCACAGCAAAATGCAGCCTCCACAAATAATATCAACCCTACCTTAGTAGGAGACAAGACCAAGCGTTACAGCGTTAGTTTCCTCCACCCAGAGCAAGTCGAAGCCAGCAAGGATGTCAAACTACAATTTTTAGTCAATGATGCCTCCAGCGGCAACCCGGTTAATTTTTTTACCAAGGTTTATGAAAAACCGCTGCACCTTATAATTGTTGATGACTCTTTGCAATTTTTTACTCATCTTCATCCAGACCAAATCGTTGGCGGATTTGAAATAACGACCCAATTCCCCCATTACGGAAGTTACCGTCTTTATCAAAATTTTCAGCCCACCGGAGCAATCGAGCAGCAAACCGCTTTTAGTCTGAATGTGGTGGCAAACTCGAAGGACAAACTAGCCTCTTTGCCGATAGCCTCAATTAGCAGCCAACCTGTGGATACTAATTTAACAGGAGGAGACTTTGTCACTAAAACATTTGGAGATTACAGTGTGAGTTTAAAATTTCCCACCCCTTTGAAGGCTTCAGAGATGTCAATTGGTTCTCAGAAGCTGACATTTACAATCAAAGATGCTAAAACCGGTCAGGGAGTAACTAATCTAAAACCATATTTGGCGGCCTTTGGCCATTTAGTGATGATTAACCAAGAGACATATGATTATTTGCATGTACACCCTAATATTTTAAAGGCTCCTTTACCCGATCAACTGGGTGGTCCAGAGGTAGGGTTTTTACCCTTAGGTTTATATGGACCAATCAAACCAGGGATTTACCGGGTTTTTGCCCAATTTAATCCTGATAGTAAACTGTTTACCGCAGATTTTACAGTAGAGGTCAAGCCATGAGAGTAACTAATCAGAAAATCTTGCTTTTGCTCTCCTTGTTACTTGTGACCTTTTCGATACCGCTATTAGTTTTTGCGCATGTACTTAAGACTGATGGCTCAATTGGGGCGGTTTTACACATTGATCCGGAAGATGACCCAGTTGCCAATAAACCAGCCGGTTTTTTCTTTGAATTTAAAGACACCAAAAATAAGTTTGACCCAGCCAGTTGTGAGTGTAATTTTAGTATTATTCAAGCGGGTAAACAGATTTATTCCCAGCCCCTTTTTCCAGGAACAGATAAGCAAAGCTTCTCTATGAGTAAACCCAGTCTAGACAATGCCAGTGTTTTTTATACTTTTCCAGAAAGGGATATTTACCAAATTATAGTCGATGGTAAACCCAAAAAGGCTGGAGCTTTTGCAAATTTTAAGTTAGTTTATGATGTCCGGGTGGCCAGAGGAGAAAATGCTATTGCCCAAGCAAACACACCTGTTCCTGTTCCCAAACCAAACTGGCTATCCGTTAATTCAATTTATCTCATGGCTGGGATAGTAATTTTGATTGCATTACCAGGGTTTTTTATATTCCAAAAAATGAAAAAGCAAAAAATCTCACCGGCTGATTCTCCGCCTCAGTCACCAGAGCCGGTAAAAATGGAATCAGAACCTAGTAATCAAACATCTGGCGTGCAATAATTAATTTAAGGGGGTGAATTTATGCTTAAAAAAATAATTACATATATAGTTTCATTTATGGCGCTTTTTAGTTTAAGCGTAACCCCAATTTTTGCCCATGCAGTGGTTAAGCCAAATAGTGCAGGTGTGGGAGCTTTTACTGATTTTACTTTAGGAGTGCCTTCAGAAAAACCAATAACTACAACCGCAGTTAAATTGATGATGCCAGCTGGATTAAACTATGTCTCACCGATCGTCAAACCGGGCTGGAAGATAGATCTGAAACAAACTCCAGACCCATCAGGTAAGAAGGATGATGATGGCAATCCAGCCATGGTTGTGTCAGAGATTAGTTGGACAGGCGGCCAAGTTCCAGCCTCACAAAAGGATCTTTTTATGTTTAGTGCCCAGGTTCCAGCTCAAGCAACAGAGTTACAATGGAAGGTGATGCAAACTTATGCTGATGGATCAGTAGTATCCTGGAGTTTAGGATCAAATGAACCTCAACCAAAGGATTCAGCAGGCAAGTCTGATTTTTCTAAATTTGGACCATATTCCAAAACAATGGTGGTAAATGATTTAAAACCGACAAGTCCACCAGTTGTGACTCAGGTTGTTAATGCAGCCCAAAGTAAGAGTAGTGATAGTTTACCGCTGGTCCTAAGCGGACTGGCGGTTGTTTTATCACTTGTGGCTTTGGTTATGCCCATGATGAGAAAAAAACAAACTTCGGTTTAAGAGTTAAATTTTGGCAAGAGAGAGCAGATTAGGGTGGCTGAAATGCTACCTTTTCTGTTAGAATCAGTGTTAATGTGGAAATTCTTTTTAGTTGTTTTTTGGTCCTTTTTAATTTTAACTTTTACTAATATTCCAGTCTCTGCCCATACTATTGGTCAGCCGCCTTTTTTTAAGATCAACGGCGTTTTTTCCAACCTTTATCCGATTCCGACAAGTTCAGTTGAAGGGTTTAATTTACCCCAGGATCTGGCTGCGGATAATTTTTTAGTCGGTCAGACCCTAAATTTTGAACTTGATTCAGCTAAGATGCCGGCCCCCAAAGAGGTAATTGACCAAACTCAGTTTTTTTGGGAATTTGGCGATGGAACAACTGGCAACGGACTAAAAAACAGCCACCGTTACCCAAAATCAGGGTCATACATCCTGGCAATTAAAGCCCAATATAAAACTGATCCTACTCCGCAACTCATCCAATCAGTGATGCTTAATGTTTTGCCAAATAAAGATTATAAATTGCCCCAGGCGGTAATTAAAGTAAATGGTAAGATAATCAAAGATCCACTGGCTGATATTATTAAAACAAATTTTAATCGAGAGATTACCTTAGATGGTTCATCATCAATTGCGGGTTCAGGCAAAATTGTCTCCTACCAGTGGGATCTCGGGGATACCCAGACATCCACAAAAGCCAGGCTGACTCACCAATATGATTCCCAATTAAATCAAGTTTTCCCAGTTTTAAGGGTGAAGGATGAAAACGGTTTAATATCAGATCAATTTATTGAGTTGGAAAACGGACCAGATTTGGGTAACAACCCAGCCGGTTTTATAACTGATAATCTCCGGCCAAATAAACTGGTTGATAACTCCAATCCGCTGGTTAAAATTTTAATTTATGGGCTGATCGTAGTTTTATCGATAGGGACTACATTTTTAATAGTCAAGTTTTTAAAAAGATTCAGATTTAATAAATAGTTGGACTTTGACGATTTACCTAGGTCATAATATAAAAAATGCTAAAAAAAGTAGTATTCATTTTAACTTTATTATTAATCCTTCCAGTTCAAGTTCAGGCTCATTTTGGAACGGAAGATGACAAAATAATGGTTGCCGGTGCACAGATTGATAAAACCTTA
>OBEQ010562084.1_pt1 | contig 20155 bp, 20 predicted proteins | sample 1670901 | NCBI WGS metagenome assembly OBEQ01 (sample SAMEA104232315, study PRJEB22302) | groundwater metagenome | biome: forest; feature: aquifer; material: groundwater | place: USA | collected 2011-08-07 | depth 5.4 m
CCCGCCCAGGGGAGCGGGTTCCAGGGTAGGCAGAAGCTGATAACCCTTGCGCTCAACCGCCTGCCACACCAGCTGATCGATGAGCCGCAATCCTGAGGACGGCTGTGAAGTCTTGAAGGGGTACGCGCGGCCGCCAAAAAATCCGCGGCCGGACCGACGCACGCCCCACCAACATCCCAGCAGACCCAGCAGCAACAGCGTCGTCCATGTGCCCGGCCATGCGATCGTGCGTGGTTTCCATGGCGAAGGACTCGCCCGACGCGGCTGCGCGGACGCCCGCATGGCGCTTCCCGGAAGACGGGCGTTCGCGGTGTCGTGAGCAATCGCCGCGGTCAGACCAGCGGCGCTTGCCGACTGCGGATGCGCCTGACGCAACGCCGTTTCCATGGCTTGGAACCGCTCGCTTAACGGCTGCGGCGACAGCCCCGACAGAATAACACCTCCCGCCAACCCCACCTGCATGTTGCCCGTCGCCAAGACCGCCGGATGCTCGATGTCAAGGCGGATGCGGCCGCGTTCAGCCTTGAGCGTATAGGGATACCGATCCTGCAATTGAATCTCGAGCCGATCCAGCCACCGAAACGGAGAGACGTCTGGACGGATGCCGTACACCGCGCGAATTTCACGGATCACGCCGCGCTGAATCGCCGAACGTTCCGGCAGCGTCGCGTTGACTTCGCCTTGGGGAAATTGAATGACGACAGTCGGCGGCTGATCGATCCATTGCGACTGAATCGGCACCTCCGTATCGGTCGCCAACCGGATCACCACTTCGGTGTTCGTCGTCGCGGCGGCATCGGTGGTTGCAGCTGACACCTGCGGTCCACTCCCGGCACCAGCCACCAGCGCACCGGCCACATAGACGCTCACCCTCCGCCACGCACCAGCCGAGCGACGCGCGGATGCGTTAGAGGATGCGGACAGCATCATTCACCTGCATGTCGCTGATCTTCCAGTCGGGGAGCACCGTGGCCGCGCACACCTGTTCTTGCACGCGCTCCACGCGGGCTTTCCCGAGGAATTGATTGCTGCGATAAATCGACACGACATCTCCCACCTTCACCATGTCCCATCCCAGATCAATCACCACGAATTTCCAATCCGGATGCACGGAAACGATGCGCCCTTCCAAGCCCAAACCCGTCGAGGCCGGCTGCGTCACAATCACGCGATCCAGCTGCACGGGCGCCCCATTGGCCTGCGTCTGGCCCGGGGCACGCTGCTCGAGATTGGCGGCCAACTCACCCTGCAAGAGCCCAACTTGTCGCTGCGCAGAGGCGAGCTTGCCCTCGAGTTCCTGGATCGCGCGCTCTTCTTGCGTCAACCGGGCGACTGTCCGTTCGAGTTCCGTGTCTTTAGCAGCCAGCGTTTGCGTCAGTTCGCCGACGTGTTGTTGGGCGCTGCCCAATGTCTCAGCGACGCGTTGATATTCCTGCCGCACATCCTTCAGTTGCGCCTGCAGATGCTGCTGCGTCACCACGGACGCCTGATAGCGGGCCCGCAACTGCTGATGCGTGCCCCAAAATCCGACGACGCTGCCCACGCTGCCCACGACGATTCCAACTAGCACAATGCGCTGCACCCCGGCTGACACGAGATTGCCTCCTGTTCTGGACATCGAATCCCCTCTACAACACAACATCCCCGGCGACTAATTTCGCCAGGGATGTCATACGATTCCGTCGTTGATGAAGAACATGTGCCGCTGTCTCTGCACTCATGCAGTCGCTCATCAGCGAGACAGCGGCGGCTCTGCCCATTTCATGGGTACGCTAGCAAAGCTCTGCACCGTTGTCAAGCGGCAACATCCACAACCACAGATTGTTAAATCCTTTTTTCGAAATGGAAAATGGGGTAAGAAAATGGGGACGAGAGGATTTGAACCTCCACCCCTTTCGGGACAACGCCCTCAACGTTGCGCGTATGCCAGTTCCGCCACGTCCCCTTACGATCTTTTACTTCTGACCTTTGACACAGTGAAACCCGTCACAGCACCTTCGGAAGCTGATGACACGAGTTGCGCATATTTCGCCATCACGCCGAATGTATAACGAGGTTTGGGAGGACGCCACATCGCTCGCCGCGCCGCGAATTCGGCGGCGGACAACTCCACATCGAGCCGACGCGCCTGCACATCAAACACCACCAGATCGCCATTGCGCAGCAATCCAATCGGCCCGCCCACAGCGGCCTCGGGCGCGACATGGCCGGCCATCAACCCGCGCGTCGCCCCGGAAAATCGCCCGTCGGTCAGCAGCGCCACGGATTCGCCCAGTCCCTGCCCCACGATCGCCGCGGTCACCGCCAACATTTCGCGCATGCCGGGACCGCCTTTGGGCCCCTCATACCGTATCACGACGACATCGCCGCGCTTGATCCGGCGCTGCTGCACCGCGGCAAACGCAGCTTCCTCGGAATCAAACACGCGAGCCGGACCACGATGGCGCACCGGTTCATGCCCGGTGATTTTCGCCACGCAGCCCTCCGGCGAAAGATTGCCGTGCAAGATGACCAATCCCCCAGTTGATCGGATGGGATTGCGAACCGGCCGCACCACGTGCTGGCCTTCGGTTTCAGTAGCCCGCTTGGCTTCCTCACCGATCGTGCGGCCTGTCACGGTCATCGCGGTCGAATGCAACCGATGCGCCTCCAACAAACGTTTCGCCACCAAACCGATGCCGCCTGCGCGATACAAATCCGTAGCCACGTAGCGCCCCCACGGCTTCAGATCGGCCAATAGCGGGGTCTTGCGGCTGATCCGATCAAAATCATCAATGGTAAGGCGCACGCCGGCTTCGCGCGCGATCGCCAACAAATGTAACACACTGTTGGTGGATCCGCCCGTCGCAGCCACAGCTGCAATGGCGTTTTCCAGTGCTTGGCGGGTCACGATGCGGTGCGGCCGCAAATCTTTGCGCAATAACTCCATCACCAGCGTGCCGGCTTCGCGCGCGACGTCATCTTTGCGCGGATCCATCGCCGGCACGCTAGCCGACCCCATCGGCGACATGCCCAATATTTCAATCGCCATCGCCATCGTGTTGGCGGTAAATTGTCCGCCGCAAGCACCGGGCCCAGGACACGCGCTGTCTTCCAGCCGTGTGAGATCCGCGCGGCTCATTTTGCCGGCGGCACACGCACCGACTCCCTCAAACACATCTTGAATGGTCACGGAACGCCCGTCGAAGCGGCCTGCGGCGATCGATCCGCCATAGAGCATCAGCGAGGGTAGATTGAGCCGCAACAGCGCCATCACGGTTCCCGGAATCGTTTTATCGCAGCCGGAGAGCGCGACCACCCCGTCGAAGAGATGGCCCCGGACCACGAGCTCGATCGAATCCGCCACCACCTCGCGGCTGATGAGCGAGGCCTTCATGCCTTCGGTGCCCATCGAAATTCCGTCGGAGACCGCGATGGTGTTGAATTCAATCGGCGTGCCGCCGGCAGCGCGCACCCCCGCCTTGACCTGTTCAGCTAACCGCCGCAAATGGAAATTGCACGGCATGACCTCGATCCAGGTGTTGGCGATGGCAATGAGGGGTTTGCGCAAATCCTCGTCGGTGAATCCGACGGCCTTGAGCATGGCGCGAGCGGGCGCCCGATCCATGCCTTCCAACAGTGTGCGACTCGGTCGTGTTGTCTTCATTAATAGTCGATGCCTTTTTGCGCGGGAATTTTTTGCTGCCAGGGATGTTTGATTTCGCGCATGTCCGTCACGAGATCTGCCCGGTCGATGATGGCTTGCGGCGCGTTACGCCCGGTGAGAATCAAATGCAGCTCGGGCGGCTTGGCGTCCAGTAATCCGAGCACTTCTTCGACGGTCACTAACTGCACGCCGGCGTAATCAATGGCATAAATGATTTCATCCAACACCACCACATCGTACAAGCCGGAGGTGATGCGGGCCTTGGCTTCCCGCAGCGCGTCCTTGGCGGCGGCCACATGCTCCTCAAAGGGCTTTGTGTCCCCCATGTGTTTCACAAAACCCTTGCCCAATTGCACAATTTCCAATTGGGGGGCCAGCCGCTTGCCCATTTCGACTTCGCCGAAGACCACCGGCCAATCGCCTTTAAAAAACTGGATCACCAACACCCGCCAGCCGTGTCCAAGCGCCCGCAACACCACGCCGAGCGCAGCGGTGGTCTTGCCTTTACCATTTCCGGTGTTGACGATCACGAGTCCACGGCGAGCCATAGCGGGAAGGTTTGTAGTCTAACAGAGGCGATGAAACCGGTCAACCGCTCCAGACATCATCAAGCGCATTCCAACAGCGTCTGAAGGGTGGCCCGGTGCTGCGAAAATGTCGACTCTGGCATCGCGGGCGCAGCGCCGCCAAGCGAAAGCTCGGTGTCCAACTCCACCCAGGATTTGCAGCCGGCATAGCGGGGGCTGACCGGCAACAACTGCGGCGAGACCAACCGAAAGACGCGCACGATGGTAATCGCCAGCGGCTGGTCCGGCTGCCACTTCAGGCGCTGCGTTTGAAACGCGTCGTTATAAATATGAAACGCGGAGAGCCGGTTGATGATCGCCGGATTCTTGGACTGCACGGATGCGACCGCTTTCGCGCACCACTCCACGCGGACCTGCCCTTCGGGCGCCCGCCGCGCTAGCGCTTCCGGCAGATATGAGGCATAGGCCGGCCGCACAAAATTCACCGTCTGATGCTCAAACGTCGGGTAGAACACAAACACGTCGGAGAGCAATTCAAATCCGGATCCTGGCTCGATCAACCCGCCTTTGCGGATGAGCACCAGTTGCTCACCGCGCTCAAGCGCCATCAGCACGCTGGCCCACTCTTTGAGCGCCATCCGGCACGTGGCCGGCAACAGCGTTGAGGTCGTCATCCCACCCCCTGATGAACGTCGCTGAAGCGACGTGGATCACGAAGTGATCCGGCCTGCGGCCAATCAGCAGGGGGTGGGATCATGCGCCTCTGAATCCCAACGCGTACAAAAATCGTTCCAGCGTGGGCACTTGCATGAAGGGATTCGTCTGTTTTTCTTTGCCGATCGTCGAGGTCGGCACGTCGGCATAGTTATGCCCCGGGCAGACGATGGTCTGCTCATCCAACTTGGCCAGCGTCTGCGTCAAACTGTTATAGAGGGCTTTCGGATCCCCGCCCGGCAAATCGCACCGCCCGCACGCCCGGATAAACAGGGTATCGCCCGACAGCAGCTGATTATCCACGAGCAGACATTGCGACCCCGGTGTGTGCCCTGGGGTGTGAATCAGCGTCACGGGAAGGCTGCCGACTTGCACAATATCTCCCTGCGAAACGGGTTTGATGCTGGAGGGCGCGATCTTGAGCGCTCCGGCTTCCGTATGGTGGATGTGGACGGGCATGTCGACCTTCTGCAGCAGCTCGCCTAATCCCATCACATGATCGAAATGCGCGTGCGTGATGATGGCTTTGGTGAGGCGATAGCCATCCGCCTCGAGCGTCTGGAGAATCGTGGGCACTTCCCATCCGGGATCGACGACGGCCGCCTCATGGGTCGCGGGATCGCCGAGCAGATACACGAAATTCTGCATCGGCCCCAACTCGAGCTGTTTGAAATAGAGGGGACGCGTCGCCATCGTGCAGCTACTCTAGCGAAAAGCCCCTGCGAACACAAGTTCCTCCGACCATCCTAACAGTCATGGCTCCGGAGCTCCCCTCGCGTCATCGCTCGATCCGCCCCAGCGAGGTGGATCTTCGCTCGGCGTATTTTCTCGCTCGCCTCGCTGACGCTCGGCACCGTGCCCGCTCGAAAATCCGGACGTGCCGCTCGGGGACTCCTGCGCCATGACCGCACAGAAATCGAGTGGCCGCGGGTGACGCGCAGCGGAGGCCCCCAGCCGCCCGGAGCCGACGACGGCGATAGTCCGGCGCGGCGAGGACGGCTGGGGTCGCGCAGCGGCAGGCCCTGCGGCCCCAGCGAGGGGCGCTCCGCAGTCGTGGCCGAAAGCTAAAAAACTCTGCTACAATGGCGCTCATGAATCATCCGACCGTGACGATCAGCGACGCCGCGCTCAAACGCGTGCGCAATTTCGATGGCTGGGTCTTCGCCAATGAAGTCACGCGCGCCGAGCCGGAGATTCCCGCCGGCACCGTCGTCGAGATCCGCGACACGCACGGGGCGTTCGCCGCCTTGGCGTTCTACAACGCCCAGTCGCATATTCCGCTGCGCATCATCAGTCTCAACGCCCGCGACACGCTCGAGCCCTCGTTCTGGCGCCAGCGCTTGCAGCGCGCCGTGGCTCATCGGGCGGGGCTGCGCGACACCAACGCCAAACGGCTGGGTTTTAGCGAAGCGGACGGGCTGCCCGGCCTCATCGTGGATCAATATGACCAACATCTCGTCGTTCAGTTTCGCAGCGCGGGCATGGATCGGCTGCGCGCCATCATCGTGGATCTGCTGCAGGAAACCCTCCGCCCCAAAGGCATGCTGGAACGCAGCGACAAAGAATTCCGGCAGGAAGAAGGACTCCCGTTGAGAACCGAGGTGCTGACGGGCGCGGTTCCGGATCGCATTCGCATCCACGAAGGCCCGCTGCAGTTTTGGGTCGATCCGCATCAGGGCCTGAAAACGGGATTTTATCTGGATCAGCGCCCGACGCGCGAGCGGCTTCGCGCCTGGGTTAAACCGGGGACGCGCGTGCTGGATGCGTTCAGCTACACCGGCTCGATGGGTATTGCGGCCGCCTCGGCGGGCGCACAGGTGGTGTGCGTCGAACAACAAGAAGCGTGCCTGGCGCTGGCCAAAGAAAACGCCATCCTGAATCACGTCGAGGATCGGATGGAATTTGTCGCGGGCGATGCATTCTACTGGCTCGAAGCCAAAACGCACGCAACCCCCCGTTACGACTGGGTGATCGTGGATCCGCCGGGACTGGCCAAAGGCAAACCGAACCTCACGAAAGCCCGACAGGCCCTGCACCATCTCGTGGTGAACGGATTAGGACTCGCCAAACCGGACGGGCAGCTGCTGCTGAGCATCTGCAGCTATCATCTGCTCGGACTAACAGAGGAAATCGTGCGGATTGCGGCAGCCAAACTGGGACAGCGGCTGCGCGTGCGCGACCAGTGGCTTCAAGCGGAGGATCACCCGTGGATGTTGCAGATGCCGGCCACACGCTATTTGGTTAGTTGGTGGTTTTCACTCGACGGACAATCAACGGCTTGATCCACCAACACAATCCGCTCAACAACAGCGTCACCAAATACGAGCAGACCAGCAGCAGCAGCGTCGCGGTGAGGCCAGACGACCACACCACGCCATGCTGGGCCAACAGCATGATCATCGCGGCGTCCTTCGAGCCAAATCCCACCACAGAAATCGGGGCCAGGCGTGCGGCGATGCGGCTCAGGGCTACAATTTTGGCCACCAGCAGCCACGGCACCAGAATCCCCATCGCGTGCAGCACCGCATCCAGCTGCAAAAATAACAAACTAAACGAAAGACCCGCGATGACCAGCGGCACCACCAACCCCACGGACACGAGCTGGCGCATCCCCGCCCAAAACTCCGTCATGTCGATGCGCCAGGGCGAGAGTTTCTGCCACTTGCGCGCGATGCCGCGCAACGACACCACCCACACGGTCATCCCCGCCGCGAAAATCAAGACGATCCCCACCGTCATCCATACCACTTGCTTGACGCCATGCAAAAACGGCACCGTCGCAAGCAAAGGGAGTCCCCAAATACCGAATCCTATCACGGTGATCCAATAGAGGATTTTTTTCATGACCACGCTGGAGAGCGCGTACCCAAACGTGATCCCGGTGTCCATAGAAATGTAGCCCGCCGCCAACAACTCCCCGACGTGCCCGGGCGTTACCAATCCCAAATACTGGCCCGCCAAATAGGCTAGGAGCGTTTTGGGATACGGATACCGGATCTGCTGTCTCGACAGCAGCCACTGCCACACAAAGGTCTCCAGCAGGATTTGGCACACCGTCAACAGCATGCAGAACCCCAGCCAGCGCAAGTCGATTTGCGCCAGATGGACGTCTTTGGATGAGGGCAAGCGGACGGCCAGGATAATGAGAAATGCCACCACCCCCAGAAACCGCAGCCACCACACGAGAGATCCTCGGATGGGCTTGCGATAGTGCACGGTGACCTTGGGCATCGAGAAGCGCGACATGGAATGGTAGGAACGCCGTGAACGAGTTACAACAATGTCCCCCTCACACACAAAAACACGGCGGCAGCTTCGTGGGCTGCGACGCCGTGTTGTTGGTCGTCGTGATTGAACGGATTACTGCGTCGTCGATCCGGATGACCCACCAGCTGGTGGCGTCGCTGCCGGAGTCGTGGGAGCAGCCGGCTCGACTGGAGCCGGAGCCGCTGCCGGCGTTGGTGTTGCCATAGTCGCAGACACTGCTGCGGCCGGCGGAGTCATTGGAACGCTTGCGGCTGGTGGAGTCGCCACTGCGGCAGAGGGGACTGCCGGCATCGCCGCTGGCGTGACCGGTGGCGTCGCGGTCGCCGAGGTGACCGGCACATTGACCGTCACTTTGGCCGCGTGGCGCTTGGCAGTGTTGATGTCAAAATTGTATTCGACTTCAAGCGCGGTGCCGGGCCGCAGATCCGCCACGGCCACGGATTGATTGCCCTTCGTAATCTTCGTGTCGGGCTTCACGTAAATCGGCGTCTCGAATCCGTAGCGGTCCTTCACCTTCAGCAGGGCCGAAGACGGATCATTGGTGTCCACCGAGACGACCTCTCCTTTAATCAATAACGTCGGAAGCGCCCTCGCCGCGGCTTCCTTGGCCTCTTCAGCCGCGACCAATGGAGCTGCCATGCCACACACTAGCATAGCCATCAGAACGATCCGAACACCTCTCTGTTTCATAAATCCTCCTCCTCTGAAGCGGCTGCTATCAGGGCAGCCGCGGAATGCCGCGCGCGATGGGCGCACGGCCTTCGCCGCCATAGGATGGCCCTTGACGGCCTCTTGATGTCTTGGGTGGTAGTATAATGCGCCCACAGCGATTGTCAACCCCGCCCTTAAGGACGGGGTCAAGTCGACGGGGCCTGCCGGGCCGCCCGTTCGCAGACGCCCAGAAAATCCCGAATGCCGTGCAGCATCACTATCCGTTCCACCGACAGCACCAGCCGCACGGGCACCCGCACGGCGGGATGAAACCACGTCGCCAATTCTACCGCCGTCTGTTGACCCTGGGGATGCAGCAGACAGACCCCCCGATAGTCTCCAATCGCCTCATGGCGCAGCGAAAACCGCGTCGCGTGGGGCGAGTCCTGTTCGATCTCAAAGGTTAACGTGAGCGTCTTCCAGAGGATTTTAATGTCGATCTGGATGACCTCGCGAGTGGCGGTGTGTTCTAGGATCCGCACAGCTGACACACCCGGCGTGACCGGCCCCAGCCCCTGATAATCATTAGCCACGTGCCAGGTCTGCTCTAGGGGGGTAGGGGCGGTAAACGACGCGCCGGCAAAGATCCCCTCTGTGGCGCTGGCTCGCTCGCGCCACTGCACGGCATATTTGCGCACTTCGTAGGTATGCACCCACTGCCGGGGCCATGCCTGCTCCAACAGATGGGTATCAATCGCGGCCGACACCGACGTGGCCGCAGCCACGCCGATGATGCACACCACCCCGACACATCGACGACCGCTAGGTGTCATGCTTCAGCGCCTCTCTCCTTGGGGGACCTTGGTATTGTACCGCAGGATCGGGTATACTTTGACAAGAAAGCGGTACCTTGCGTACCGAGTGCTCTTTGGATCAGCGTTGAGCTGAAAAAGGCAAACCGCTCGTGAGGGCGGGACGCAAAGCCTCCGGCCCCACATCCAGCGCGGCACCAATGCGCTGGGCATTACTCACAGAGAGTAGTGCTGGATGTGGGGTAGCGGGGTTACCAGAACCTCTAGCTCTCGTATGAGGGTCACCATGCGATCCCATAGCTCTCCGGCTAGGGGATTTTTTATTGCCGGAGTGCGGATCGTACGGAGGATTCTTTAGCGAGAGCCGCTCGCCACGGTGGCGTTTGCCTTGTCAGCTTGCCATGAGGAGACAGCGACAAGATGCCACATGCGTGGCGAGTCCTTGGAATCTGCATCGGCGTGCTGGTAGCCGCCCAACCCACCCTGGCGGTTGCCCAGGACCACTTACAGAGAGCGACAATCAACACGCTCGCGCTCACCTATTCCACGCCGAAAGCCGTCGCCGCCCTCCTGCACAAGGATTTCACCTTTACCCGCGATGAAGCGCTCTTCGGAGAAGTCGACCACTGGCAAACCCCGCAAGAATTCCTCAGCCGCCAACAAGGAGACTGCGAAGATTTCGCCATTCTCGCGACCGCACTCCTGCGCCGCCTGGGCTATGAGGCCTATATTTTTAGTCTGATCGGCGACGGCGGCTATGCCCATACCGTCTGCATCTTCAAGGATACGGACGGCCGCTACAACGTGATCAATCAGGATAAGATCCGCTACTATCACGCTGCCTCACTAGAAGAGGTGGCGACGCAGATGTACACGGCCTGGCGCTACGGCGGCATTGCTGAGCAAGCCGGCACGCGAGGCCGACTCGTCAAACGCATCGTCAACCTTCACCCAGCGCTTGTGTGGTCTGGTCCTGCCGCGTTTCCGGCCTTCTAAAACACATGGTGGGTAGCCCCGCCTGCTGGCAGCCACCCACCACGAACCACAACCTCAAGATCCCCAAAATTACTCGGCGTCTCGTGACACGCCCCGAGCGCTCCCCTGCGCTCCCGCCGACGGAGATCCTCCAACATGAATGGTTCTTGAAACCGGAATCGCAGGGACCTCGCCAAGCAGACTCCCGCCACCCGATGAACCGCCACCTGACGCACCACCACCTGATGACCCACCATCCAGCGGAGGCGGCAGTCCTCCGCTGGAGAAATCTCCCGGCGATGTTGGCGAATCGCCGGAACTGACACTTGCCGCGCCGGTATCCAACAGCGGATCCAACATGACTCCGTGGAAAACTCCGCCTGGCAACACGGCGTCGAGTATGTCTTCGCCGGTGGGCGGCACGAGGTCCGGCTCCTCTGCCTGCGGCTGCGCCGGCTGCAATTCCTGGTCGACGCGGACATCGCGCTCATCCGATGATCCCGTCGTCGCGGCCGCGTGTGCTTGATTCATCGCCAGCGCCAACAGCGCCACCGTCATCCCTGCAATGTTGCGGCCCATGATACCCTCCCGCTTAGCGTTCTCACGACGCCAGCTGTCTCTGTTAAAAACTGTAGCTGTACACCACTTGAACCCCGCCGATTTGGCGGTCGTACTGAAAGATGTCGTTGCGGTTGTTCGCGTTGACATAGCGATAAAACGCCCGCGTGCCGATATGCGGCGTCCAGTAATACGTCAGCGACGTGTAGAGATCCCAATTGGTGTCTTCCCGGCGCGTCACATCCAGCGACGAGAGCGGGCTGAAATCCGGATACGTCCCAAACACGAACCCGCCGGAGAGGTCAAAATCGGTCTGGGGCACCACCGGCACCGGCGTGTGCACCCCCAGCCGCGTCGACGTGCCGCGCCTGGTGAAGTTGCCGCCGCGCGCGTCCGCGACATTGAGCTCCTGCGTCAAAAAGAGGTAGCGACGAAAATCATCCGTATAGAGATATTGCGTCAACCCCAGATCATAGTTAAATCCATCGCGCGACGTTTGGGGCGGATTACTGCCATCCGGCCCGTAATTGGCGACGGCGAAGCGATGGTACGCGATCGTGCGTGTGTGGGGGGTGAGCCGCGTGTCCGCGCTGAACAGCCACTGATTGGTGACGGAAAACAGTTGGCCGTCCAACCACCCGCTCAAGAAATCATAGCGCGCGCCCCAGATGACGTCGTGATTGGCGAGTGACCCGCGCTTGGTGGCCGCCAGCGCCAACTCCTGGCCCGTGAAGTTGACTTCATCCAGGTCGCGCGTGTGTAGCGTTTGGCGCGTCGTGTACAATAGATCCACTCGCGCGTCTGACTTCAACCACAGCGGATAGCCGAGGGTCGCGTTGACGGAAAACCGTTCCGCTTGTTTTTCGTTTCCCTGGGCCGCCACGCCTTTGTCGTTGGGCTTCAACAAGGGATTACTGTCATACTCCAGACCCGCATCTCCCACCAGATACGGACGCCGACGCACAGCTGTGGCGACGGCCGTTGCGACCGTCTCTTCGCGCATGTGATCAAGCCGCTCCTGGGCCCACTGGCGATACTGCTCCACCGGGCTTTGCTCCACCACCCACTGCCATTCTTTGGTGGCGGCATTGGTATCGCCCATATGGCTGTAGGTCTGCCCAAGAAAGAAATGCGAGGGGACATGGTTCGGATCGCGGGACAACAACTGCTGATACACCGCGAGGGCTTCCTGATAGCGGCCCAACCGATCCAGGGTGACCGCATGATACCGTGTGAGCAGCAGATCGTCGGGGTATTGGTGTTGGAGGGATTCCAGCGCCTTGAGGGCGCCGGCGTAATTGCCGCTGCGAAACAATTGGCCAAACGGACTCCGCAAGAAATCCTCGGCATCCATATGGCCTTGGGCTTGCGGCGTCTCCGGAGGTTCGTCCGCGGCCAGCCGTGACGCGCCCACGACGCCCACGGACATCATTGCTGCGCTGACGATGGCCAACCATCGCTTCCCTCGCCTCATCGTCGCGCGGCTCCAGCAGGTCATCGGCACGTCATGGACTCTGCGACTTGGTCGGTTCCTGGTTGAACCCGGGTTGGGGTTGCGCCGGGGCGGCCAGGGTCTCAGAACTGCTCGGGGCTGAGATCCCGCTCATGGCTTGATCGGTCACCACATCCCGTCCATGTTGGCTCGTCGTCTGACAACCGGCCAGACCGAGACAACTCAGCACTCCAGCCGCAATCAACCCGCGCACCCGCCAGCACTTTCGAAGTCGCATGGGGTTCTCCTGTTAAAAACCGGATAGTATAACGCGAGAACATGACGGGTGCAAGCACGCAGAACAGGGGGTAGTGACGCGACTCACTCAGGAAAGATTCGGAGGGCTTTCTCGCTACGCTTAATGGCTTAACCTGGTGCTTGCGGTAAATCCGCCGCCGCCGCCGCCGTCTACGCCATGCGTAATCGGCGTCGGGATCACCGTCACCACAGCAGGCGGCCCCACTACCCCAGCACCCGGTCCATTGCTGACGCTGACGGCATTCGTCGCCGGACTATTCCCTGCCATCCCAACGAGACCGGCTCCCGTGTCCAGCAAAGGATCCAACGAGAGCGCCAGAGCTTGCGGGCCGCTCATGGGCATCGACAGCTCCTCGCCCGTGGCAGGCAACAGTTCTTCCATCAGGGCTTGATCCACCTGTACATCGCGGGCCAAGCGCACAGGTCGATGAGATGCGACTCGGAAGGCGCGATAGGGCGTAGTGCGCTGCACGTCTAGAATGGTCGAAGCCAGCACCAGATCGCGCTCCATGGCCTGCGTGCGATTCATCGGCAGTTCCGCAGCGGACACCAGCAAGGGTGCAACCACCACGGCCAGCGCCATTCCACCAGCCACCACGATCCCTCGCATCATTCGGCACATTGTCGCAACCTCTCGGTGACTCACGCAGCCCAAAAAGTCAAAAGCCGACCTGCCAGACCATTGGTGCGGTCTTTCGGCAGCTCGGCTTCCCTATCTCACACGTACTCGGTAGCTCGGCTTCCCGTGAGTGAGGGACCGTGGCTTTGCGACCCCCGCTTTCGCGAGGTGTGCCTTTTTCGAGACGTCGTTCTGTGTCACTTCAAGTGTACCTGATCGAAGCGGGGGGTATCAAGGACTGGTCACTAACTCTTATTCTTCGACTTGCAGCAGGCGCACGACGCGCGGCACCCACGCACGGGGCGTCAGGCGCACCAGGAAGGTCAACAACTTGTTCTTGAGTCCGGGAATGACCACTGGCTTGCCGCGCATGAGGCCGCGATAGCCCGCGCGCGCCACGGTGGCGGCTTCCATCATGCCGACCTTGAGCAAACGCGAACGTTCCAATCCCGCCCGCGCTTGAAATCCCGAACGGGTCATCCCAGGACACAACGCCGTCACCGTCACCCCTGTGCCTCGCACTTCTTCATGCAGGGCTTCGGAGAATGACAACACGTACGCTTTCGTCGCGTAGTAGACGGCCATCAGCGGCCCGGGCTGAAACGCAGCGGTGGAGGCCACGTTGAGAATCTTGCCGCGTTTGCGCACGAGCATTTCCGGCAGGAGGAGTTTTGTCAGCGTGGTCAGCGCTTCGATATTCACGCGCAGCATCTGCAGTTCCGTGTTCCAGTCCGTCTGTGCAAACGGGCCGTAGAGCGCGAAGCCGGCGTTGTTCACGAGGATGTCGATGGCACAATCACGCCGACGTATTTCCGCCACCAGCCTCTCCCCTGCTCCAGGCACAGCAAGATCCATCGGCACGATGGTCACGGTCGCGCCGTGCTGGCGTCGCAGTTCCTCGGCGACGCGTTCCAACGCGTCCTGTCCCCTCGCGACGAGCACCAGACGATACCCGTCCCGCGCAAATAATCGGGCCAGCTCCAACCCGATGCCGCTGGACGCTCCCGTCACCAAGACCGTGTGCGGAACGCGCGGTGGGGTTACCATGCCTGCGCTTTCGCCACCTCAAGCAACTCCTCAAAATTCTTCACCTGCACATCAGCCCCGGCCGTTTGCCGCTCCACATCATCGGCAAACCCGTGCGCGACGAGAATCGTTTCGACCCCCACCTGCCGCCCGGTGCGGACATCGACGCTGCTGTCGCCGATCAACACCGCCGCCTCCGCCGGCACCGCGTGCTTGGCCAACACGGCCTGCAGCGACGACGGATCCGGCTTCTTTGGATATCCCGAGTCGCCGCCGATGATGTCGGCAAAATAGTCCGCGATGCCAAAACCGGTCAAGATGTCGCAGGAAAATCCGGCGGGCTTGTTCGTGATCACCACCTGGAGGCGATCGTGGAACCGTCTCAAGAGGGCTTCCGTGTCCGGATACAGCTGGCTGTGGTCCAGCAGATGTTTCGCGTAATGGGCGCGATAGACGATGAGCCCCTGCGCGATGACGTCGGGCTGATCGGTGTCGAGGCAGCCCGAGACGAGCCGCTCAACCCCCAACCCCACCAGCTTGATGATCGCAGGCGTTGGCAGCGGCGGCAAACCAAATTGGCTGCGCAGATGGTTGGCGGATTGGGCAAGATCCTGGCTGGTGTCGACGAGCGTCCCATCGAGATCGTAGATAATAAGACGCTTGGACATCGAAAAAATGGGGACGGTTCTCTATTTCACAAATGCGAAAAATGAGAACCGTTCCTGATTATGCGGCGCACTCGCCGGGGCCCATGCCGCCGAGGGAAAACTCGGTTTCGGCGCCCCAGTCGCGATAGGCTTCCGGTGTCTGCTCATAGGCGGGCAGCTGCGTGAAGGGTTCCAGCGCCTGTTTCCAATATGCCACGCCCACCCGCGCCGCAAACACGGGAAACGTTTCTTGCGGGGAGTGACGTTCCTTGCGATAGCGCTCCAACATGAAGGCGACCGCTTCCGGAATCCGACGCGCCGGCAGTTTCAAAATCGACTCGCCAAACGCGGCCTTGCCTTCAACCGCCATCCCCCCAAGCATGAGCTGGAAATGCGGCACGAGACGGTCGTTGACTTTCCGCGCACCGCCGAAAAATCCGATGTCGGCGATGTGATGCTGGCCGCACGAATTCGGGCAGCCGCTGATCTTAATCCGCACGTTATCCACATCGTCACCGACGAGCTTGATGGATTTCAGATGCGATTCCAGCGCCCGCGCCAGACCGCGCGAAGCCGAAATTCCCAATTGGCACGTTTCCGCGCCGGGACACGAGGTCACATCCCACAACTTGCCGGCCTCGGTCTCGGCTAATCCCAGCGGTTCTAATTCACTAAACAACGCGGAGAGATGCTCGTGGCGAATCCACGGCAGCACCAGATTTTGATCGATCGCGATGCGCACACGCCCGCCGCAATACCGACGGAGAATTTTCGAGAGGGCGCGCATTTGTGCGGTCGAGATATCGCCCAACCGCAGGCGGATCGTCACCACCGAATAGCCCTGCTGCTTCTGCCCCAGCACGTTGGTAAACATCCATCGCTTGAATGTCCCGTTAACAGAAACTGAAGCTGGAATATCCTTGGCAGGGGTTGGCGGTTTCTCATCGGTCTCGGTGGCGTACATGTCCGGATATTCGTAGCGCGGCAGCTTCTCGCGCTCGGCGAACACTTCCTGGCGAAACGCATCGGGTCCGAGCCGTTTGACGACAAATTTGATGCGCGCGGTGGCTTTGTTCTTGCGGTCGCCCAGCCGGTCGTGCACGCGCACCGCCGCTTCGCAGGTCCGCAGTAATTCCGTCGCCGGCGTAAATGGCTCCAGCAAGATCGCCTGCATGGGTGCTGCGCCCAATCCCCCGCCGACATACAACTTAAAGCCGATCACGCGCGTGCCGTTGACGTTCTGGATGGCGGCCACCGCGCCGATGTCATGAATCACGGTTTTAGCGTGATCCGTCGTGCACCCTTCGAACGCGATCTTAAATTTGCGCGGCAATTTTTGGCTGGCGGCATTGCGCAAGAAATGTTCCGTCACCGCTGCCCCGTGCTTGGTGACATCGAATGCCTCGGTGGGACTTAAACCCGCGAAATGGCAGGCGGTGACATTTCGCACGCTGTTGCCGCACGCCTCGCGGGTCGTCAGACCCACCGCCGCGCAGCACGCCATCACATACGGACTTTCCGCGGTGGGAATCCAGTAGAGCTGCATATCCTGGCGGGTCGTCAGATGCCCGATTCCCTTGGAATATTTTTCGGCCATGTCCGCTAAACATTCGAGCTGTTCGGCGGTGAGCTGACCCATGGGGATTTTGATGCGCATCATGTGGATGTCTTTGGTGCCGCGGATGCCGTACGTACCCATATGGAGACGTTTGGCTTTGAATTCATCCGGCGCGAGCTCACCGGTGAAGTACTTCTCAACGAGCTCTCGAAATTGCGCGATCTCCTCGCGGTTGGCGTTGGGGAGTTCTTGGAGAAACTCCTCCATGCGCTTCTCGACTAAATTGTCGGCCATGCGTGCGCTCCTCTATAAATTGCTGCGCGATGGATGCGGAAGGGAACTTTAGGAAAGCGTCATTATACGCCAGGCGGTCGGTGAGGGTCAACGCTTTTTGCCGTCGGATACTGGGGGATGCTTGACTGCAGGCTCTCCTCCCCAATCGACCAGCCCGGTTCCCGTCCAATGCCCAAAGGAGGTTACGTCTAATTTTGGATAGGGAATCTCGCGCCACACCTTCAACATCGTCCACACCCGAATATCATCAAGCACCAGCAGTGGCGGCTTCACAAAGGGGACGTGTTGGAGATTCGCGAGGAATTTGGATTCCATGACGCCATCTTTCGCCGCATCCAAGAAGATCAGCTCAGCCTGGCGCAGCAACGCGTGATGGCGCTGCATGACGCGCGGGTCACTGAGATCATCGGTGTATTGCGTTAATCGTCGGTCCGCAAAATCCTGCTCACTGAGGCAGGTACTCGGATACTTCCGCCAAGGCGTCAGATCAAAGGTGACCACGTGTCCGTCCGTCGGCAGCAACTGCTTCAGAGCCAGGGCCGAGAGGCCGGCTTCGGTCCCAATGTCCACAATACACCGCGGCTGCATGACGGCTACGAAGGCCGCCAACAATCGATAGTGCTCCCCCGGCCATCGGGAGGGGGGATAGGGAAAGTCGGCGGGAACGCGCCGATCCAAATCCTCTACTCGAACATCCGCAGCCCGTTGAAGAACCTGGATAATGATGCTGAGCAACCGTTCGGAGGGCTGCACGTCGTCGTCGGTGGACGCCAGGAGCGAATATTCGATATGGCGAGCGGCAAACGGCGCTGGAAGAATTCGCCGAAGGAGTTTTGGCCTCCAGCTCCACCGAAACAGCTCGCGATCACGCCACGCAACGCGGAAGATCCCGTCAGGGTCTCGTATCTCAACTTGATGTCGCTCCATACGGACGATGCTCCCTCCTAAAGTCCTGCTGGCACGATAGCCTATGCGGCGTCGACGAGCTGCAGATCCTGCAGATCCGCTAACAACAAAAACGGCGCGCCCCATTGGGCGGAATCCGAGATGTTCCAGGGCGCGTGGCGGTCGGCCGGCTGCAGCCGCAACCCGGCGTCGCCACCTGCGATCAACAACGCCACGCCTTCGCCCGAATCATCCACTTTGCGCATCAGCACCGGACATGGCGTTCCCTGCGCCGTCCATCCGGTGATGGCGTACCACGCCGCGGTCCCGTGTTCCCGTTCCAGGCGTACGCGGCTGACTTCGACCGGCGGCGTGAGATCGTTGAAGATACGCATCTCCACCGCTTCGCAATTGGAATTCGGGGCGATATCGAGGACAAACATTATTTGACGAGATTCATCGGCGAGCCGGTGAGACAGCCCTGAATGTTGGCGACCGTCGTATCCAAAATGCGCTGCAGCGCCTCGCGGCTGTCAAACGCAATGTGCGGCGTGATCACGACGTTTTCGCGATGCAGCAGGATGTGGTTTTTCAGCGCGGTCACCAGCCGTTCCTTGGAAAACTCCTTCTCCAATAATTGCCGTTCTTCCTTCACTAGCTCTTCGCCTTCCAACACATCCAGCCCCGCGCCACCGACGATGCCTTCATCCAGCGCCCACACCAGCGCGCTGGTATCCACCAACCCCCCGCGGGCGGTGTTGATGAACAGCGCGCCGCGCTTCATGAGGCCGAACCGCTCCCGGTTCATGAGATGATGCGTCGCCGCGCTGTAGGGCATGTGTAGACTGACGATGTCGGCGCGCGCGAGCAGCGCAGGCAGCGGGACATACGCGAAATCCAACACATCTCGCAGAAATGGATCCTTGCGGGTGTCACAGGCCAGCACGTCCATCCCGAACCCCTTAGCCATCTTGATGACGTGCATGCCGATCCGCCCCGCGCCGACGACGCCCAGCGTCTTGCCTTTCAGGTCAAACCCCTGTAAACCCGCGAGTGAAAAATCGCCTTTGATAGTGCGCACGTAGGCTTTGTGGACGTTGCGGGAGAGCGAGAGAATCAGCGCAAACGTGTGCTCGGCGACGGTGTGTTCCCCGTAGGCGGGCACGTTGGCCACCTGCACGCGGCGCGTGCGGCAGGCCCGCAGATCGATGTGATCAAATCCCGTCGAGCGCGTCGCGATCAGCCGCACTTTGGGCAGCCGCCGAATCAGCGAACGGGTCAGCGAAGAATAGATGAACACCGACACGATGTCGGCGCCCCGTGCCTGGGCGACGGTGCGCTCGGTCAGCGGCTCCACGATGAAACGGCTCTGCAGCCGCAACGCTTTCAGGGCGTGGCGTAAATACCGCCGCTCCCACGGAGCCGTTTCAAAAAAGACGCCAATCATTAAATTGATCCTCCAGAGTTGTTGCGCCGCATCATATCATGACGGCGACATCAGGGAAAGGACGGAACTGCCGGGAACACGCGAAGGAACAACTACGCTCTGGCGTGCGCGGGACGGTAGGGACAACAAGGTTCTTCGGCGAGATAATCCCCGCTGGCCGCAAAGGCGCGGGCGCGGCAGCCGCTGCAGATCATGCGAAACTCGCACGCGCCGCACTTGCCTTCCAGCGCCGAGGGATCGCGCAACGTCGAGAAAATCGGCGAGGCGCGCCAGATCGCGTCAAACGGCTCCTCGCGCACGTTGCCGCAGACCATCGGCAGATACCCGCAAGGAAACACCTCGCCCTTGTGCGACACAAAACAAATCCCGGTTCCGGCCAGGCATCCTTTGGTCATGGCCGAGAGATGGGAATTGGCGCGGTGCAGCGCCAGCTCTTGGCGCTGGGCGAGAATCCGGAAATATTGTGGCGCGCAGGTCACCCGCATGAAACAGCGGCTGGCCATCGAGCGCTCGGCGATCCAATTCAACGTGTCCTCATATTGGGCGGCGAGCAATTGCTGTTCGGCCGGCACCGTTAACCCGCAGCCGACTGGCACAAACATGAACAGATGCCACGCGTCCACGCCCAACACCTCGACTAATTGGTGCATCGCGTCCAACTGCGCCACGTTATGCTTGGTAACCGTCGTGTTGATTTGGCGGCTGACGGACCGGCTGCGCAAATGCTCCAGTCCCTCGATGGTTGTGGGAAAACCCCCGGCTTGGTTGCGGAACGCGGC
>OBEQ010265722.1_pt1 | contig 20150 bp, 18 predicted proteins | sample 1670901 | NCBI WGS metagenome assembly OBEQ01 (sample SAMEA104232315, study PRJEB22302) | groundwater metagenome | biome: forest; feature: aquifer; material: groundwater | place: USA | collected 2011-08-07 | depth 5.4 m
GAGCGTCTTGACGACGTCGGCGCGATTTTTCGGCTTGGCCTGAGGGAGGAGCGCGTTCCGGATGGCAGTGCCGAGCGAGAGCCCTTTGATGCGCTGCGCCGCCCAGTCTGCGCTGATTTCGCTGCAGCTCATGCCCCACACTTTTTCCGTGTAGGTCTTGAAGAAGATGCTGAAGAGGCGCCGGCCGAACTGATTGGTCACCCATTCTTCGAAATTTTTCGGGTTGGGGTTCGGACGCAGGCGCGCGCGGACGTAGGACGCGAGACAGCGTGCGGCTTCGGCCGGGCCGAGCTTCATCAGCGCCTCGCTCCCTTTGAGGGGGTAGGCGAAGAACTTGCCGGCGTAATAGATTCGCGACGAACGGGGGCGTTCGAGCATGTCGTTCGGCAGGATCTCGGTCCAGAAGTCCTCCACTTCCTTGGCCTTCGAGAAGAAGCGATGACCGCCAATGTCGAAGTGAAAACCCTTGTATTTGGAGGTGCGCGAGATGCCGCCGACGTACTCGGGATCGGCTTCGAAGACCGTGACGGGCACCTTGTTCTTCGACAGGAGGTAGCCGGCAGTGAGCCCCGCAGGGCCGGCGCCAATGATCGCCACCGTGGTCTCGCTTGCCATGAAAGTCGCGGCATTTATGCGGAGAGAAGCAGATCCGTCAAGGAGCCGTAGCCTTGCCTTTGCGAACTTCGGCGAACGTCATGCCGATTCGCGCCAGGCTGGCCAATCCCAAAACGATGACCAAGAGCTGCTGTCCGAGCGACCAGACCAGGACGAAGGCGAGCGCGCGGTCCTCGTCGACATGGAAGGGCACCACGAGCGCGCTCTTGGCGAAGCCCTGGACCACTCCGAGACCGCCAGGTGCGCTCGGCAGCGCGCCGCCGAGGTTGCCGGTAACGACGACCAGGCCCGCCTGGTCCATGTGGCCGGGGAGGAACGCGCACATCAAAAAGTATGCAAACGCGATGGCGCTGCCCCACACCAGCACGGTGAGCACACCGGTGAGCGCCATTCGGCGAACGGATCCGACGACGCGAAACCCCTCGGTGACTTCGCGGAATTTGGGAAGGAGGCGCGTCGCGAGCCGCGGAGAAATGCGCGATAGGAAAGGCGCGACGAGGCGCGCTTCGGCCGCCTCTTTCTTCCACACCAGAACCGCGCCGCCCACGATGATGGCGATCACCAGCACGCCGCCAATCGTCGCGGCACGCGAGAACGCGGGGGGCATCGGTACGTACTGCGCGAAGCCGGCGAACATGGCGACGACCGAGGCGAGATCCAGTACGCGCTCCACGATGACCGACGAGAGGGCCCGCGCCATGCCGGTGCTCGTTTTCGCTCCGATCACGTAGGCCCGCGCGACTTCGCCGACGCGAAATGGAAGCGTGGCGTTCAACATGTAGCCGATGTTCTGCGCGTGCAGCGCGGCGACGAACGAGGTCTTGCCCATGAGGAGCGACCACCGCCAAGCGCGCGCGAGCAGGCTTACCGCGAGAAACACGGACGCGGGCAAGAGCCACCAAAGACGCGCCGTGGAAAGGGCGCGCCCGAGCTCCTCGAAGCGGACGTTCCACAGCGTGGCGACGAGCGCCGCGGCGCTGATCGCAAAGCCCGCCCACATCTGAACCGAGCGTCTCAAGTCGGGACGATATACACCGCAAAACGTTCGTAGTGCGACGTCGGTGACATACGGTTTGCGTGCCTGCCCTGCGGATTGATCCGATTTTCCCGCATGGCGAGGGGATTGCTTTGCCATCCTTGGCGGAGGCAAATCATGGCGACGCTCTGGGTGCGTGTGGTCGCGACGGTACCGGTTTTGGCGATTGGCGTCGCATGTGGGGGATCGTCGGCGCAATTCCTCGGTGCGCCCGAGGAGGATGGGGGAAAGAGCAGTGAGGGCGACTCGACCACGGGCGGGGGGAGCGACGCGACCTCGGGTGGTGGCGGCGACGCGACGGCCACCGACAGCGGGGGCACCGGTGACGGCGGAAAGGGGACCAAGGATGCGTCCCGCGATGCTCGCGTCGACGCCTCGCCAACCTCTCCGTGCAACTACGACGGCGGCGCGTTCCCCACCTTCGAAGATGGCTGCACGGGCGACGATGCGTGTGTCATCGAATACCATCAGGCGACATGCTGTGGAGATGCACTGGCGATCGGCATCAATCATTCCGCGGCAGCGAGCTTCGATGCTGCGGAGATCGCGTGGATGGCGTCGTGCACGTGTCCGGCTTGCCCCATCAGCTCGAACGTCATTGCGCAAGACGGAGACACCGGACCCAAGTCGAACGTGAGACGCAAGTGCGACAAGAGTGGCGGCAACATTGCCGGCCAGTGCACGACGTTCTTCAACTGAAGATCAGCCGCGGATGCGAATCGCGTAGGTGAGCTTCACGACGCTCTTGAGCACGTTCGGCACGCGCTTGAAGAGGTTGATCGACGGCGGACGCTTTTCGATGACGTGCACGGGGATTTCCTTCGTCGTCACCCCGCCACGATCGGCGCGAATCACGAGCTCGCTCGCGAACACGTCCTTGTCGACCAGGCAGGCGCGAACGATGTCCAGCAGCGCCAATCGCCGGAATGCCTTGAGCCCGTGCGTGTCGGTGCCGCGAAAGCCGAGCATGAGGCGGAGCATGCCGCTGTAGGCCATGCTGGCGACGTGACGAACCATGGGGCGGTCGTCTTCGCTCCCGGCGGCGAGCTTGGAGCCGATGACGAGGTCGGCGGCGCCGGTCTCCAGGATTTCGATGGCGCGCCGGTGAAAGTCGGTGTCGCAGAGGTCGATCTCGTCGCACAAGACGAGATCTCCACGGGAGAGCAAAATGCCCTGTTTCAAGGCTTTGCCGTAGTTCGGCTCGCCCATGCTGATGATCTTCACCTGGCCGTCGTGCGGATCGTTGTACTTCTCCGCCAGCTCCTGGCCGATCTCGATGGTTCGGTCTTTCGAGCCGTTCTCGGCCAGGATGATCTCGTAGCTCCAGCCGAGCGGTTTGAGCCGCTCGCGCAGATCCACAATCGCAGAGTGCAAAATCCCCTGCTCGTTGTAGATGGGGATGACGATGGAGATGTGCGGCGCCACACTCATTCTAAGGCCTCTTCGTTAATGACATGGCTTTTACGCGGGGACCGTTGACGACGGCAAGCGTTCGTTCAATGTTCTTGGCCCCGAAAGACGGGAAGGAGCGACCATGGCGGAAGGCTTGAACAGGGTGATGCTGCTCGGAAACCTCGGTGCGGATCCGGATCTGCGGGTCACCTCAGGAGGCCAGGCGGTGCTCAAGCTGCGGCTGGCAACGACGGAGAGCTACCTCGACAAGAGCAACACGCGCCAGGAGCGGACGGAGTGGCACTCCATCACGGTGTGGGGAAAACGCGGCGAGGCGCTTGCGAAGATCTTGGGCAAAGGCTCGAGCATTTTCGTGGAAGGCTCGCTTCGCACGTCCAGCTACGAAAAAGACGGCGAGAAGCGGTACCGGACGGAGGTGATCGCGAACAACATCATCCTCGCGGGCCGTCGTGGCGGGGGCGAATCGCGCGAGTACGAGGGCGGGCAGGGCGGAGGCCGTCAGGAGCGTCCGGCGGCCGCGGCTCGTGCGCCTCAGGCCCCAGCCGCATCCCACGAAGATGATTTCGGCGGTGGCGGCGGAGGCGGGGGCGGCTTCGAGGGCGACGACGAGATCCCCGTCTGAGCGACCCGAGTCCGAGTCCGACCCTGAATTCCGGGCGTCGCGCCCCGATCTGCGCGAAATCACGGAATGAGTTGCGAAACCGGCGCGTTGGCGCTAAGAACGCGCCCCCTCCTATCCCTCGGAGGGTTCAGGAGCAGACCGATGAGAGAAGGCATCCACCCCGATTATCCCGCGGCGACCGTCGCCTGCGCTTGCGGCCACACGTTCGTCACGAAATCGACGCGCGGCGATTTCCAGGTCGACGTCTGCTCGGCCTGCCACCCCTTTTATACCGGTACCCAGAAGCTGCTCGACGCTGCGGGTCGCGTTGATCGTTTCCGTAAGCGCTACGAGAAGAAGGCTGCGGCCCCGGCTGCGGCGCCTGCCCCTGCGGCCGCGCCCGCAGAGGCGGCTCCCGACGCCGAGCAGAAGTAACAACGCCGGGACGCGGCGTATACTAAACGAGTTGTATGAGCTCGCCCGCGCCTAGCCCTCCCGACAAGCGCCCCTACATCGGCGGCCAGGCCGTCCTCGAGGGGGTCATGATGCGCGCGCCGCACTCGTTCGCCGTGGTCGTGCGTCGGCGGGATGGTTCGCTGCTCGTGCGCGAGCGGGCCATCCGGGACGAGCGCAGCGGGCTGGGCAAGGTGCCGTTTTTCCGCGGTATCGCGTCGCTCGTCGAGTCGCTCAGGCTCGGCAGTGAGGCGCTCAAGTTCTCGGCCGATCAAATGGAGAAGGACTTCGAAGAGGAAGAGCGCCAAGCGAAGAAGAGCGCCGGTGGGGTCACCAGCGCCCTCAGCGCGCTCGGGATGGCCATCTTCTCTCTGGCCACGGCGGCCGATGGAGAGTCGGTTTCGAGCGGTCAGAAAAAGGGCCGCGGCGCGATGGGCTTCATGCTGGTCATCGCCGTTCTCTTTTTGATCGCGCTCCCGCAAATGGCGGCGGCGGGCCTCAACAAGGGCCTGAAGCTCGGCTTCGAAGTCCAGTCGCCGATGTTTCAGGTGCTCACGGGCGCGTTCAAGCTCGCCATCGTTGTCGGCTACTTAATCCTCATCCGCCGCGTGCGCGATATCCGACGGGTGTTTCAGTACCACGGCGCCGAGCACAAGACGATCAGCACCTACGAAGCCGAGGAACAGCTCGTCGTCGCCAACGCGAGGAGAAAAACGACGCTTCACCCCCGGTGCGGGACCACGTTTCTCGTCATGGTCGCTCTCGTGTCCATTCTCGTCTTTACGGCCGTCGGCTCCTTTTTGCCGCGCATCGAGACTGGAAACGGCGTCCTCGACAACGTTGTCTTCTTTCTCGAGAAGCTGCCCTTTTTGCCTGCCATCGCGGGCGTCACGTTCGAGCTTCAGCGTGTCTTTGCGCGCTACTGCACGACGGGGCCGCTTCGCGCGCTCCTCTGGCCGGGGTTTCTCGTCCAGAAGATCACCACGATTGAACCGGACGACGAACAGCTCGAGGTCGCGCTGGCTTCTCTTCGCGTGACCCTCTTTCGGGAGAGCGGCGCGATGGGGCAAGGCTCGGACGACGTGGCGTTTGCGAGCTATGCGGAAATCGCGAACGCCGAGCGCCTTCGGCCCGCCGCCTGACCTGATACGCTGGGTTCGGACATGCTCCCGATCGAGAAGCTCGAGCAGCTTGCGCGACGTTACGTCGAGCTCGACGACCTCTTGTGTCAGCCACAGGTCTTGAGCGACCGAACGGCGCTCAGCAAGTTGAACAAGGAGCGCGCGGACATCGAGCCGCTCGTCCTCCAGTTTTCGCGGTACCAAGACCTTCTCAGGAAAATCAAAGAGGACGAAGACGCGCTCGCCGATCCCGAGCTTCGCGAGCTCGTGCAGGCGGAGCTTCCCGAGCTGAACCAGGAGAGAGCGGCGCTGGAGAAAACCATCCAGCTTTTGCTTCTGCCGCCCGATCCGAACGAGAAGAAAAACGCGATCGTCGAGATCCGTGCGGGCGAGAGGGGCGAAGAGGCTGCGCTGTTCGCCTCGGATCTATTCCGTATGTACGGGCGCTTCGCCGAGACCCAAGGCTGGAAGGTGGAGGTCCTGTCGCTCAGCGAGAGCGCGACGGGGGGCTACAAGGAGTGCATCGCTCTTTTGACCGGCAAGGACGTGTACTCGCAGATGCGCTTCGAAGGGGGGGTTCACCGCGTGCAGCGCGTGCCGGCGACCGAGACGCAAGGACGCATCCACACCTCCACCGCCACGGTTGCCGTTCTGCCCGAAGCAGAGGACGTGGACGTACAGATCGACGACAAGGATCTGGAGATCTCCATCGCCGCCAGCGGCGGGCCGGGTGGGCAGGGGGTGAACACGACCAACAGCGCGGTTCAGATTCTGCACAAGCCGAGCGGGCTCATCGTCAAGTGTCAGGACGAGCGCTCGCAGCTAAAGAACAAAGCCAAGGCCATGAAGGTCCTCAAGAGCCGGCTCCTCGACATCGAACGCGAGAAGAAGGAGGCCGCGGAGGCCGCCGAGCGTCGCGGGATGGTCGGCACGGCCGAGCGCAGCCAGAAGATACGGACGTACAATTACCCGCAGAACCGCGTGAGCGATCATCGGATACGGCTCACCCTCAACAAGCTCGATCGCATCATTGGAGGCGATCTTTCGGAGCTCGTCACCGCGCTTCGTACGCACCGGCAAGCGGCGCTCTTGCAGATCGCGAGTGGCGGCGGACCGCTCGAGGTCGGGGAAGTCGGCGACGCATGAGCGCGAATGCCACGCCGCTCGCCCACGAGCTCTACGATCTAGAAGCGCTCACGGTGGCGATGTCCATCGCGCCGGGCGTTTATGCGCGAAACCGAATGTTTGCGTTCTACAAAGAACCGGTCGTCCTCCGCGCGCGCGCGCGCGCTGCGACGATTCGCGGCGTCGTACGACAGCTGGCGAGCGCGGTTCTCGCCAGTTCCGAGGTCACACTGGTGCGAACAGGCACGAGCTCTACGCTCAGGTACAAGATTGACAGTCTGCGTTTCGAACGACGGCTCGACATGACGGTGCTCGAGGCGGCATGCTTCGTCTACCTCGCGACGCGTGCCGGCATTCGTGGCGTGCGCGCGACCGCCGAAGATCGGGCGCTGCTCGATGCAGCGCTCAAGCGCCTCGCTCTCGATCTGGTGTGACGCCATGGGCCGTCGTTCGAGAGGGCTCCTCCTCCTCTTCCGCCGTGCGATGGCGATCTACTTATTCATTCCCTACCAACTGCCACGCTTGACGATTCGCTTGTCGCGCGGCACCGAGGACGTGATTTCGACGTACAAGCTCGGCACGGGGCTCATCGTTCACCCGCTGTTCGCGGGGGCCTACATCGTCACGGCGGTGCTGTGCCTTCCTCTGGCTCAAGCGTTCGTGGCCGCGCTTGGCATTTCTCACCTGCCCCTTCGCGGCGCTCCTGTGGATGGACCGGAGCTCGCGAGTCACAGGTTCGCTGCGCGTGCTGCTGTCGCCGTCGCGCGTCGACGAGCTGAGAAGCATGCGCGCCGACGTCATGGCCGACCTCAACGCGGCGCGCGCCATGGCGGACGCTTGAGCCCGCTCTGCACCGCAGTCACGACTGTAAGGTGAGGTCCGGAAACGGCTTCATCCGTGAGGGCCGCCGCGCCTCTTCGGCAACACTCGCGTGACAACAGCCGACACGCGCCGAGGTTCCGGGTACGCTGGATGCCAGTCGTGACTGCGAGAAGGAGCGGCCAGTAGAGCGGGGTGACGTCAGTGCGGGCCATTCATACGGGGGAAGATGCCAACGCGACCAGAATCGCGCTCGTGGAAGACGACGCGGACGCTCGCGAAGTATTGGCGGATCTTCTCCGCGACGAAGGCTACGAGGTCGTTGCCTTTGGTGACGGCGCAGAAGCCTTCAAGGCGCTCCGGGCGGCGCCGGCACCGGACTTGATCTTGCTCGATCTGCGCCTGCCGGGGATGGATGGTTGGGAGTTTCGCGTGCATCAAAAACGCGAGCCTCGCCTTGCGCGAACTCCGGTCATCGCGCTCTCCGCCGATCGCAGCTCGCAAGCGCAAGCCATCGATGCCGACGAGTTTCTCGAAAAGCCGCCGCGACTGGAGAAGCTCTTGTCGACCATCACCGGCGTTCTGGAGCGTGCGGCCGAACGGCGCCGGCGCGAGAATCAGGTTGCGCTCGAGAGCATGGCGGCGGTCGGGCAACTGTCGGCTGGCGTGGCGCACGAGATCAACAACCCGCTCGCGTATGTGTGCGGCAACCTCCACGTCATGCGCGAGGAGCTCGCGCGTGTTTCGCGGCACGTTCGGACGCCGCCGGATGCCGAGAGCCAGGTTCTGACCCCGGAAGGGCTTGGGGCCGTGTTCGACGAAATCGACTCGATGCTGACCGACTCCTTGGCAGGCGCCGAGCGCATCAGGGACATCGTCCGCGACATGCGTCTTCTTGCACGCGTGGACGATCCTGTCCTGCACGCCGTCGAGCTTCACCCCGTGATCGAATCGGCGCTCGGGATTGCCCACAATCTGGCGCTTGGCACACCGCGTCTGGAGCGGCGCTTCGGCGACCCGCCCCTGGTGCTCGGCAACGAGGGGCGCCTGGTGCACGTCTTCTGGAACCTCATCGCGAATGCCTTCCAAGCGATCCCGGACGATCAGGAGGGCGAGGTCCTCGTCGAGACGCTCGAGAATGCCAGCGGAAACGCCGTGGTGCGCGTGCGCGACAACGGAGTGGGCATTCCGCAGGAGATCCGCGCGCGAATTTTCGAGCCGTTCTTCACGACCCGCAGTGTGGGCGCCGGCAAAGGGCTGGGCTTGTCGGTGTGCCTCGGGATTGTCACCGCGCTCGGCGGCTCGATCGACGTGGAGAGCTCGATGGGGAAAGGTTCCACATTCACGGTGACTCTTCCCGCGGCCCCTCGGGCAGTGCGCGAGCCAGAGAACCTTGCGCGCGCGCCCGAGAGTCTTGAACGCGCGCTTCGCGGCGAAAGGGCACGGGTCCTCGTCATCGACGACGAGCCCGCGATAGGACGCGTCCTTGCCCGTGTCCTCGGCAGCGAGTTCGACGTGACCGTCGTGACCAGCGGGCGCAGCGGTCTGGAGCACGCGCGCACGGGCGACTTCGACGCAATCCTTTGCGACTTGCAAATGGATGACCTGAGCGGTGCCGACATTTTCACGCAGCTGGCGGCGCATACGCCCGGCGAAGAGCGAAAGCTGGTGTTCATGAGCGGTGGTACGTTTGCAGATGTCGTGAAGGACCACGACAAGCTCTTGCACAGCCGCATTCTCGACAAGCCCCTCGATGCAGGTGCGCTTGTCGAGGCGGTGCGGTCGGTGGTGGGCGAGAGCAAGTCCCGCAACGTGTCGTGACGCATCTAGTTCACGCCGCCCGAAGGTTCGGGCGGTGTGAACTAGGAAAATCTGCGGGAGCAGATTGTGGGGTTCGGCGCGTAGCCCCGAGGAAACAGGGCTCGTTCCGATCGGCAGAGCCCGCGCGAAGCGCGGTCAGAGGTCCGGTCGGACCTCTGACGAGCGGAACTAGAACGCCCCTCGCACCGCGATGGTCGGGCTGTGGAAGATATCGAACGATCCGAAATCTGTGCGCTGAGCGGCTCCGTTCGGTGCAGCCTCGCGGCGAACGACCGAGTAGATGAGGTCCGCTCGGTAGACCGCGCGGAGATCTACCCGCAAGCGTGAGCTCCGCGGGAGCAAACGCCACCGCAGGCCGCCCGCCAAGGTTCCGTTGAAAACGAACGACGGCTCGCGTACGTGGTCGCGGTTGCTCTCGGTGTCCGGTTCCGCAACGTTCTGCAGGAAGTAGAACGCCGTCGGTCCTGCACCACCGGCAAGGCCGACGTCCAAGAACGGCGACCAGCGCGGCCCTTCACCCACGCCGAAGCGCGCGTTCACCGAGCCCATGAAGTACTTCGATTCGACCGGTTGAGGAGGGCTCTCACGGCTGAACGTGAAGTGCTGCTCGCCGGCGATCGAGGACGTATCGCGAAGCTCATAGACGATGCGCGGCAGCGTGTACTGCAAGTAGCGGCCCCCCACGACGAGCTCTTCGGTGAACGAGCGCAGATTTTCGTCGTTCAGAGCCCAGAGGATGTCGTAGCCAACGTCGACCTGCGTGAACTTGAGCTGCAACGGTGCCGTTGCGACGGTGCTCGTGACATCTGTCGCCTGGACTTGCCGCACTGTGCCACTGGTGAAGGTTGCGATCCTCACACTCGAGCGGATCCCGAGCAGCCCGATGCCCGCGTCGATGACATCGCTGGCGACTCCCTTGATGCCGAGTTGGTCTACGAGCGAGTTGGTCTCGATGGTGCCGCCGGACTGAAATACTCGGTCCGTGGCGTAGCCGAATCCCAAGTTTGCGACTCCCGGCATTCGGATCCAGTCGAGGACGACTTCGAGGCGCGCCGATGCCAAGACAATCGGGTGGACGCGGTAATCGAGCTTGTAGGCGCGGCCCCGATAGTCGTAAGTCGAAGATCCGCTGCCAGCGCGATCGCTGGTACCTACGGAGCTGTAGATGAACGCGTCTGCCCCTGCGTGCACGTCTACTCGGAACGAATCGAGGGTAATGCCCACGATTTGGTCGACAACGCTTTCGGCGAGCTCGAACCCTGGGCTGTCGTCGATGGATGTCTTGAGCGCTTTCGCGAGTGCGCCGGTCAAAGACTCGAGCACCTCTGCCTGACGATTGAGCGCCTCTTGGATGCCTTTGATGTACTGCGGTAGCTGATACAGCTGCCGACCGATCTTCAAATTCGGCTTGGTGGTCAGGTCGGCGGGGGCGGTGGGGAGCGCCCGAATCGTTTGGATGGCGATGATCGGCAACAGGGCAAGAGCCTCGAGTTCGACACGGAAGCACACGCTGAGCGCGAAGAAGCCGTCGCGAGCGATCTGCTCCTTGTCTCCGCGCGTGAGCTCGGCGTCACTCGCCAGCAGCTCGGCATCGCGTTTGACGTGCTCGCGAGCGGCGTTCACGGCTGCGGCTTGCGTGGCGACATTCGCCCGAGCGCGGTCGAGCTCCGGCTGGCGGCGCTTTTGTTCCGCCGAGTGGAGAGAGAGGATCTCCTTGGAAAGGCGCGCCTCCTCTTCGTGCGTTTCGGCGAGCTTCGTCGTCGTTGCGCGGTAGGCGAGCCAGTGCGCCTTCACGTCCGAAGTGCGTGGATTGAGCGCGTTCACTGCATCGAGCAAGGACGGGTATTCCCCTTTTCCCGGGGGCGGCCCATAGTCGCGAAAGGTGTCCTGAATGTGATCCCGGTACACCTTCAGGATGGGCACTTCGTGCTCGCCCGAGTTGTACGGGTATTTTTCCTTGAGCTCTCCCTTGATGCGCTTCGCCGCCGTGTCGCTCAAGGGTAGACGCTTCACCCAGAGATCGTTCGGTGTGTAGCTCGTCCCCGTGAGAATGCGGTCGACGAGCTGGAGCGTAACGGCGACGTCCTCGACGCGGTCGATCGACACCTTGATGCTGGGGTCTTCGTTCGCGTAGGCGCGAAACGCTCTCACGTTCTGCGTGGCGCCACCGCACGCCGAGAGCCCCACGAAGGCGAGCAGCACGGCCCAGAGAAGGCGTCGCATTCGTTCTCCAGGGTACACCAAGGCAGAGGTGCCGAGCGTTCGACGAACACACCGGTTTGGAATTCAGGCTCAGTCGCGTTGGTGGTCGTTTTTCTCCGAACGCCAAGCCGGGTACCATCGCGCGTCATGAGCTGCCTGTTTTGCAAGATCGTAAACCGCGAGATCGCCGCGCAAGTCGTCTTCGAGAACGAGCACGTGCTCGCGTTCAAGGACATCAACCCGCAGGCGCCAACGCACGTGCTCCTCGTCCCCAAACAGCATCTGCCCGGCATTCATGAGGCCACCTCGGGCGAAAAGGAAATGCTGGGGGAGCTGCTGATCGCGGGGCGAAAGGTCGCCGAGGATCTCGGTCTGTTCCCAAGCGGCTACCGTCTGGTCATCAACCAGGGGGCCGACGCAGGGCAGAGCGTGTTTCACCTTCACCTTCACGTGCTCGGGGGTCGAGCGATGGCGTGGCCACCCGGCTGAAGCGTTTCAGACACTGAAGCGGTGCCACACTGTAGGCATCAAAAGGGGCCGATGCCTCTTGGCCGGCGACACTAGACACGCGCCTTCTTTTCCGGGACCCTCCCCGGTCCGATTCCTGAGGAGGAAAACCCATGAAGCTCTACAACAACAATTTCTCGCCCAACGCAAAACGAGTCCGAGTGTGCGCCAACGAGCTTGGCATCAACTTGAACGTCATCGAGCTCGATTTCAAAAAAGGCGACAACCGCAAGCCTGAGTACGTGGCGAAAAACCCGATGGGCAAGATCCCGACGCTCGAGGACGACGACGGCTACGTCATTTGGGAGTCGCCCGCGATTCTGACCTACCTCGCGTCCAAGAACCCGCAGAAGAACCTCCTGCCGACGGATGCGCGCGGCCGCGCGGAAACGGTACGCTGGATGTTCTGGAATGCGAGCCACCTCGAGGCCGCCGTGTACGGCGTTGCTTTCGAGAAGCTGGTAAAGCCGATGCTGGGAGCCCAGGCCGATCAGACGCGCATCGACGCGTGCACGAAGGATTTCGAGCGCTATGCGCCCGTCCTCAATGCACACCTCGAGGGCAAGCAGTGGATCTGCGGCGACCAGTTCACGATCGCCGACATTTCGGTGGCCGTCGTCGTGGAGTTCGCGATCCCGTCGGGCCTCGACGTGAATCAGTTTGCGCACATCAAGGCCTGGCTCGGCCGCATCAGCTCGCGCGACGCGTGGAAGAAGGCGTCAACCTGAGGTAGACACTCGCATCTCGCGGGCGATCGCGTCGAACAGATCGCGTTCGCCCTGCGAGAGTGCGGGAGCGCGCTCGCGGACGAAGGGGTGCGTCTCGGCGCGGCGCCCACCTCGCGGATGCACGCGGAGGTGAGCGCGCGTGATCGTGCCAAAGCGGCCGCGCGTCCCGAAGAGGAGCGCCACCAGGTCCGGACCAACCGCGCGGCGTGGACTCGGGCGTACGCGCAGCTCTTTTCCGTCGGCGAGGCGCGCATCGAGGCCGGCGACGAGGTGATCGACCGGATCCAGCCAGGGGTCGCGCGCGCCCGGTGCGCCTTCCGCGAGCCACTCGGCAATGGTCGTTTCGCGACGCAGGCCCTTCGGATCGAGCCCCAGAGTGAGGCCTTCGCTGGCGAGAGCGTGCTCTGCAGCCTCGAGGGTCATGTTGCCGGCGATGTCGGCGACGAGGCTTGCCTTGTCGATTGCGATATTGGTCACGGAAACACCTCCTTCTCGTGTGCGTCATCGACGTACGGCTCGGGGGTTGGCGGAGCAACGAGGTTTCCAGGGTTCAAGACGCGGTTCGGATCGAATGCACGTTGGAGCGCACGCACCACGTCGATGCCTGCGCCGAGCTCGGCCCCCAAACGGGGTGCCTTCGAGCGTCCGACGCCGTGATGGTGCGAAAGTGTGCCTCCCGCCGCGATGGCGGCGTCGAGTGCGGCCGGCCATGCGCGATCGTAGGTCGCCTCGCATGCGCGGTCCCAATCGAGCGAACTCTTGTGGGCACTCCCGGCGAACGAAAAGTAGATGCAGCAGCCGTCGGGATACGCATGGCTGAAATGCGCCATCACGAATGCGTGCTTGCTCAGGGCAGCGCGCACGCTTCGATAGAGCTCGCCGAGCTTCGACCAGGGCGCCGCGACCTCCATGGTGTCGACCCAGGCGCCCGCCGCAAAAATAGGGGCCTGCCGATAGCTCACCGAATACCGGTGCTGAAACCACTTTCGCGCAGGCCCTTCGCCTTCGTAGGTGCCACGCATGGCTTCGAGCAGAAGGCGCGCTTCTTCGATGTCGCGCTGCGGCCGCTCTCCGCTTCCTTCGAAGATGACGACGAGGAGCGAGCCGCCGAGCAGGCCCGAGGATAGCTCGATGAGCTCGTTCAAGGCACTCGGGTGCATCAGGACTCTGCGCAGCGCAGCATGTCCGACGCCGGGCGGCGCGGGCTCGTGTCTGCCCTTGTCCTTTTTGATGCTCCCCTGGCGCGCCAACATCGCGTCGAACGGATCGTAAAGGCGGGACACGGCGGGGCGTAGACCCGCTTGGAAGAGCGCGCGAATCGCCTCCCAGCCGTGCTCGGTAGTGGGGAAAGACCACGCGCCGAAGGCGCGCGATTGTGGCGCGGGGTGCAAGCGCATGGTGGCGCTCGTCACGATGGCGAGTGTTCCTTCGCTGCCCACGACGATGGGAACGAGGTCTGGCCCGTGCAAGCGGCGCGCAAGCGTAACGATGTCGCCGCGACCCGTGACGCACTCGACCTGACAGACCATGTCCTCGATCTTGCCGTAGTACCCCGAGCATTGACCCGCGCTCCGGGCTGCAACCCAGCCCCCGACGGTGCTGCACAAGATCGACGACGGGAAGTGTCCGAGGGTGAACCCGCGGCGATTCAAGCCTTCCTCGAGCGGTACGCCCATGTGGCCGGCTTCGACGTCGAGGAGCGGGGCTCTGGGATCGAACAGCCGCCAGCGGCTCATCCTTTTGAGGTCCACCACCACGACGTCCTCGTCCGGCAAGATGCCGGCGCACACGCCGCTTCCGGCGCCGAACGGCACTAGTGGGGTGCCGCTGTCGTTCGCCCATCGGACGATGCTCTGCACCTCCAAGGTGGTCTCGGGCCATGCGATTGCGCCCGGACGATGCTCGCCGACGTTTCCCGCGCGCACGGCAAGGTGATGCCGCGGCCACAAATCGCGCGCGTAGGCGACGCGATCGGCCGCGTCGCTGCTCACGCGCAAGTCGGGAAGAGCGCGTCGCAATTCCGAAGCAGGCATGGAGAGGAGCCTACATCAGCACGGATGCTTGCGCTTTTTCGCCTTACGGCATAACGAGAAGCGTCCGATGTCTCTTCTGCGCCCAGAAAAACCGCTCCTCGAGGCCATCAAGCAGGGGGTTCTGGCGGTCGATGGCGCCATGGGGACGCAGCTCTACGAGCGAGGCGTCCTCTACAGTGCTTGCTTCGAAGAGCTCAACCTCTCCCGCCCCGAGCTCGTCGTCCGCGTGCACGAGGACTATCTTCGCGCGGGCGCTCAGGCCATCGAGACGAACACCTTCGGGGCGCACGCCATGCGCCTCGACCGCCATGGCCTCGCGCCGCGCGTGCGCGAGGTGAACCTGGCGGCCGTGAAGCTCGCACGCCAAGCCGCAAATGGGCGGGCGTACGTTCTGGGGGCGATTGGCCCGAGCGGTTACTTCTTGGGTGAAGCGAGCGCGGAAGACCTCGCCAAGGTCAAGAGCGCCCTGGGCGAGCAAGCGCAAGCGCTCGTCGAGGCAGAGGTCGACGCGTTGGTCGTCGAAACGATGCGCCAGACGAGTGAGCTTCGGGTTGCGGTCGAGGCGGCCGTCGCCGTTGCCGACCCGCGCGTACCGGTCATCGCGTCGGTGTCGCTCGACGAGCACGGCCTCATGGCAGACGGAACGTCGGCGCTGGAAATCGCGCGGCTGGCGAAGGAATGGGGCGCGAGCGTCGTTGGCGTCAACTGCTCGGACGGGCCGATGGGCGTGATGACCGCGGTCGAGCAGATGCGGCCCGTGGGGTTGCCCCTGTTCGCCGTTCCGAACGCGGGCCTCCCGCGGCGTGTGGACGAGCGCATGGTGTACGTATCGACGCCGGAGTACTTCGGCCTCTACGCGCGCCGCATGTTCAAGCTCGGCGTGAAGATGGTCGGCGGCTGTTGCGGTACGACGCCGGAGCACATCAAGCGCATCGCCGCGGCGGCGCGCATGGCGGGTGCTGCAGACAAGGAAGAAGGGGAGGGCAACGCTTCTTGGGGCGCCATCGAAGCGCGGGGCACCGAAGGCGCTTGGAGCGCCATTCCGCTGGACAGCCCCGCCGGTGCGCCGCCGGTTTCGCGCGCGAACAAGAGCCAGCTTTCCGCCAAGCTCGGGAAACAGTTCGTCGTCTCCGTCGAGGTGAATCCGCCGATTGGTCTGGATCCGTGGCGTGCGGTCGAGGCCGCGAAAATGCTCAAGTCGGGCGGGGTCGACGTCGTCAACATTGCCGACGGCGCGCGCGCGCAGGCCCGCATGAGCAACCTGGCCATGGCCGTTCGCATACAGCGCGAGGTCGAGATGGAGACCATCCTCCATGTGTGCGGGCGCGACCGCAACTTGCTCGGCATGCTGGCGCATCTTCTCGGCGCGCACGATCTCGGGCTGCGCAACTTGGTCATCATCACCGGCGATCCCCCGAAAATCGGCGATTTCCCGGACGCGACCGCCGTGTACGACTTGGACTCCATCGGCATCCTCAAGCTCGCCTCGCGCTTGAACCACGGGATCGATCCGGGTGGCAAACCCCTCGGCGGTGTTACCAGCTTTCTGCTGGCCACCGGCGCCGAGCCTGCCGCGCTCAACTACGCGCGCGAGATCGACCGGATGCGCCAGAAACGGGCCGCCGGGGCCGAGCTCGTCATGACCCAGCCCGTCTACGATCCGCACATGTTGGGACGCTTTCTCGACGACATCGAGCCCTTGGGCCTGCCCGTGATGGTGGGGCTCTTGCCGCTCGCGAGCTATAGAAATGCCGAGTTTCTCCACAACGAGGTGCCCGGGATGCAGGTGCCGGACTCGGTGCGCGAGCGTATGCGCAAGGCCGGCAGCGGTGCTTCCGCACGCAAAGAAGGCGTCACGATCGCGCGCGAGATGCTTCAGGCGGTGCGCGGGCGCGTTGCTGGCGCGTACATCATGCCGCCGCTCGAGAGATACGAGCTCGCGCTCGAGGTCATCGACGGGTTCACGGGGCCCGTCGCTCCGGAGGTGCTCGAGAAATTCACGCCGGGAGTGAAGGGCTGATGCTCCTGGGCCGCTCCTTTCGGTTGCTCGCCCTTCTCGCCTGCCTCCCTTCCTGCAAGCGTCCTGCGCCCGTTGCCCCAACCGACGCCGGGTTCGGTGTTGCGACGACCACACAAGGAGACGCCGCCGCTCCGCTCCCGCCGCGATGCGTGGACGCAAAGAGCTTCGGGCTCGATGGCACGGCCGTCGAATATGGTGAGGCCGTCGCGACTGCGTCGCGTGTCTTCGTCGGCGCAACCTACGAAAAGGGCGGCAAGCGCCACGCCGCGATCCTCTCATTCCGTCGCGAAGGGGACACCGTCCTGGATCTCACCACCGAAGACGCCGGCGATCTCGCGCCCGATGCGCCACCCCCGAAGGTTGCGCTCGTGGGCGACACCGCGCGCGCCGCCACCTATCCCCCAGCGAAAGACGCGCGTGAGATCGCGTTCGATGGCTCGCGCATCAAGACGCAAAAAGACGAATCGTTCGCCTTCGACCTGGCGGTGCGCCCGTCGGGAGAGGGCTTGATCGTATGGGACGAAGACGCGCCCGCCGCTGCACGCGGTGTCATCAAAGCCGCCGTGCTGCCTTACGACGGGAAGGTGGCGCCGCTCGTCGTGTCTCCGGATTCGACCGATGCCGAGACGCCGCGCGTTGCTCTTCGTACGGGCGGCTACGTGGTCGCCTGGATTGCTCGAAAGCCAGAGCTCGTCGACGCTGCGCCCGAGCGCGAAGGGCCAGGTCTTGGGCGAAAGCTCGCATGGCTCGAGACGATGATGCTCGATGCCAAAGGTAATGTCGTGGGCACGCCGAGCCGGCACGTTCGCGCCGGCTCGCGCGTCGAGGCGTTCGACATGTCCTCGCACGACGACACGCTCGAGGTTCTCGTGAAGGACGACGAACAGCCGGCGGACAACGCGGGATCGCGTCTCATGCTCCTGACGTTGCGCGGCGAAGAGGCGCGATGGAGCGTGGTGATTGCCGACGGTGTGGGAAGCGGAGTGCCCGATCTTTTGGGCACGTGGGCGGCGTTCCGCGACTCGCAGGACCAGGCGCGCTTGGTTCCGCTCGCACCGGGGGGGCGGGCCAGCACCGAGCCCGCGTTTTCTGGCGGGCGGCCCCTCGCCGCGCTGGGCGACCGAATTCTTGCAGGATTTCCGAGCGATCCAGCCCGCGCCGTGCGTTTGCTCTCTTGCGGAGAAGCTTTAGGGAAGCAATGATTGGGCCCCCCTTCCTTCCCCGCCTCGCTTCGACTACGTTTCGCGACGTGCCATTGGAATCAGAGGACGTACCTGGGCCTATAGCTCAATCGGTCAGAGCCCCCGGCTCATAACCGGGCCGTTCCTGGTTCGAACCCAGGTGGGCCCACCCGGGTCACCTGTTTCTCGCTGTTGCAACTGCAAGGAGTTCTCGCGTTGACCATTCCGGAGCAGATTAGAATTTTGGAAGAGCTCGCCGCCATCGACGCCGAGCTCAAGACAATGGACGAAGAGCTGTCGGGTGAGCGCTCCACGCTGAATGCGCTCAAGGCGACTCTGAAGAAGCTCGAAGAGAAACAGCAGGAAGGGAAGACCGCGCTCGACGCGAACGACAAGAACCGAAACGAGTTCATCGCCGATGTTCGTACGATGATGCAGCAGCTCGACCACTCCCGCGAGAAGCTGAACCGCTCCCGCACCGAGCGCGAGTCGAATGCGGCGCAACGCGAGCTCGAGGAGCTTCGCAAGCTCGTGCGCGATCGCGAAGACGAGATCGGTCGCCTCACGACGGAGGGGGACGCGCTCCGCCAACAGCAGGACGGCACCGAGTCGGAGATCAAGAAAGTCGAGGCCGAGCTCGGCACCAACGAAGGTGCCATCACGCAAAAGCTCGGCAACATCGAGGGCGAGCGCGCAATGAAGCAAAAGGCGCGTGACGACGTGGCCAAAAAGCTCCCCACGATTCTGTACCGTCGCTACGAGACCGTCCGCACGCGCCGCAGTGTGGGTATTGCCCAAACGAGCGACGGGACGTGCAAAGCGTGCAACATGGCGCTTCCACCGCAGCTCTACCACCGGCTGCGGAGGGAGCCTCTCCTCGAGCAGTGCCCCTCGTGCCAGCGCATCATCTATTTCGTCGCGCCGGTTTCAACGCAAGAGGCAGAGCACTGACGCCACGTCGGCGAGGAGAGGGGAATTTTCGGTGAAGAGCTGTCCCGCCTGCAAAAGGGTTTACCCGGACGACGCGGGCTTCTGCCCTGCGGATGGCACGGGGCTCATCACCGCGAGCATGGTGCCCGTCGCGCCGACCGACGACCCGCGCATAGGCGCGCGCCTGTGTGGAAGGTACGAGGTGCGTCGCGTCGTGGCCGACGGCGGGATGGGGCGCGTGTACGAGGGCATCGACAAGCAGACGAACACGCGCATCGCCATCAAAGTGCTTCACGACGAGGTGGCGCGCGACGACGTCGCGGTCGAGCGCTTCAAGCGCGAGTACGAGCTGAGCGCATCTTTGCCGCACGATTTCATCGTGAGCGTGCTCGATTTCAAACAAGACCCCGAACGCGGCGTCTGCCTCCTCGTCATGGAGTATTTGGACGGCGAAGAGCTCCGCCTCGTCTTGAAGCGGGAGAAGAACATCCCGCCCGAGCGCGTAATTCGCATGCTCTCGCAGGTCGCCATCGGCCTCGACGAAGCGCACGCGAAGAACTTCGTCCATCGCGACTTGAAACCGGACAACTTGTTCCTCTGCGGCACGCGCGAGGGGGACAACGTGAAGGTCTTGGATTTCGGCTCCGTCAAGGACAAGAACAAGGACGCGAAGAAGCTCACGGTGCTGGGCACCACCATCGGCTCGCCGTTCTACATGGCACCCGAGCAGGCGCAGGGTCTGGACACGCTCGACGCACGGGCAGACGTCTTCGCGCTCGCCGCCATTACCTACGAGTGCATTACCGGGCGAGTGCCGTTCGAAGGGAACAACGGCCCGTCGATCCTCCTCGCCATCATGACCAAGGACCCCGAACCTCCGACCCTGAAAGCGCGGGGCGCGAAGTTTCCGGTGCCGCCCGGCCTGGACGACGTCATGGAGGAGGCGCTCGCAAAGAACCCCAACATCCGCACGCGGACGGTCGGCGCGCTCGCGGACGCCGTTGGTCGCGCCTACGGTCTCGACGGCGACCACCGGGGATGGGCGCGCATTCCGCAGCCGGAGCTCGCGCGCCAGCTGGCGGCGTCTCTGCCACGTGTGATGGCAGCACGGAGCGCGCCGAAAGTGCTCGAAACGTCGGCCGATCCGTTCGCCGCGCCCGCTCGAGGGCCGAGCGGCACGGTGCAAATCCCGGGCGCCCAGGGGGGCATTCAGCGAAACCCGCCGATGATGGTCCGCGAGCCGCAGTACAGCGCCGCCGACGACGTGGCGATGGGGATCCCGCAGGGCCGCCCACCGTGGATTATTCCGGTGATTGTGGGCGTGGTGGCGCTCTTTGTCGGCGGTGGCCTCGCGATCGTCTTTGCGCTCGCGGGCTGACTTGCCGCTGACTGGCTCGTCGGGCGCGCGCTGGTAGTTCTAGTCAGCCATGCGCAGGGTTCGCGATAGCCGGGGATTTGCGTCGCTGGCACTTTCGTGGGTTTCTGGCTGCGCGTCGCAAAAGGACGCTGAAGTCGTTCGCACCGACCAGGCCGCGGCAACCGCGA
>OBEQ010453698.1_pt1 | contig 20150 bp, 23 predicted proteins | sample 1670901 | NCBI WGS metagenome assembly OBEQ01 (sample SAMEA104232315, study PRJEB22302) | groundwater metagenome | biome: forest; feature: aquifer; material: groundwater | place: USA | collected 2011-08-07 | depth 5.4 m
AATAAGCGTAGAAGGGGGGTTCCATGGAAGAACGTACGGCAGCTTATCCGCAACTTCAACTCAAAAGTATAGAACTCCATTCGAGCCGCTTGTGCCAGGGTTCCAAATCGTTCCAGATAGCGTAGAAGAGATTGAAAAAGCAATCGACACCAACACAGCTGCAGTGATAATTGAATGCATTCAAGGCGAGTCAGGCGTCAAAGTGCACAGTGCCGAGTATCTAAAGCAGTTGCGGGAATTGACATTGGAAAAAAACGCGCTTTTGATTGTTGACGAAGTGCAAACTGGAAACGGCAGAACTGGCAAGTTCTTTGCTTTTCAACACGCTGGAATTAAGCCAGACATAGTGACACTTGCAAAAGGATTAGGCAACGGAGTACCGATTGGCGCAACTATTGCATTTGGCGGACTAAATTATTCTCCAGGATTACATGGCTCTACATTCGGCGGGAATAGCTTAGCATGCAGCGCGGCTAACTTTACAATAGAATACATATTGAGGCATAACTTAATGCAAAACGCGGCAACGATTGGAGATTATTTCATGACAAAGCTTGAAAATATGAACTCGTCGCTTGTAAAGGAAGTGCGGGGAAAAGGACTCATGGTCGGACTGGAACTGAACCAAGAAGGAACTGAAATAGTCTACAGATGTGCGGAAGCGGGTTTGCTTGTAAACTGCACTGCAAAGAATACGCTGCGCTTCCTCCCGCCACTGATAGTTACCAAAGCCGACGTTGACAAGTGCATCAACATACTTTCCGAGGTATTAGTGAAATGAAAAAAGTCGGGATAATTGGCGCAAGCGGCTACACTGGCCACGAGCTAGTGAAACTCCTCACAAAGCACAGCAAAGTAGAACTAGCTTTTCTCAACAGCCATTCCTACAGCGGAAAAAAAGTAAGCGCACTATACCCAGATTTTACAGATATGGATTTGCAATACACGGGCGATTCAGTTCAGGAAATAAACAAGATGGATGTCGACTTGGTTTTCTTAGCGTTGCCAGCTGGACACGCAATTGAAATTGCAAAGCAACTCGGCGACGGGATAAATGTTATTGACCTTGGGGCGGATTTTCGGTTTATGGACATGACAAAGTATAAAGAAATATACGAAGTTGAAACTGACCTTGAAAAAAACAACGCAGTTTATGGTTTGCCTGAACTGTTCAGAAACGAAATCAAAACCGCTAGAATAGTTGCAAATCCAGGGTGCTACGCAACTGCGTGCATCTTAGCCGCGTTGCCAGTCGTGAAATTTGCAAAGTACATCGTGTTTGACTGCAAGAGCGGCTGGTCCGGAGCTGGAAAGGAAAGCGCATACGCAAAAAACCCAACTATGCTAAAGGACAATTTAATTCCCTACAAGCTAACAAAACACCGGCACAAGTACGAAATTGAGCAGTTCGTAAACACCCCGCTAAGTTTTACGCCGCATGTGTTAGATACATTTCGCGGGTTAATGTGCACTGCGCATATATTACTCCACGACAAAATCGACGCTGCGGCACTGTATGAAGATTTTTATAAGGCGGAACCGTTTGTAACTGTAAGCCAAAATATTCCAGAACTAAGATGCGCAGTTGGCACAAACCAATGTAACATTGGCGGCTTTGAAATTGACGAAAACAACCAACTAGTAGTCGTGTCAGTTATTGACAACTTGCTTAAAGGCGCATCTGGCCAAGCAGTTCAAAACATGAACTTGATGCTTGGATTCTACGAAAAAGAGGGGTTAAAATGAAACTGTGGGAAAAAGGAATAGCTGTAGATAAAGAAGTTGAAGCGTTTACTGTTGGCAACGACTACTTACTAGACCAGCGGCTAGTTGAATTCGACTGCGTTGCATCAATAGCACATGCGAAAATGCTTGGCAAAATCGGCGTACTTACAAAAAAAGACACCATCCAACTAGAAAAAGGCTTACGAGAAATAATTGCATTGAACAAAAGCGGCAAATTCCGCATCTCGAAGGAAGATGAAGATTGCCACACTGCAATTGAAAATTACCTCACTAAAAAGTATGGCGAAGTTGGTAAAAAAATCCACACTGGCCGGTCAAGAAACGACCAGGTGCTCACTGCTCTGCGCCTCTATGAAAAGCACGAGTTGCTAGAAGTGAAAAGGTTAGTTTTTGAATTTCAAAACGCGTTGCAAACCGTGATAACCAAGCAAGGTAAGGTAAAAATGCCGGGCTACACCCACATGCAACGCGCAATGCCTACCACCGTAGAAACTTGGCTCGCTAGTTTTCAAGATGCACTAAATGATGATTTGTGCCTTTTAGCTACTACATTTGCTTTGGTTGACTCTTCACCACTAGGCACAGCAGCTGGGTTTGGTGTCCCAGTGCTTGGAATTAACCGAAATTTTACTGCAAAAGAGCTAGGGTTTACAAAACTGATCAAAAACCCCATCTACGCGCAGTTGTCAAGGGGAAAAATTGAATCTAGTTTCATGCATTCTTTAACGCAAGTTATGCTTACTTTAAACAAACTTGCAACTGACTTAATGCTTTTCAGCACAGCGGAATTCTCGCTTGTCAACCTGCCGGAAAGCATGTGCACTGGAAGCTCAATAATGCCACAGAAGAAAAACCCAGATGTGCTCGAACTCATTAGGGGAAAGTACCACGTTGTACTCGCAGAGGAGTTTAAAGTCAAAAGCATAATTGCAAACCTACCATCTGGCTACAACCGCGACTTGCAATTGACAAAAGAACCGCTGTTCACAAGCATTGACACAACTAAACAATGCCTGAAGATAATGTCCCTGCTCGTTAAACAATTAAAAATCAACGAAGCGAACTGTGCAAAAAGCTTGACACCCGAAATGTTCGCCACTGAAGAGGTGTACAAACTTGTGAAAAAAGGCGTTCCGTTTCGGGAAGCGTATAGGCAAGTTGCGCAATCGTTAAAGGAAAAGAAATAATCCCCCACCCGCATAAAGTGATAAAGCAAAATGCAACATTCTCAAAAAGCACAACTAGTTTTAGAAGATGGAAGTATTTTTGAAGGCGTTTCCTTCGGCGCACCTACATCTTCAGCTGGGGAAGTTGTGTTCAACACTGGCATGACTGGCTACCCTGAAACTTTAACTGACCCTTCATACCGCGGACAAATCCTTGCGCTAACTTATCCACTTGTTGGAAACTACGGCATACCCGCTAAAACAATTGAAAGAGATTTGTTGAAGAATTTTGAGTCAAACAAAATACAAGTAAGGGGCTTAGTTGTTGCAGATTATTCAACTGAACATAATCACTGGAACAGCGAAACAAGCTTAGGCGAATGGCTCAAGGAAAACAACATACCTGCAATTACGGGAATAGACACGCGTGCGTTGACAAAAAAGCTACGCGAAAAAGGAGTCATGCTTGGCAAAATCGTAATTGGAAAAGACATAGCGTTTGAAGATCCAAACAAACGCAACCTCGTAGCGGAAGTAAGTGTAAAGGAAAAAGTTACGTATGAAAGTGGAAAAACCAAAGTACTTCTTATAGACTGCGGTGCAAAAAACAACATTATCCGTAGTTTCCTTAACCGCGGCGTAACAGTTATGCGCGTCCCATGGGATTACGACTTTACAAACGAAGCTTATGATGGCTTGTTCATTTCAAATGGGCCAGGCGACCCAAAGCAATGCGTTGCAACAATCAAACACCTACAAACCGCATTAGCAGGGGGGAAACCGATTTTTGGAATTTGCCTTGGTAACCAATTGCTGGCGCTTGCAGCTGGCGCTGATACTTACAAGTTGAAATATGGACACCGGGGACAAAACCAGCCATGCGTTGAAACTGGTTCAAAAAGATGCATGATTACTTCGCAGAACCACGGCTACTCTGTTGACGAAACGACGCTACCGGTAGGATGGGAGAGCTTGTACCGCAATGCCAATGATAACACCAACGAAGGCTTGCGGCATACAACCAAACCTTTTTTTTCCGTTCAATTCCACCCTGAAGCTAACCCAGGGCCAACTGACAGCGAATTTTTGTTTGATAAGTTTATTGCAATGATGAAAAAGATAAAGTAAAAAAACGCGAAAACAATACAAAACAAATTAAAAAGTGGAAAAAATAAAAGATGAAAAATAAAGTAAAAAAAGTATTGATAATTGGAAGCGGCGGCTTGAAGATCGGACAGGCAGGCGAGTTCGACTACTCTGGAAGCCAAGCGATTAAAGCATTAAAAGAGGAGAAAATCGCAACGGTGCTGATTAACCCAAACATCGCCACTATCCAAACAAGCGAAGGGATGGCGGACAAAGTCTATTTCCTTCCAATTACAGCTGAATTTGTTGAAAAAGTAATTGAAAAAGAAAAACCCGACGCGGTCCTGTTAGGGTTCGGTGGACAAACTGCGCTTAACTGCGGAGTTGAACTACATAAAAATGGAACCTTGCAAAAACACAATGTAACCGTACTTGGCACGCAAGTGAGTGCAATTGAAAAAACCGAGGACCGTGACCTTTTTGTAAAAACGCTGGACGAAATAAAAGTTGATGTGCCGAAAAGCATCGCGACTACAAGCACAGGCGAAGCGCTTCAAGCTGCTGAAAAAATCGGCTACCCCGTAATGGTGCGCGTTGCATACGCGCTTGGCGGCATGGGATCAGGCTTATGTGAAAATAAGGAGCAGCTTACCAAACGTTGCCACGAGGCGTTTGCCACAAGCAAGCAAGTACTCGTAGAGGAGTGGCTTGGCGGATGGAAGGAAATTGAATATGAAGTTGTGCGTGACGCGTTTGACAACTGCATAACAGTTTGCAACATGGAGAACTTCGATCCACTTGGAATACACACTGGCGAAAGCATAGTTGTTGCGCCGTCCCAAACCCTCACAAATTCCGAATATCACAAACTACGCGAAATTTCAATAAAAGTAATCCGCCACTTGGGAATAGTTGGCGAATGCAACATCCAATTCGCACTTGACCCGACCTCAGAGAAATACAGGGTAATTGAAGTAAACGCTCGTTTGTCACGCAGCTCTGCACTTGCGTCAAAAGCAACCGGCTACCCACTAGCGTTCGTAGCAGCGAAGCTCAGCCTCGGCTATTCGCTCACCGAAATTGAGAACAAGGTTACAAAAAAAACAATGGCTTGCTTTGAACCAGCTTTGGACTACGTTGTTGTCAAGATACCGCGCTGGGACTTAAAAAAGTTCAAAAACGTTGACAAGCGACTTGGAAGCGAAATGAAATCAGTTGGTGAAGTAATGAGCATCGGCAGAAAGTTTGAAGAGGCGCTACAAAAAGCCTTGCGCATGATTGAAAACGGGTGCAACGGACTAGAGGCAAACAAATTCCAATTCGACGACATTGCAGCAGAGCTTTCAAACCCAACTGACCGCCGATTATTTGCAATTGCACAAGCGCTCAAGAGTGGATGGACAGTTGAAAAAATTTGGCAACTTACAAAAATTGACAAGTGGTTCCTCTACAAAGTGAAAAACATAGTGGAATGCGAAACGCAACTAGAAAATAACACAACAAAATCAACAACCCAGCTAATAACAAAGGAACTTATGCTAAACGCAAAGCAACTCGGGTTTGCTGACTCGCAAATAGCCAAACTAAAAAACACAACCGATTCCAAAATACGAGAACAGCGAATAAAACTTAATGTAACGCCAGTTGTAAAGCAAATCGACACGCTTGCAGCTGAATATCCAGCACAAACTAACTACTTGTACCTCACGTATAACGGAACCGAAAACGATATCTTTCCCGCTAGTGGAAAAGCGGTTGCTGTGCTTGGAAGCGGCGCGTATAGAATTGGAAGTAGTGTAGAGTTTGACTGGTGTTGCGTAAACGCGGTGAAAACCGCCAAACAAGCAAAGTTCACAACTATAATAGTGAATTGCAACCCTGAAACAGTTAGCACAGATTACGACGAGTGCGACAGATTGTATTTTGAAGAGATTACACTTGAACGCCTGCTTGACATTTACGAATTTGAAAACCCGCTTGGCGTAATTGTCTCAATGGGCGGACAAACCCCCAACACGTTAGCTGTTAAGCTTGCAAACGCCGGCGTAAAGCTCCTTGGCACTTCGCCGCAAAGCATTGACGCTGCTGAGAACCGGCATAAGTTCTCAAAACTACTCGACGAGTTAAAAATTGACCAACCGCAATGGATAGAAGCAAAAAGCATAAGTGAAGCCAAAACATTTGCCCACAACGTCGGCTTTCCAGTTTTAATCCGGCCAAGCTACGTGTTAAGCGGAGCGTCTATGAATGTAGTGTGGAGCGACGAGAGCCTTGAAAAATTCCTCGCCGAAGCAACTGACGTTAACCCCGAACACCCAGTTGTTATTACAAAGTTTATTGAAAACGCTAAGGAAATTGAAATCGACGCGGTTGCAAGCAACGGCGAAATGCTGATGTACGCAATGACTGAACACGTTGAAAACGCAGGCGTGCACAGCGGCGACGCTACGCTTGTACTTCCGCCGCAAAAGCTCTACGCGTCAACTGTAAGGGAAGTGAAAAAAATTGCCCGCGAAATTGCCGCTTCTTTGAAGATCACCGGACCGTTTAACATACAGTTCCTTGCGCAGAACAACAAGGTAAAAGTAATTGAGTGTAACTTACGCGCTTCGCGTAGTTTTCCCTTTTGTTCAAAAGTGCTTAAACTAAACATGATCGGACTTGCTACGCGCGCCATGCTTGGAGAAAAAGTTGAGAAAATTGACAAGTCTGCATTTGAACTTGAATACGTTGGTGTCAAAGCCGCGCAGTTTAGCTTCGCGAGGTTAAAAGGAGCTGACCCAATACTGGGGGTTGAAATGGCATCAACAGGAGAAGTGGGTTGCATTGGCAACGATTTCAACGACGCTTTTCTCAAAGCATTTCTCTCAGTTGGCTTCCGCATCCCAAAGAAAAACATCCTCCTCTCAACCGGCCCAATTGAAGGCAAAATAGAGCTGCTAGAAAGCTGCAGGAAACTAATACAAATGAACTACAAACTCTACGCATCTGAAGGAACCGCAGCTTTCCTTAAACAAAACGCTGTACCAGCAGAGCACCTATACTGGCCACTTCAAAAACAATCCATTCCAAACGCGCTTAACTACGTAAAAGAAGGCAAAATAGACTTAGTCATAAACATTCCAAAGAACAACCAAAAAGAAGAACTTGAAAATGACTATTTAATACGCAGAGCAGCAGTTGACTTCAACGTGCCACTCATAACTGATGTAAAAATAGCAAAGCAAATCATAGAAGCACTTGAAGAACACCAAACCAAACCGCTTGAAATCAAGGCATGGGACGAGTACTAGCCCGCGCCTCCTAATTAAAAAAGCAGAAAAGCACATAAATCAAATACAAAACATGAACAAACTCCACTTCGGCACAGGCGGCATTCCCATTTCCACGCAGCCGCGCAACACTGAAAACGGCGTCGCACAGATACACTCGCTTGGCTTGGATTCAATGGAACTTGAATTCGTACAAAGCGTAAACATCTCAGAAGAAAAAGCCCCAATCATCAAACAAATAGCTGAAAAAAACAACGTCCAGCTAACTTGCCACGGTTCGTATTTTATTAACCTCAACGCAGTTGACAAGGAAAAAATCGAAGCAAGCAAAAAACGCATTTTACACGCTGCGAAAATTTTAAACATGTGCGGTGGATGGAGCCAATGCTTCCACTCCGCGTTCTATTTAAAGAGCAGCAAAGAAGAAACTTACCACACAGTAAAAACCGCGCTGCAAGACATTGTTGAAACAATGAAAGCGGAGAATAACAAAGTGTGGATCAGACCAGAAACCGCGGGAAAACACTCGCAGTTCGGCAACCTCGACGAACTCCTTTCACTGTGTGCAGAGGTTGATCAAACTTTGCCATGTATTGACTTTTCCCACGTGCGCGCCTATTCAGTTGGAAAAATAAACAGCTACGAAGAGTACCGCAACGTATTGGAAAAAGTTGAAAAAACTCTCGGTAGGCGGTGCTTGGAAAACATGCACTTGCACATACAAGGAATACGTTACGGCGACACAGGCGAGCGCAACCATCTAGAAATCAAAGACGACCCAAGCTGGAAATATGGCGAATTGATGAAAGCGTTGAAGGAATTTAACTGCTGCGGAGTCGTAGTGTGCGAGTCGCCAAATCTAGAAACAGACGCGTTAATATTGAAGAGAACTTACGAGAAATTGTGATTGAAATAAATGCTGCATAAAAACAAGGAGTATTTTGCAAACAGCGAGTGGACTGTGAAACAAGCAACTGAAGAAATTGAAGCTGGACTAGCACTCCTGGAAAAAATAGACAAACCAATAGTTGGATTTTTCGGCTCACGCCGTTTGGAAGCTGGTAACAAGTACTACGACCACGCTAGAGAAACAGCTTTTCAACTTGGTAAAAACGGATACGCAGTTATGACTGGCGGTGAGCCGGGGATAATGAAAGCTGCAAACACTGGCGCAATGCAGGCAAACGCGCCTTCAATAGCATTGCAAGCAAAGCTGCTCACTGAAGAAAAAATAACGGACAAGATCTTCACCAATAAGTTAGAGTTCCACTTCTTCTTTGTACGCAGATTTATACTCTCAATTAAAAGCGACGCATTGATATTCTATCCAGGTAGGTGGGGAACCATAAACGAACTATTCGAATACGCTATGCTAATCCATAACAACATAGTTGATCGCGTTCCTCTCATATGTGTTGATAAAAAGTACTGGCAAGGCTTGTTTGAATGGATGGAAAATAACCCAGCCAAAGAGGATTTTCCATTTAACTACACCGATAGAAACTTAATGCAATATGCAAACACAGTTGACGAAGTTCTAAAACTAGTTAAAAATAAAAAATAAACAAAAAATACGTGACGAAATAAATGCTAAACGAAGGAGACAAAGCGCCGGATTTTGAACTCGCAGACCAAACCGGCAAAGTGCACAAGCTCAGCGACTATTGCGGCAAAATTGTCGCTGTTTACTTTTATCCGCGTGACGACACGCCAGGCTGTACAAAACAAGCTTGCAGTATACGCGATGGTTGGAGTGAATTACAAAAAGCTGGAGTTGTTGTGCTCGGTATAAGCGGCGACGATGAAAAAAGCCACGGTGCTTTTGCAGCGAAGTACAATTTACCGTTTCCGCTGCTTGCCGACACTACTAAGAAAACAATCCAGGCTTACGGCGCATGGGGAGAGAAGAATCTCTACGGCAAAATCATGCAAGGCATCTTCCGCACAACTTTCATCATCAACCGCAGCGACGTAATCCAAACGGTAATTTCTAAAGTTGACACTGAACACCACGCTGAACAGATTTTACAAGCGATAAAAACAAACGAGTGACTTAAATGAACAAACAAGACCTTCTCAATAGAAAAGCTCCGCAGCAAACCACCACACCTACACAACGCAAGTTGCAAATCGTCGTAGGTGCGTACATTTTCAACGCTGACAAAGTACTTCTCATTCACCACAAGAAACTCGATATGTGGCTTCCTGTTGGCGGGCACATTGAACAAAACGAAACTCCAGACGCTGCGGTTTTAAGGGAAGCGAAGGAAGAAGTTAACCTAGATATTGAAATCATTTGTACTGACGAAACTCCAGAGTGCGGCAATATGACGCCAAAACTTGCAACCCCATTTCACGTCAACGTGCATAGTGTCGGCGACCACGACCACTGCTGCCTCTTCTACGTTTGCAAAGTAAAGAACCAAAATGCAGAGGTTCAAACTAGTGCAAGAGAATTGAAAAGCTTCGAGTGGTTCTCCAAAGAACAACTGAACGACGCGAGGATTCCTGAGGACGTGAAGGCAATTGCACTTACAGCGTTTAAGGTTTTTGAGCAAGCCAATCTGCTATAATTTTAACTGCTTTTGAGCGGTGTGGCTCTGAAAATAGATGCGTAGCTCCCTTCTCAACAATTAATTCCACATGCTGTAAGTGTTTTGCAATTTCAACACTGTCCTGCAAAAGCACATCTTTATCGTTATCGCCATGGATGATTAAAACTGGGCACTTTATTTTTTCAACTCGCTTCGCCACATTTGCATAATTGCTCAATAAATCTTCAAAAAAGGAATAGTTCACTTTAAACAAGCCATGTTTTCCAGCGTTGTAAAAATTATAACCGCGTTCTTTCCATTCCTGAATGCCTTTTGCTCCATATTTTCTTATACGTTGTGGAACGTAGTTAGAAATAGGCGCAAGCAAAGCCATTTTATGAATAGTATATTTTTCAGCTACGCAGATACAAACTAACCCGCCAGCACTTGAACCCCATAAGGAAATTTTATCAAAGCCGCGCTTTTTTAACAATTCAACAGCTGCAGAAACGTCTTCTACCATTGTTGAAATGGTTTGCTCTTCGAATTTCCCCTCACTTTCACCGTTGGCGGCTAAGTCAATACGAAAGCTGTTCATTTTTTTATTTGTAAGCTCACGAACAAGCAACAAACTAATCGAGCCATTTTTTCCAGCAGTATACCCATGCACAAGCAAAACAACTTCCTTTGACGCAGTGTTAACAGTTTCAAGCACTCCACATAGCTTCAATCCTTGCTTGTTTGTGAAAAAGATTTTTTCCATGTTTTCAACAAACCTTCAATCCAGTTCGCTGTAAGTATTTCTGATGATAAGCTTCAGCTTTCCAGAATTTGACAAGATGCTCAATTTCAGTTGCAACTTTCTTGCCGAGTTTCTTCTCCTGCGCATTTTTTGATGATTCAGCAACTTTACGCTGTGATTCGCTAGTGTAAAATATGGCAGAGCGGTAATTGTCACCCACGTCTGGCCCTTGGCGGTTGACTTGCGTCGCGTCGTGGCAATTCCAAAAAACATCCAACAATTCTTTGTAGGAAATTACTTTGGGATTAAATTCAACTTGTACCACTTCAGCATGGCCAGTTGAATGAGAACAAACTTCCTCGTAAGTTGGGTTCTGCGTGGAGCCGCCAGCGTAACCTACCGCTGTGTTTACAACGCCTTTAGTTGTACGGAAGGTTTCTTCCACGTGCCAGAAGCAACCAGCGCCAAAAACAGCTGTTTCAAGCTTTGCCATACGTAAGTCTAAAACCACAAAGGTTTTTTACCTTAACCCACTTAGAGTTAGTGATTACATATGGAAAGACGAATAGGGTTACTAAGACGGGCACGGGAAATGCTCACTGGCCAACGAGTAGCGGAACATACTCCACAGCCTAGAAAATCGCCAGTACAAACCGGACATACACTTGAAGAAGTTATTAAACACATTAAAAAAAGAACAAAAACATAATAGGGTGATAAATAAAATATGACTCACGAAGTTAAGCCGCTTAAGTACAAAATCTTGCCTGGTTTCAGCGAAACCCAATTAGGAGACCACCACAGCGTCCTCTACGCAGGATATGTGAAGAAACTCAACGAAATCGAAGAAAAGATGAAAGCAACTGACGTCACAACTGCTAACGCAACGTACAGCGAATACGGCGAACTACGGCGCGAAGAAGCATTTGCCACTAATGCTATTAAGTTGCACGAGGGTTATTTTGAAAACATGAGCAGCAACAGCGGCGAACCAAGCGGCAAATTGCTTGACCTTATAAAAGCGGATTTTGGCAATTTAGAAGCGTTTGAAAAGTACTTCAAAGCAGCAGGAATCGCTGCGCGTGGTTGGGTTGTGCTGTGCTTTAACTGGGATGACCACAAGCTCCACATCTATTCGAGCGATTACCACACGCAGGGCATTTGGAACTGCACGCCGATCCTCGTACTTGACGTATATGAACACGCGTATTTCATTGACTACAAGACACAGCGCAAAGCATACATCGAAGCGTTTTGGAAAGTACTTGACTGGAACTACTTGAACAAACTCGTTGAAAAGCTAGAAGTTGACAAACACAGGAAGTAAATGCACTTAATATGAAAATAGCAAACGAAAAACAAATACACGCTTTTCTACTTCATCCCGCTAGGTTAGCAGTTGCGGAAAAAGCACTTACAAAAACAGGTGCAAAAAAAGGCATTCCACTTAGGCGAGTTGTGCTACGCGCTGCTTTTGGAGAAAAAGTATTCCGCGGAACAACGGGCAGGACTTTGAAAGCGTTTGCAGAACGTAGAGCAAATTATAATTGCCCCCCCCCTCAAACTTCGCGCCATTGCAGCTAAAGTAGAGCAAGGCGCAAAAGCAGTGCAGGATGCACTGTGGACAATTGGAGAAAAAATTGAAATAAACAACGAAATAAATAGAAAATTGCATACATTGAAAACATCAGCGCAGGGGCTAGTAATCGAAGCTATGCAACGTAGGGAAATAGGCGTATGGCATCCTAGCGATGAAGAAATAAAAGAAATGCATAAACGGCTATTGAAAAAGCGTTAAAACCAAACAAGTTCCAAATCTTAAACATGGAACGAAAGTGGGAACTCGACGCGTTGCGCGGCTTGGCAATTTCACTAATGCTAGTTTTCCACCTAGCGTTTGACCTAAACTACCTTAGCATAATGCCGCTGTCGGTTTACCAAATGCCATGGCTCTTACTGCAACGCTTAACGATTACACTTTTTCTCCTTCTTGTCGGCGCGTCGCTGTGGTTGAAAAGCGAAAAACTAGCCGCAGAAAACAAAAACGTCAATGTTGAATTGGCAAAACGCGCGCTCTTCTTGTTTGCCATTGCAGCACTTATCTCACTCGCAACTTGGCTCTACACGCCACAGGAGTTCATAGTTTTCGGCATAATCCATTTCATCGCGCTTTCCACTATACTTGCAATTCCGTTCCTGCGGTTTTACAAGCTGAACTTGCTAATTGGCACAGCACTCATCGCGTCGAGCTTTTTCATCTCACTCCCACAGCTCAACACGCCACTCTTCTTGTGGCTCGGCTTCACCTTCCCTGGGTTTCAAAGCTTGGACTATGTGTCGCTTTTTCCGTGGTTTGGGCTAGTGCTCTTGGGAATATTCGCGGCTAAACTATTGTACCACGAAATGAAAATAAATTTTCAAAAACCGCAGGACAAAATCTCGGATATTTTTACGCTGATGAGCAGGAACTCCCTCTCGATTTACCTACTCCACCAGCCGATTCTTTTAGGTATTTTGAAACTCTACACGTTGATTTTTTAATGTTTAAATCGCATCTAATTCCATTATGTTGATCTACGGAGTTGCACTTGCGTTCGTCTGTTTGGTTTTCTGGAGCGTTTCAGACCTACTGATTAAAATCTCCCTAAACAAAGAGTCGAAATGGAAGACGCTTTTCTTTGCACAGCTATTCGGCGGCTTAACCGCACTTGCAATAGCTTTTGCAACTGGCGACATTGGAAAAATCCTAGCAGGAGACCCAACGATCCTCTTTATACTTGGCGCAATGAACTTCGTCACCATGTTTTGCTACTACGAAGCACTAAACAAAAAAGGCTTAGCACTTAGCTCGCCAATCTCCAACTCGTGGCCAATTGTCACAATTGCACTAGGAGTAATTTTCTACAGAGAAGTGCTCACCCCTCTGCAAATAGCCGCGGTTTTTTTCATAATAGCAGGAATATTCATCACTACTTTAAAAAAGAAGGAGAAACTCATCTTCGATTCCAGCTTTGTATTTGGGCTTGTTTCAATGCTCTCCGCAGGCACGATGTTCTTTTTGATAAAAAGCCCAACGCTGATTTTTGGACCCTTGATTGTCGCGGCTTCAAATAAAATAGTCACTTCACTAACTTCACTCCCGTTTTCAATTTATAAAAAAATAGAGCTATGGCACACTAGCAAAAATATTTTAGTCATACTGGGAGTAATTGGAGCACTTGAAGGGCTCGGTCTCATTGCATATGGATTTGCAAGCAGCTACGCGCCAGTCTCAGTGATTGGACTAATAGCGGGCGGCGTACCTGCGCTAACCGTCCTGTTTGGAGTAATTATTTTAAAGGAACAAATGGACAAGCAGCAAAAAATTGGCGTGGCTGCAACGCTGATTGGAATTCTACTAGCCGCGCTATAACAAGTTAAACGCTGCAAAATACCTTATAGGTTAATTAGAACGTTCAGCTCTAAACATTAATGAGTTTACAAAAATGGGCGTACAGGAAAAGATCACTGAAATCGAAGGGCAACTAGCCAAGACCCAGGTTAACAAAGCAACCGAACACCACTTGGGACTCCTCAAGGCAAAACTTGCGAGGTTAAAAAAAGAAGCTGAAGCGCCGAAAAAAGGCGGTGCAAGCGGAGAAGGTTTCGCTGTAAGGAAGAGCGGCAACGCTACAGTTGTGTTCATTGGCTACCCCTCAGTTGGCAAATCCACTATGTTAAACGCATTGACAGGTGCAAAGTCTAAAATCGCCGCCTATGCATTTACAACCTTAACTTGTATTCCAGGCGTATTGGACTACAAAGGCGCAAAGATTCAAATGCTTGACTTACCAGGCATCATTGCAGGTGCAAAGGAAGGCAAAGGGCGCGGGAAAGAAGTGCTTGCAGTTGCACGCAACGCGGATTTAGTACTTGTTATACTCGACGTCCTATGTGCAGGGCAACGGGATAAAATAATCACGGAATTAGAAGGAATTGGAGTGAGGCTAGACCAAGAACCGCCAAAGATCCACATCCACGAAAATGAAAAAGGCGGCTTGAACATAATCCACGGCGTAAAACTAACACACCTAAATGATAATACGATTCGCGGGGTAATGAACGAATACGGCATTTACAACGCCAACATTACACTGCGAGAAGACGCAACAGTTGACCAACTAATCGACGTACTTGTAAAAACCAGGAAGTACATGCCTTCACTAACAGTCGTGAACAAAGTCGACTTAGTAAAACCGGAGTTTCTAAAAACTTTGGACTACCAATTCGTGCCAATTGCATCTGGATCAGGTTACAACATCGACGTGTTAAAAGAAGCAATTTACCAAAAGTTACAGCTAATCCACATCTACACAAAGCGGAAGGGAGAAAAAATGGACGACAAACCAGTAATGATGCGGACGAACTCCACAGTTGGAAACGTATGCGATGAACTTCACCGCGACTTACGCAAACTATTCAAATTTGCACAAGTGTGGGGCAAATCAGCAAAGTTCCCAGGACAAAAAGTAGGCATCGACCACGTGCTGCAAGACGAAGACGCAGTGCAAGTGTACAAACGGTGAAAAACCACCCCTCAATTTTTCCATTTAGCTACTTTTTTGGCAGATAGGCATTTAAACACAGCAAAACCTATACGTGTTAAGTGAGTGAAAAAAATGATTCAACAACTTGACGCTGCAAAAGCCGCTTCGCTTGTAAAACAACAGGCAATTAACCTACATGGCAACTTAGCTAGTTTTTCTTTTAAACTGCTAAAAGTTGAGCCAAATGACAAGAAAGACGTATGGAAAGTGGATTGTGAATTCCTTGCAAGTTCAGCAGACGCGGAGCCAAACCACTACTTATACAAAGTAAACGTATCAACAGGAGCAGTTGAAGACATACAAAAACTAGGCTAAAGGTTTCTTACACATGGCCGAAACTGTGATTGAAAAAACGCTTTCAAAACACCTGCCAATAGTAATTGACACTGACGTACTTTACGAATACCTAAAATCAGTTCATTTTCCACAAGGCGTTGATAAATTCGAGGCGTTAGTTTTGAAAAACGTCTTGCCGCAGTTTTCAAAAATTTATGTTACGCCACAAGTATTAGCTGAAATAAACGGATTGGCTAAGCGGGACTTTGCAAACGGAAAACAGCATTTTCTTGAAAAAACCAAGCCGTTTCTTGCAATGATTTCTGAAAATCACGTTGAAAAAAACGAAATACTTTCAAACACAAACTATTGCGAATTAGGACCAACTGACATTTCAATAATAATCTCAACCAAACAATCACACAGAACAGCTGTTTCAAACGACGGACAAATGCTTGGCAAACTCAACAGTGACGAAGCAATTTCAATGGCAGACATGCGTGCGCACTATTTGAATTACAACAAATGAAAATCACACCAAACCAAACTGTTCGTCAAGCGGCGGGTGCGAGAAGTAAACGCGCACGTTGAACTTTTCATCCATTAGTTCAATCATTTCAAAACCTTCCTTTGGAATTAGCTTAAACCCAGGCCGCGAAAGGTTAGCCGCTTTGAAATTTGCATAATTAGAAACTGTAAAATCCGCATCTCCCCGTTCAGGCCGAGTAACGTCAGGCACGCGAATTTTCAACAGCTGCAATTTACCAGCAACAGTTTCAAGCGGCTGAATTTGGAACAATATTCCGGAGGGCATTTCTTGTACAACTTTTCCAAGCTGCTTAGCTGCGGTTAGTAATTCTTGATATTCAGCTTCGCTTTGGGCGAAAATACAAGTGTAGTTCACAGGCGCAATTTTTTCAGAAGTGTGCTTGTCCTTTAACACAGCGGCTTGCTTGACGATTTTCTGAACAAGCAACTTCAAATTATTTACATCCATGAGTCAAAAACAACAAAGAAGAATAAAAAACCGCTTAATTCGACTCTGGAATTATTGATGGCCTTTCGTCTGTTAGAAATGAATAGTAAACTTTAAACTTGTACTCATAGTCATTTGCAACTTGCTGTATCTTAGCAAACGAAAAGCTCACCCTACCGCGAATCAGTACAGAAAAGAAGTTGACAACAAGAGCAAACAGCGAAACTAAACCAAGCACATAGAAGACAATCAACAGCGGAATCCAGTAAACTAGCCGCACAAGCAATTCTTTGCGCGAGGATGTTTTCGGCGTTGAAACTTTTAACTGAACGGATTTCATTTTTACAACCTCTTTTTTTGAATTATAAACGCCCTGGGCAAGATTTTCGACCCACCTTTTTTCTTTGGGGGTGACGGACCTTTCTTTTTTTAAAAAGAAAGGGCTGTTATCGAACTTGCGACATCATGGTTAACAGCTTCGCCTTTTACTCTAAACTCTAAAAATGGGAGTTCGGAGAAAGCATGCGCTCTACCGCTGAGCTACCAGGGCACTGGAAATATAGAGGTAAAAGAGTTTAAAAGAAGTTCCTTGGGGTTCCAGATTCATATAAGTACCGCATATCCGCGTCAGTAATGTTTCGTTTTATTTTAGCTATATGCTTTTTGTTGTTAAACCCTATTTTTTCTAGCCACAGGGATAGATTTTTCACTCCGGGAATTTCTAAACGATATGCGTTATTGCCAGCATGGCTTACAGAACCGTAAAAACCTAGCAAAATCAATTGGATTAATAGGGTCTGAAGAAAGGTTTTCGACTTGCTCGTTATTTCTATTCTCGGATAATACCGAACCAGCTTATGCTGTTTACTAAAGGTTACTGTTCCATCCGTATCTACTAATCCACGCATATACGCAAAAAAGTTTTTCTTATTTGTCAAAATACCTTCAGGCACAGATAACGTTTCATACTTCCGACCAATGGGCAAATATTTAGCAAGTGAATCAAAGATTTTTTTATCTGAAAACCGCACGATTACAACATTTTCATCTGGCCTAGCCCACAAATGGGTTTCTTTGTTAAAAACTTCTTTAAACAAAGTGCGGGTTACTTTTTCATGATACGCATAATCATCTAGTTTATGCCCACACACATAGACCATGTGCCGCTTGTTAACGTTAGATAAACATCCATCGCCAGACATAATACCAAGAAGTTCTGCGTACTTATCGTTCATAATTGAACAAAAACTTTACGCTTTAAATTCGCTTCTGGACACCTAGTTGCCGGTGAAAGTTTTCTTAAAAATAGGCTGGCTTATTTCAACGTTTTAAAGTACGCATCGTTTTTAACTGTTGTCCAGAGTGCTTCTGGTTCGTGGTCTAGTTCTCGTTCTAGGTGGAATAGCATTTCGCGGTATTGGTCGAAGTCGCTTTGGATGTGTTCGACTAGTTCTTCGTCCATCTCTGGGTCGTAGAGCATGACTCCGTCGCCTTGGGTTACGTAGATATTTTCGTGTATGACGTTTCCGTGGCGTGAGCCTGTTTTGTTCAGCTTAACTAGCTCATTTACAACACCTTTCAATACAGCTAATTTACGCTTGTTGGAAACTGCTGGAATGGAGAGGAAGTCTACAAGTGGCTGCACTGGGCCATAAGTGGTAACTAAGTAGAACCTATGCACTTCGGGGTCGTGGATGTTCATCACTGCGTTTGGAAAAGAAGCTCCGGCAGCTGCGGCTTCTTGAAGGAATGGAAAGTGGTTGCGCCGCGTTCTACGAACGTGGAAAAACTGTGGTTTGCCATCTGCGTTTAGTAGCCGTAGTGGGACAGATAGGGGTTTAAGCGTCTTGACAACTTCAAGGCTAGAGAGAAAAAGCGGGTCTTTTAAGAGGAACTCAAAGCCAGTCTTTAAGGTAACCCTACAGTTCCCCAGAGAATCGTACTTCAAAGCCTCCATTAAAAGAAATATAAGAAGAAAGGAATTAATAACGCTTTTGGCTGGTGGAATTAAAAAAACGGGCAAAAGAAGAAAATTACCGCTTAGCGACATCTACCGCTTGAACAGGTTTGACCGCTCGGACAATTGTATTGGCGTCTAGTTGCAGTTGAAGCTGTTGCCGACGCGCAAGTGTATTCATTTACGCCTAAGTATGCTCCGCGGCCGTCGCTGCCAGTGCATTCATCGCGACTAACCGTAGGCGCGCCAACTGACGGCGTAATTGTAACGTTGCCTGCAATGCCAAGGTTTGAGCCATCACTATCGCGGCAAGTGTAAGTAATTGGAATACACGCCCCTGCGCTACACGTCTTGCCAGCAGAACAAGCTATACCGTACGAAGTTGCGGTTGAAGCGGTGCCATATGGACAGCTATATTCAGTCACGTGGTTTGAATCAAGGCAGCGGTCGTTTGAAGTTGTGGTTGTGCCAGTTGGAGAAGTTACTGTAACGTAACCAGCGGTGTTTGCATCTACTCCGCTGTCGCTGTCAGTGCAAGTGTAGCTAACCAACGAAGTGCACGCGCCGTTTCTACAAGCTACAGTTGTGCCAGAGCAAGGCAATGAATTGTAAGTTAAGCTAGAGGCGGTGCTGCTTGAACAAGTGTACTCTCCAACGTAAGATGAATTAACACAAGTATCAGCAGCCCTTGTTTGCGCACCTGAAGAAGGTGTAATTGTAACGTTTCCTTGAATATTCGCATAAGACCCCCGGTCAGTGTCAAGGCAAGTGTAAGTTATAGGAATACATGCGCCGCTTGAGCAAAATTGGCCTGAAGAACAGGCAATAACCCGCGAAGCATTTAGCGAAGTTGACGACGTGCAGTATTGTTCCATTACTGAAACGTTCGTATAACAAAAGTCACGAGAAATGTTACTAGAAATAACTACTCCGCCCCTAGATGCATTTGCCGAAACTGTACCGGCGGTTCCATTATTTTGACCCCCATCAGTGTCGCTGCAAGTAAAAGTTATAGGGATAGGAGGAGTTGAACTAACACAAGCGCCTCCATTTGAACACATTTGACCAGTTGGGCAAGTAACATATACGGCGCGATAACGGTCTAGAAAACTAAGGTCGCAGTATACTTCCCTTACAGTAGTTGAACTAATACAGCTGTCTTGATAAAAACGCGTACCTGAACTATTTGATAAATTAAGAGTACTGAAAACTGACGGGTTATTGCCCCCATCACTCTCCACACACGTAGTTGGAGGGGTTGAACTAACGCAAGCCCCGTTTGAACACGATTGACTAGATGGACAAGTGATAAACATAGTTGGAATTGATGAGCCTAAAGGATTAGTGCAATACCCTTCAAGAACTGTAGTTGAATTATAACATCGATCTGTAAATGCTGCAGAAGACAAATCCCCAGTTACGGTTACAGTACCCACAGTACCTGCAACTTGCCCACCATCAGTATCAGTACATATAGGTGGACGTGGAGTGCATGCACCGTTTGAGCAGCCATTAGAACAGTTGCCATAATATGTTCCAGCTTGTAGAGTGTCATTTACAACCGTGCCATTGGCAAGAGTACGGTTGATACCAACGCAATAATACTCGTAAATGAAGCCAGCGGGGCTACTGGGACAAGAATCTCGAAAAACAAGAGTAGTGCCATTTGAGTACACTAACGTAAGGTTCCCAGCAACAGTAGTGAGGTTACCGAAGTCAGTATCTATACAAGTGACGCTAGGAGCGCTTTAAAAGTTTAATATATTTCCAACTACGCTAGCTGCGTTTGTTGCGGTTAAAATTGCTCCG